>Ga0172379_10003368_pt1 | contig 25612 bp, 19 predicted proteins | sample GrowelOW334metaG_FD_119756 | JGI IMG/M metagenome (GOLD analysis project Ga0172379, IMG submission 119756) | Groundwater microbial communities from an aquifer near a municipal landfill in Southern Ontario, Canada - Groundwater well OW334 metaG | ecosystem: Environmental > Aquatic > Deep...
TAAAAAAGCACAAGACTTGCTTAATGGACGACCTAGACAGGCTCTCAACTTTCAAAAACCTTATGAAGTATTCGATCAACTAATTAACAATACTGTTGCGCTAGATTCTAGAAACTAAGTAATTACTTACATAATCTATTGTATGTTATCAGTTATTTGGGGATTGGGTAACTTTTGGTAATATTAATTTCTTGGGGTGGACATTGCCTTTTCAAATCTTCTTATAATAGACTCTTTACCTAAAATGTACATTAATTTATGCATGTCTGGCGTATTTAACCTACCGGTTAGAGCTATTCGTAATACTGTACTAACATCCCCCACATGAGCTTTATATATTTTGGGATTATTTTTTAGCTGTTTAACTTCTTTTGCATATCCCAATTCTTGCGCAAGTTCTTTTATCCTGTTAAACCAGATTTCTTTGTTATCATTTTCATCATAATATTTTTCTATATACAATTTTAAAATTTTTTCAACGTCTTCTTTCTGATGTATCGTTTGGTAAGGATAGGTTTGCGGTTGGTCCAAAAAATACTCATCATACATGTACAAAATGCTATCTTTCACCTCTGACCATTTTGAAATATCTTTTCTGCTGTTTTCCCCGCCTCTTTCAATTCCCAGAACTTTTATCGTGTATTCCTTATCTTTCATGACAGTCAGTAATGAAGGGTCGTAATTCGCGGCCCATACATGAACTTTGTCGTATAGTTCTTCCGCTGTCATTTTTGATATGACGTTTTTTGATATATTTATTAATTTTTTTATGTCCAACAAGGCGCCGCTGACGTTCATTTTGTTTAATTGGAAATCAAAATCTTCCAAGTTCAAATTTGAATTTTCATTTCTCCAATTTTCAAAATCAAAATTCGCGATATTCATGAGGTATTCTTTTATGGCCACAATGGGAAAGCCTTCCTGCAGATAATACCCAACCGAGGCCTCCGGGTCTTTTCTTTTGCTGATTTTTCTTTTATTGCCATTGTCATTTTTTAATAAACTCGCGGTATGGGCGTATTTTGGAACGGCAAAGCCGAGTGCTTCAAATAATTGCAAATGCAAAGGCAGCGATGGGAGCCATTCGTCGCCCCTTATCACAAGCGTCGTTCTCATTAAATGATCGTCAACGGCGTGAGCGAAGTGATACGTTGGCAGCCCATCGGCTTTTATAATCACGATATCATTGTCATTTTCCGGAAACTCCACGTTTCCCTTGATAACATCTTTGTATTTTATTTTTCTGCTTTCCTTGCCGGGAGATTTAAAACGAATAATGTAATTTTCCCCTTTTTTGATGCGCGTTACTGCATCTGGTAAAGATATGCTTCTGCATTTCGCCCAATTATTGTAATAACCAGTTCTGACGCCCTTTGATTCCTGCTCTTGGCGCAGTGACTCTCCATCCTCAGGCGAACAAAAGCAAGGATACGCTTGGCCGAGACTTATCAGGTGTTTCGCATATGCCTCGTATATTTCTTTTCTTTCTGACTGCTTATAGGAGCCATAGCTGCCAGTGCTTTCCGTTTCTGAATACATTCCTTCATCAGGGGTTAAATCAAATGTTTTCAAGGACTCTATTATCTGCTCGATTCCGCCTTCAATTTCCCTTTTTTGATCCGTATCTTCTATCCGGGCGTAAAATAGCCCTTTAGTCTGCCGGGCCAAAGTTTTATTGATTAATGCCTGGTATATTGTGCCGATATGCACGTTTCCTGTCGGGCTTGGCCCGACTCTTGTGACTTCCGCGTCTTTGCTTAAATTTCTTGGCGGATATTTTTCTTCGTAATAAGAAATCTCCTTAGCGTCGGGGAAAATTAAATTTGATAAATCCGCGTTAGTCATAGTATTAATTGGCTTTATTGAAAAATTATATTTAGATTTCTAACGATTTTTTGCGTTTATATCTTAATAATATGAAAAATCAATCACGACACTATTTCATTAATAAGCTCTGTCAAAACTTCTAACTGTCCCCTTAATTGATAAACGTCGCACTTATCAAACAAAAAATTAATAAAATTAATCCTTTCAATGTATAAATCCGCAGTGTCAAGAGACGGAATTTCAATGGGAACTAATGTTCCATTATTTCCAATGGGCGTTAAATCCACTGCCCTGATCGTTCCGCCTATATTCTGAATGATTTGCATTTTTGGCTTAAACCAAAAATTTTTTCTTTCTAAAGGGTTGCCATTATATTTTATTATCGTGCAGTCCTTAACCAAGACATCCAGTTTGACAAAAAATATATATTTGACTGGCAAAAAATTATTGTTTGTAAACACGCCCATTTCGCCTGGGCTGATATTTATTCCCGTGAACCATGGCGCATTAATCTCTTCGAAATTATTAATTTTGTCTTGAAGAATGTTTTTTGAATAAGCATGAAGACTGTTGGCCCGGGCCTTGAATCTCAAATCGCCGCGAAGCATTATTGGTGAATCATTTATAATTTTTATCACGCTTGCGTCATTGGCTTTGAGGGCACACCCGTATTTTTGGCACATTGCCATGGCCGTAGTGGTTTTTCCACCCTCCGAAGGCGCCATAAACAATATGGTTTTGCCGTTTTTCTCAACCGCGGAAGCATGAACCTTAATCTCATTATTTTTTTGGCGGATCCATTCCACGATATATCGGAATATCATCGGAAGGAAAGTGCTCTTATTAATTTCATTCCAGGGACATTCAAGCGCCATTTCCTTTTTTTTCTCATCAAAAACCAGATTATAACTTTTAACGTTTTTGTATGTTAACGTAAAGTCTATCGCGGTTAATTCGTTTATTAATTCAAAACTTATCGTTAGCCTGGTAAACTCTTGGATATTATTTTTTATGAAAGCAATCGTACCGCCGCAATCTGTTTTAAAACAAACCACAAAACCGTCGGCTTTAATGAATAATTTTTTTGTTATCATAAATTGTCTTGTTTTTTAAAAAACTTTTTTCCGCGACGTACTTTTTATATTCATCAAGGATTGTCGTGGCTAAATCAGATGGCATAATGTTGTCAGTTGAAATAACTATATCGCATTCGTCTAATACTTCCTCGACGCCCCATGTATTTTCCGTCCATCTTCTTTTTTCAAATATTTCTCCAGCTTTATCGGGCAGCATAAAATCACGCTCTCTGGTTATGAACCGCCTGACTAACTTGCTTTCACCACAAGTTAGTCCGACAAAAAAAGGAAATTTTATTCGGCTCCGAATTGTTTTAATTTCTTGCACGCTTCTTGCTCCAATTATGATAATATTCTCATAAAAGTACAACTCCAAAAGCTTTTTCACAAAATAATCCACGCTGTTATCTCGTACCATATCACGCGCATAATCAAGCCTGAGGTTAGTGAAAATGTCTTTGCTGTTTCTCCTAAATCTATCTTGTACGTATTCAAACACCTTTAAAGGACTGCCAAGCAGCAATCCTATTTCATCTTCCATTCTTCTTAAATATAAACTTTTTACCACGTGGCCAATTTCATATAATTTATATCCCGTGCGCTGGGATAAAATATTGCCCACCGTACTCTTGCCCGTTCCAGTTCCGCCGATAATAACAATACTATTAATAATATTACTTTCTAGACGGTTTGTGGGTAATTTAGATAACTCTAACATAAAAATGCTCCGTTGCATACGGAATAGGGTGAAAATCATCAATTTTCAACAATACTAACAATTCATTTAATATTTTGAGGCATTCACGCCTTGAAATAGCCGATGTATCAATGTAATTATCAATGAATACGCCTACCGTTGTAATATAGTAACTGTAATTTCCGTGAGTAATATTGTAAATATTATCAAGTATTTTTAAAGCATTAAATCCGTTACTTTTGGCTTTTTTGATTTTCGAAAAATCAAACTTACCATTAAATATCACAAGAGGAAAAAGATATTTCCGGTCAAATTCTTGTTTGCCGCTGTTTCTATCGTTAAAATCCTCCAGTTTTATTTTTAAATGCGTTTGCGCGTCGTAGGGCCAATCAGGATATTTGTCCAAAATATTCTTTTCAATATTGAATTTTTTTATTATCCCTCCAATTTTATCTAAATTGGCGGCATAATTATTATATATATACATTACTGTCAGATTAAAAAACTTCGTTAAATTATACTTATTAAGCTGATTTTCAAGATAATCAATATTGATATCCTCTTGTAGCATGTAATAAATGTCATTAATATCCTTCATGTACACATTGCTGTGTTTGAATAAATGAAGAATCGAAACCACAATCTGATCTTCAGTTGAAATTTCATTATTTTTTATCGTTGGGTAAAACAAATCAACGCGGTTAATGGGAAAACCCGGAAAAGAAATGTCAAGTTCAAACATGTAGGCATCATCAATGATTTTTTGCACGTGAAAATGTCCGCTCATGATTTCTTTTCCATCGTGGTTCATTTTTTTTAAAGAAAATAAATTTGGTCTTATTGAAAAGCCATTTCTTATTAAATAATCAGCCAGTTTAAACGCATCATTGCTGTTTGTTGAAATTAAATCATAATCGGAGTGGATCCTTAAATTAGGATTTTGATAATATTTTTGCGATACACAACCCTTTACGAAATAAATATCTAAACCGGTATCTATTATGTATTGCTTGACTTGTTCAAAATATTGCCTGGTTATTTCATTTTTTTGAATTAAATATGCCGCTGCTTTCCAATGATCGTCTAACAGGTCTGGACAATATTTAATTACATGATGAAACACAAAACTGTTAATCGTATAGTCAGAAAGGAATTGATGATCTTGCGCGGTCATGTTTTTGCACGCTAATTTCAAATTTTCCACGTCATTATCGTTTAATACGATTTTGCCCAAAGGCAACCATTTCTTTAAATATTCTGTCGTGAAAGTTCTATTGCCGTGATGATCAATTTTTTCTTTTGCTTGATTGTTCCAATTAATTCGACATGCTCCAACGCAAGCGTCGCACTCCATTGTTTTGTGGGTATCCGGCTTATCCCCATACGTAAAGGAAGTGGCTTTTATTTCACCTAAAAATGAAATCATCATCTTGATTGGAGAAACAAGGCAATTATACCGTTGCGCGTATGTATTTTCATCCAAATTAAAAAGTTGAAATATAAAGCTATGATTTTGAGTGATTTTGTCGAATAACAATCGGCTGCTTTTTGCTATGGAATCGATATTTTTGTCATTATATATTTCCTGCAGGTAGGCGCAAACGGCTTTGCACAAATCGCAGGCGTTAATCGCGGAAAAATTGAAAAGTAAACGCTCATTATCCAGTTCGCCGGAAATAATTATTTGATCGCCGCAAGCAACGCCTTCTTTTACCATTATTAAATCAGGAATTAACAATGTTGAAGGTTTATTTTTTATTAATTCATTTATTTTTTTTGGATACTGGTTTTTTATATCATTAATTTTTCCTAATTCCGCACAAAGCTTATTTAAGTCATCGTCGGTAATCCCCAATCCTAAAGAGATTCTATTTATCGCATTATTGTTTATTTTTCTAATGGAATTTTGAGAGCATAAATTCCCCGAACGGATTATTATATTCAAATTAGCGAGATATTCGGATATATCATGGGGATGCATGCCATCATGCGTAAACGATATTATATAGTCGACGCAATTATCATTGATTACAACGCGCTCATAGCCGAAATCCTCCAATGCTTTAATGATTATTTTACTGTAATGTTCGTTTCTGCTTTGGATAATATCATATGATACATCTGATATGAATCTGCACGCTTCAGCCCACGCTCCAATCAGTGCGATATCCATCGTGCCGGCTAGAAATTTATCTCTGCCATCTAGCCATATATCTTGAAAGCCGACATAATCGACCATTCCGCCACCAAGAATGACTGGATTTAATTTGTGTATTATTTCTTGTTTTACTGCAGCGAAAGCTATATTTTTTGGTCCGTACATTTTATGCGAAGAAATAAAATGGCCATCAATTCTGTCATTTGTACATATTTTCATATGAGCAGAGACTTGAGACTGATCAACAAAAAACAAAGTCTTGCTTTCAATAATATCACAAATCTTATCAATATCTAGGCGATAACCAAACGAATTTGATACAGCAGAAACCGAAATAATTTTTATTCTGTCTTTATTCCTTATTAAGTAGGAATAGTCTATATTACCCTGCTTGTCTAAGGGGATTTCACAAAATAGAGCACCAGTTTTTTTAGCCAGAGACTTCCATGGCAGATAATTGCTGTGATGCTCAAACGGACCCACGACAATCATATCAAGCGAATTGATCTGTTGTTCTAAGCTTAAAGCCAATATATTTATTGCTTCAGTAACATTTTTAGAGTAAATATATTTATACTCTTCAGACAATCCAAAAAAATTCCTAAAACATTGCTCTGATTCGTGTAAAATTTGTTCTGCCCTTTTATTTAAGGCGCTGCTTCCTCTTCCCGTGGAAACACCGGACTTACAGTTAATTTCACGCCATTTATTCATTACCCTCTCGGGCATGAAACTTGTCGCGGAATAATCAAAATAATGCACACCATTATTTTCTAGCGTGGGAAATTTGATTGAGGTTGACATAATGAAATATGTGAAATCTTGGAATCAATTTTATATGCTTATTTGATCATTCCTTTCGGGATGATTCCATCTAAAATTATAATCATTCCGGTGTAGTCTTTTTCCAATGTAATCGGTTCCCCTGGAATGTAAAAATTCTCCTAATATCATTAATTGCTCTCTCATCTTCTCCTCTGAATTGATATATGGCCTTAAATCTATTGGCTTAAAATTACAAACTTTTATAAATCCGTTTGCGGAAAGTCTAAAGCGGTCACATCCCCTGCAGAGCATATCAGATTGGTTGTCTAATATTCCAAAAATATGTCCGTCCTTATTTATATAATATTTTGAGGGTCCATTGCCCCTATGTGTGTAATCACGTTTGAACTCTCCAAAACGTTTTTGCATAATATCTAAAATTTCTTGGTGGGAAACTTGATCTTTGGCTGAATACCATTGAGCAACTGGACCATATATTCCTAATTCCAGAAATCTTGGAATAATAGCTTTACTAAAGCAAAACTCAGCCAGTTTCGTAATATCCATGTCATTAAAATTTTTAATCACAACGGAATTAATTTTAATTCCAAGTCCAGCCTTTTTGGCATTACAAATCGTCTCCATAATATCAGAAACATTTACATTACTGCCAGTGAATTCCTTATATTTTTTATCGTCTATTGAATGCAGGCTGATATTGGCTCGAGTTAATCCAGCACCAACTAACGCTTCAAGATTTTTGTCCAATAAAGATGCATTTGTTGTCATAGCAATGTCTAAATCGTTACCTGCTATTATTCGACATTGACGGATAAGTTCTGGTAAACCTTTCCTCATCAAAGGCTCTCCCCCTGTAAAATGAAGAGTCTTTAATACGTACAAATTATTTGCTACTGTAAAAATTCTCAAAAAATCTTCGTCTGATAATCTAGCGACAGCCTCGTTTATGCCAGGATGACAAAATGCGCAATCATAGTTGCAAATGTCACTGGCCGATACTCTAAATAAATAACCTTTTCCTGACTGTGTTCTATTAATTTTTTCAATTTCTTTTTTCATAGTAGAGTTCTGAATAATTCAAATTTGGTCATTCTGTATTAATATTTTTATTCCACGCCAAGAATCGGGGACCAGGACTCTAACCTGGATTGACGAGTTGAAATCCCGCCGTCCTACTATTAGACGACCCCCGATTTTTGGCGTGGAAATCTAATGAATATATTATAACAAATCTGTATCTAAATGTCAACCTTAACGGGTAAAAATAAAACGCCCCAAAATGGCGCGCTATGTCGATTGATTCAATTATACTTTTATCTTAATAGAAAATGACCTTAATGTCAATTCTTTTGTCCGGATTTTTGTAAAGCTTGGTTTCCACGATGTAAAGGTCGCCGTCTTTATCAACTGCCAGCGCATCAATCGGACCAGATTCAGTGGAAAATTCTCGAGCCACGACAAACAACCTTTTGTCTTCACTAATTTCATAAACCGGAATTGATTCGGGATTTTCGTGGATGTAATTTTGCAGATAATCTTCTTTTTCAAATTCCGACTTGTCAATTTTTTGAGCATTTTTTCCTGATTGGGAAATTATGATTGACATAAAGTTAAACGGCTTTTTTCTGAGTAAATTTATTATATAGCCTGATGCCTTCGGGATCGCCCGAAGCGCTGATTGACCCTTCTTCGTCAATTGAAACCGTCAATCTGTAAGTCTTGGCCGGCTTATTGGCAAAATACAGATAAAGAAGACCCGGGACTATAAGTATAAGCATTAGGATTAGTGCAAACAGACAACTGCCTTTCTTAGCCGGATCGACCCGCTGATAGCTTAAAATAGTTTTTGTTTTATTTACCAGTGTCCAACTGTGGCTGTATTGCTGCATGAAAGTTTCAAATCCTTTCAGTTTGCCATCCACTGTGACATCTTTAACTTCTTTAGGCGGCGTACTGGTTAAATCGCTTTGGCAATGTTTACATTTAATTGCTTCATCGTTAATCTCCTCGGCGCAAAATGGACATTTTTTCATAGAGTATAAATCAATAATTAATTTCGAGGGTAACATAAAGCCCGCCACCAGGAGGCCTTGCGGCCATATATAGGTTTCCCCATATAACGCACGATACGCCCTGAATGACGGGTTCTATAGTATCGTGCGATTTGAGACCATGCCCCAATAAAATATTAAGGTTTAGGCCGCTGAATTGTTAATTACATTTTAGCTCAAAACAGGCCAAATGTCCACCATATCATAGCTTAACTGGGCAATTTTGCGAAGTCATAGTTATCTACAGCTTATCTACTACCGGGGACTGGACGCACTGTCCCCGGTGCGTCATTAGTGTTGGTAGGTATAACTAATAACCAACAAACCTATGACAAACACAATGACGCAAATCAAGCAAAAAACAGGGGTTGATCCTGCCTTCCTTAAGTTCTGCCTGTACAGCCGAAAGTCAACGGAAAGCGATGAGTTACAGCAACTTTCAATCGGCGCCCAGATCAACGAAATGACGGCTTTGGCCAAACGGGAAAACATTGAGATCCTTAAAGCGTTTCAGGAATCTCATTCAGCCAAAGACTCGGGCCAAAGGCCGGTGTTCAACGAAATGATTAAAGAGATTAAGGCTGGTAAGTTTAATGCAATTTTGGCCTGGGCTCCGGATCGGTTGAGCCGGAACGCCGGGGACTTGGGAAAGATAATCGACTTTATGGATCAGGGCTTAATCAAACAAGTCAGAACTTATGGCCAAACCTTTACCAATTCGCCAAATGAAAAATTCCTATTTATGATTTTAGGCAGTACGGCCAAACTGGAAAATGATGCCAAAAGCGTAAATGTCCAAAGAGGCTTAAGGGCCAAGTGCGAAATGGGTTGGAGGCCCGGCGTTCCACCGCTGGGCTACATTCACGGCATTGGCGAACAAAAAGGCAAGCGCAGCATTCATTTGGATCCTAAACGAGCGCCGATTATTACTGAGTTGTTTGAAAAAGTGGCCTATCAAAATTACAGCGGCCGATCAATAGTCAGATGGCTGGACAGCCTTGGCTTCACTACACGGTCTGGTAAAAAATTGGTAGTTAGCTGCGTTTATCTGATTTTAAAAAATCCCTTTTACTATGGTGAGTTCGAATATCCTATCGGAACAGGAATATTTTACAAAGGCGGTCATCAACCCATAATCAGCAAGGAACTATTTGACGAAGTCCAGCTCCAGCTAAAAGTAGCACCCAAAGCCAAACCTGGAACCAAAGAATTTGACTTTGCCAGAACTCTTAAGTGCGGTGCCTGCGGATCAGGTGTATGCGCTGAGGAAAAATTCAAAAGATTGTTAGATGGATCAATTAAACGTTATGTTTATTATCACTGCACCAAATATCATGACCACTTCTGCCAGGAAGCTTACATTAGAGAAGAGGAGTTGATTAATCAGCTGGTAAGAATTATTGACAAGGTTAATCTTAGTGAAGCTGAGACCTTAAATAAAATGAAACAAGAGATGGGTAGGTATCAAAGGTTTAACAACCTGATATTGAAAACCGACCAGAAAAGCAAAATCAAAACGCCTAAGGTTGATATTAAAGAATATGCCAAATATTTATTACAAGAGGGTACAAGGGATGAAAAAAGAGAAATACTGAACTGCATCAAAACTGAATTATATTTGAAAAATCAAAAAGTTTATATCAAGTAAAACTTAACTCAACTAAAAAATAGCCTTAAATTTAAGGCTATTTTTTATTGATAAATCATCGACTCCGCGGGCAGGATTCCCCGCCAGGGGCGGATGCGCCTCGGGTGCAGAACCGAATATTTTTACTAAAATAAGCCCTTTACTCCGCGACCAGGACTCGAACCTGGAACAAGCTGATTAACAGTCAGCTGCTCTACCATTGAGCTATCGCGGAGTGAAAGGCTTATTTTTAATATTATAATCAAAAGAATTTTAAATTGCTAGTTCTACCGGGAACCGGTCATTTTGGAAAAACCTACCTTGTCCGCGCAATCAAAAGCTAATCATCGGCGTGCGTGGCGGGCGGGTACCATTGAGCCTGCCTGCCGTCTTAGGCAGGCTATCGCGGAGTAAAGGGCTTATTTTTATTATTATAATCAAATATCTTTTAAAATGCTAGTTTGACCGGGGGTCGGTCACCTCTTGATTTTACTCGAGGTGACTCTGAGCGAAGTCGAATGAGTCAGTTGGGAAAGCGTCCGGTCGCCTCCGACGATGCGATTATCGCTAGCTATAACTTTTTATCTTATTTATCACCTTTTTTAATTCCGGAATCCGTTTTTCAATTGTTTTCCAAAGAATTTTTACATCAACACCAAAATATTCATGAATTACTTTATTCCTCATTCCGATAATCCTATGCCAGGGTACCTCAGAGTATTTTGCTTTTATCTCGGCAGGAATATTATTGACCGCTTCACCAATAATTTCAAATTCCTGACAACAGCATCTCTAGCCATTTTATTATTCTCAAACTTCTCAAAAGTTAAATTATGGGTGTACTGTTCAATATTTTTAATACACTCGCTGATATCTGATAAATAAAGGCTGAAGTCTCTTTTATTTTTTGGCATAAACCACTTCGTTTAAAATACTTTTTTTTATTGCCGACTTAAGAGCGCCCTTGGTCGCTAAATCAACTTTTCGTTTTAAAATTTTACTTAAATGTTCCTCCAAATCCAAAAAGTCAAAAAAATCTACTGCCTGATAAAACTCAACCAAAATATCAATATCACTGTCTTTTCTCGGCTTGCCATTAACAAAAGACCCAAATACTCCGATTTTTTTCACGCCATAATCAGCCTTGAGGGAATCAAGATTTCGGTTGATAATTTTAATATTTTTTTTGAATTCTTCGCTCATATTTATATTTAATTGGTTCTAAGCTGATATTGCCGGTAGAATATGGCCCTAACGGCACCTCTCAAATTTCCAGCAAATACTGCCTTGCATCGGTCTTCTGGGAAAGTGTCCGGTCGCCTCCGACGACGCGATTATCGCGCTGGACTCTAGGCTAAAGAATACTCCATTTCCCATCAATATACTCTGCTACGCATGTTCCGCTTATTGGCATCCCGTCTTGATAATGAGTGGCGTGAATTGCGGTTACTGAGGCTCCTACTTGTTCGGCTAATTGTGAATACCGGCCTTTTCTCATATAAGCATACTCGACAGTTTCACCTTCCGATTCTCCGGCAGCAACTACTTCTAATAAATAAAGACCCATTTCATCTTCAAGTCTGCGCTCCTCTTTGTATTCTTTCTCTGCTAGCTCTTTAAATACAGAATGAACCTCTTCCTCGGTTGGAATATGTTCCGGTTCCATCTCAAACAAATTGGATTCACCTTCCGTCATAAATTATATTCATATCACGCAGTAACGCTTAAATACTATGCATCTTGCCAAAATTAATCTAAAAGCAAATAGCGGCTATGCTTAAAACTTAATAATTTTTTTAATAATCCCTGAGTTTGCCGATTAAATGATGCTTTTCGATTTTTTCCAAAGCCTTGGCTTCGATTTGCCGGATTCTTTCCCGGGTGACGTCAAATTCCTGGCCGACTTCTTCCAAAGTATGCGCGACGCCGTCGGTTAAGCCAAACCGCATTTCCAAAATCTTTTGTTCTCTCGGCGTCAGGTCTTTAATCACGTCTTTAACGTAATCACTCAAAAGCTGCAAAGCCGCGGCTCGATCGGGCGTAACGGTCCTGACATCCTCGATAAAATCTTCCAAAGTGCTGTCCTCATCGTCTTCGCCGACGGAAGTTTCAATGGAAATCGTATCTTGACTAATTTTAATGATATGTAAGACTTTGTCAAGCGGTTCGCCCATTTCGGCGGCGATTTCTTCCGGCAGCGGTTCGCGGCCTAAATCCTGAATCAATTGCCGTTCCGCCTGCTTGAATTTATTAATCGTTTCCACCATGTGAACCGGAATCCGAATCGTCCGCGACTGATCGGCCAAAGCTCGGGTAATCGCCTGCCGAATCCACCAAGTGGCATAAGTGGAAAATTTATACCCCCGCCGGTAATCAAATTTTTCCACCGCGCGAAACAGTCCAATATTGCCTTCCTGAATCAAATCAAGCAGCGACAAGCTTTTGCCGGTAAATCTTTTGGCGATAGAAACGACCAGCCGCAAATTAGCCTCGATTAATCTTTTTTTGGCCTCTTTGTCGCTTCGTTCCGCCCGTTTGGCTAAAGAGATTTCTTCTTCCGGCTTTAACAGCGGCACTTTGCCGATTTCCCGCAAATACATTTGAATCGAATCGGCCGAAATATCGGAAATATCAACCCGCTTTTTTTGCTTTTTACTGATGCCGATTCTATCTAAAATTTCCGCCCGCTTATCATCAGTGGTTAAAATGCCGCCTTCGCTTTCAACCAAAGTAATGCCCAGCTGATCAATCCTATACAAAAACTTTTCGTATTCATCAAGGTATTCTTCGACTTCGGGCAAAACGTGCAAAATTTCCGTTTCCGTAATAAAACCGCGAATCCGGCCTTTGGTTACCAGCCGATCAATTCCTTCCTGAGGCGGCGCCGCTTTCGACTCCCGGCCTTTGCCCTTGGCTGCCTTTTTTTTAAAAACTTTCTTTTTGGCTTTAATCTTTTTTAAAACCTTCTTTTTGGCTTTTTTTCGGCTAACAATTGTTTTCTTTTTCGCCATAATTTAATCCAAAAATTTAAGCTGGGTCATTACCTCGCTGAAATTTTGCATTAATTTTTTAACTTCCTCTTTTTGATTTTTCACCTCAGCGGCTCTTAAACTCTGCTCAATTGCCTTGAGCTGCAAGGCGTAATAATTTTTTTTACAAAATTTGACGATCTTAGCCACTTCCTCTTTGATTATCTCCGGATCAAAATCAAAAAAATCCTTCTCTGCCAGGAGAACGAGTTTATCGGCTAAAACTTCCAGATTTTCCGGTTTGAGTTTGCTATGAAATTTTTGATAATCAAAGGCCTGAGTGTTATTGCCAATGTCTTCAGTATAATAGATAATCAAGTTTTTGTAAAGCTGGTTTAATTTATCATCGGTAATGATTTCCGGCGGCAGATTATCAATCAAATAAGACAGATTATTCGGGTTTTTCAAAGTAATGGCCAAAACTTGTTCCGCCAGCATGGAATTCCGGTCTAAAGTAACCTTCGCCGGGGTGGCGCTTAAATTTTGTTTTTGGCTGTCTGCCGGCCTGACCAATGACTCGCGTAAAATCTGCTCAGAAACATTCAAGGCTTCGCCGAGTTTCTGCAGCCAGTGGGTTTGTTCGATTTGATTGCCGATTTTAACGATGATCGGCAAAAGAATTTTAGCCGCTTCCTTTTTGCCTTCCGCCTTAGCCAAATCAACCTTGGCAAAAGTCTTTTCAAAATAATATTCCATAATTGACTTGGCATTCTTGACGGCATCAAACCAGTCGGCCGGATTTTTTTTGATGCAATCGTCAGGATCTTTACCTTCGGGAATAACGATCACTTTAACATTCATCTCTTCGCTTAAAGCTAGGTCAATCCCCCGCTTAGCCGCCGATTCGCCGGCGATGTCGGTATCAAAAGCAATCGCTAAATTTTTGGTATAGCGTTTTAAAATTTTCAGCTGATCCAAAGTCAAAGCCGTGCCGGACGAAGCGATGACATTTTGGGTGCCTGCCTGCCCGCTGAAATCAAGTGCTGGTAGGCCTGCCTGCCCGCTGAAATCAAGTGCTGGTAGGCCTGCCTGTCCGCCAATGTCTGTGGCATCGGGCGCTGGCAGGCGAGCCTGCACGGCGGCTAAAACATCCATCTGGCCTTCGACCAAAATCGCCAAATCCTGCTTTTTAATTTCTGATTTTGCTTTATCCAAATTAAACAAAACTAAGCTTTTGTTGTAAATCAAAGTCTGCGGCGTGTTAATATATTTGCCGGCTTTTTCATTCGGGTTTAGCGTCCGGCCGGAAAAGCCAACCGGGTTGCCGTGGAGATCGTTAATCGGAAACATCAGCCGATCGCGGAACCGGTCGTAAAAATCCTGGCCTCTTTCCTTTTTGACCGACAAACCGGCTAAAAATATTTCCTGATCGGAAAATTTCCGACCCGCTTCGCCGCCAGGCGAGCTTTTCAAAAATTTAACCAAGCTGTCCCAGGACTCAATTGCGTAACCAATTTTAAAATCGGCAATAATCTGTTCGCTGACCTGGCGTTTTTTTAAATAGTCTCTGGCTTTCTGCGCCGCCGGCGACTCTAGCAAAACTTTATGCCAAAAACTCGCCGCTGCCTGGGTAACATCCAATAGCCGATTTCGCTGGCTGGTGAGCTCCGGATTTTCGGAAATCAGCTTGACTCCGGCTTTTCCGGCTAAAATTTTCAAAGCTTCGATAAACTCCACGTTTTCCATTTTTTGGACGAAGCTGAAAATATCGCCGCCTTCGCTACAGCCAAAACAATGCCAAATCTGCTTATCCCGGGAAACCATAAACGACGGCGTTTTTTCGTTATGAAAAGGACACAGGGCGCGCCAGTTATTGGGCCCGGCGGGTTTTAAACGGATATATTCGCCGACTAAATCGACGATGTCAACCCGCGCTTTAATTTCATCAACTTGGCCTGACATGATTAGTTTATAAATTAGCCCGTCATCGCTTCCGACTAAAGTCAGAACTTCGGCGCGGCAAGTAAGTTTGTAGGTTGGCACCTTAATAAGGCAATGTTATTTTACTCTAATTAGCCTATTTTAGGCAAGCTAAGAAATTGACTGAATGCCAATTTTTTGCTTTAATAATATAGTGTTGGAGAGATGCCTGACCTTACCGGCAGAATAAGCTTACTCTTGTCCCGAATAAAGCGGAGAGGTGCCTGAGTGGTTCACCCGCCTTCGCCACTCAGTTTATCTTTAGGCTACGGCGAGGTTCACCCGCCTTCGCCACTTGATTTGTCTTTAGGCTACGGCGAGGTGAAATAGGACAGTCTTGTCCCGATTTTTCCCGAAGCTCTAATTTGGTGAAAAATCGAGGATCCCGCAGTTTACAACATTAAAAATTTTCTAAATTTAAATTTAGGCATAGAACGGAGGCGTGCCGGAGTGGTCGAACGGGACAGTCTTGAAAACTGTTATACCTGCAAGGGTATCAGAGGTTCGAATCCTCTCGCCTCCGTTCTGTGCGGGAAAAACTGTTAGGCCTGAAAGGGTCTCGTGGGTTCCCGCTTCGACTCGCTGACATTAGTATCAGTATTGTCGAAGCGAGGCGAGCGAATCCCACCCCCTCCGCTCAGAACTTAAATAATTACGGCTGGTCCGCCGAAGCTGAAAGCGAAGGCGGAAAAACTATTGAGGCAGAAATGTCTCCGTGGGTTCCCGCTTCGACTCGCTGACATTAGTATCAGTATTGTCGAAGCGAGGCGAGCGAATCCCACCTGCCATAAAAAAGATTTATCGGAATAGACCCATAATCCCCAAGAAATGAAAGAAAACAAAATTTCAGTAGAAATAAACAAACCAGCTTCGGATGTATTTCGTTTTACTATTAATCCTTCAAATACGACAAAGTGGATTGAGGAAATAAAAAAAGAAGAAACAAATGAGTGGCCGGTGAAAGTGGGTTCAATATATAAAAATGTAGATATTTTTGGAAAATGGTCGGTGTATGTCCTTGTGAGGTTTAAAGAAAATCGAATGTTTGAGCTTCTCTCTGAAGATAAAAATTATCACGTCCGTTATACTTATACGCCGATTTCCGAAACAAAGTCGCATTTGGAATATTATGAATGGGTTGACGAAGGTAATTTACAGCACCCCTTTTCTCAAGAAGTTCTTAGTAATTTAAAAAGGACAATAGAACAATAAATTGTTAAATAAATTTTTCCGACCACGTGCCCCAATATTGCATCGGGAAAAACTGCTAGGCACTAATACCAATATATTTATGATCGAAAATAGCATTGTTTATAGAAATCTCAAAAAGTATAATTTTTTTAGAATGGCCAAGGCCGAAGGGTCGCTTATTTGGGACAGGAACGAAAAAAAATATATTGATTTTACGTCCGGCTGGAATGTTACAAACCTTGGCTGGAATCATCCCGAAATAAATGACGCTATTATTTTGCAAACAAAAAAGAACGTCCAAGGTCTTTTGTGGGGATCGGATCCAATTCAAGAAGAATATGCTGAAAAACTTACCGCCGCTTTACCTGAAAAACTTGATGCCTGTGCTAAAGCAACGGGAGGCACTGAGGCAATTGAGGAGTCAATAAAGATTGCTCGGGCAGCGACGGGTCGAAAAAAGATTATTGGCTTTAAAAACAGTTACCACGGGCAGCTTTTTGCTTCTCTGGCATTGGGATATTCCTTCGAAAAAGTGGAAAAAATTTCGCCGCTCGTTCCAGAATTCGTGCAGCTGGAATTTCCCGCGGAAAATAGCAGTGCGGAAAATCTAAAAAGCTTTCTTACTGCGCTGGAAACAGCACTTTCAAAACGTAACATTGCAGCTTTAGTCACCGAACCAGGCATTATCACGGGTTGGGGTTCGACACTTGTTGCTTATCCGGGTTTTTTAAAAACGGTGAGAGAACTTACCAAAAAATACGGCACGCTTCTGATTGTGGATGAAGTCGGCACCGGTTTTTCTCGGACCGGAAAACTTTTTGGGATTGAACATGAAAGCGTGGTACCGGATATGATTGTTCTCGCCAAAGGAATTTCTAACGGAGCGGCGGCAATTGGAACCGTTGTCGGTAATTCAGAAATTTTTCAATCAACCTCTCATTGCACCAATCTGGTTTCCACTTTCGGCTGGACGCCGATTGCCTGCGCGGCGGCGCTAAAAACTATTGAAATCCATCAGCGGGAAAAAACCTGGGAGCAAGCGGCGGCAAAGGGTAATTATATTATAAAAGAATTAGAAGGACTGGTTGGCGGGTCGATTGTAAACCTAAAAGGGAAAGGGATGGAAATTGGAATCGGGTTAAAAGATGAAGAAACAGCCAGAAAAGTAATCGACGCGGCGTTTAAAAACGGACTTCATATCGTTATTGGCAGCGGTAATAATCTCCAGCTTATGCCGCCGCTTACCATTCCCCAGGATTTATTAGACGAAGGATTAGAAATTTTAATTGATGCCCTGAATAATGCACAAAGTTGATAATTTGGAAATTAATAATACTTTAAAAAGATTAGTTAGCAATCGTAGTCAGAGCGGAAGGGTCGTCCCGATTTCCATCGGGATAAACTCCGTGGCCTAGTGCGCACGCTTGCCCCGTCACCAAAATGACAATACATATTCTAATTTAAATAATAATCCTTCTTGTAGCGGAGAGGTCGCATAGTGGCCTAGTGCGCACGCTTGTCCGCCAAAGGCGGATCCGCCTCTTTGAATTATAATAAGGTGGCGGAGAAAGCGTGCATACCGCAAGGTTTCGCGGGTTCTGCGCCTTATACTGATAAATGGCGAAAATCCATATTTCAAAATATTAATAGTTCTGTTAAAAACGGAAGGGTCGCATAGTGGCCTAGTGCGCACGCTTGGAAAGCGTGTAAACCGCAAGGTTTCGGGAGTTCGAATCTCCCCCCTTCCGTTTTTAACAGAACTCAAACAGCGTAGAAAGCGCGTCAACCGCAAGGTACCGCGGGTTCGCTTGTCCCGCCCCTTCCGCTTTGGCTGGAGATAATATAACGCAATCTTAGTCGCTACTTCCGGCGGGGTTTCGCCACCAGCGGAAAAAGCGCATATACCGCAAGGTACCGCGGGTTCTTCGCCTCAATAATTAAAAATAAGGCGAACCCGCCAAAATTCGGAATTCAAATTATGAAACTAATTTTATTTAATGGTCCGCCAGGAGTGGGCAAAACAACTCTGGCTAAAAAGATAAGCTCGGCCATGCCGTTATCCTTTTTGCTAGACTTAGACAGACAACGAGAATTCATCAGTCATTATAAAAAATATCCGGAAGAAAGCCGAATTTTCTCTTTTGATATTGCCCTAGCTATCGCTGAGACTTGTTTTAAAAATGGTCGAGATTTTATCAGTGGTAAAGCGATGCGTGATATAGTAGATAAAAGAAAAGGAAAAAATCAGTTAGATTTGTTTATAGAAATAGGACACAAATATGGAGCTGAAGTCCACGAAATATTTCTGTGGGCAGATAAGGTGACTTCCCTCAAAAGAGCTGATTCTAGGGGAGATGAAAAAAAATTAAGAGGTACCGTAGAAGAAACAAATAAATTATTTGGACGTTATTGGGACGAAATGAATACTTTTAAAGAAAAAAGATCTGGGGCAATAATTATAGACACAAGCAAGCTTTCTCCTGACGATGTTTTTGATAGGGTTAAAAATCTTATAAAAATTTAAAGATTTGACGGTAATACAATAAACAAAATTATTAATTTTAAAATAAAAGTAAAAAATAGTTCAAATCCCGCCCGCATTCCTCGAAATAGTTTCGGACTTTGTCCAACAAACACCGTTTTTAACAGAACTCAAGCAGCGTAGAAAGCGCGTCAACCGCAAGGTACCGCGGGTTCTGCGCCACTTCTCGGTAAACTCAAAGAGGGCGCACCCAACTGCCCCCCTAATATGGCCTTGGCGGGGAATCTCCCCCCTTCCGTTTTTAACAGAACTTAAACAGCGGAAAAAGCGTGTCAACCGCAAGGCTTTTAAAATAAAATTATGAAAGTAGTAATAGCCGGAAGTTCAAAGCTTCAAAATAAAATACAAAAATGGATTGAATATTGGAATAGCAAAAATGGCTATTCCGTTTTAGATTATCCAAAAGTCATACCTCAAGATAATTTTGAGAAATTCTATCCCGATTTCCATAAAAATTTTTTCAAAAATATAACGATGACAGATGTATTGTTTATTGCCAATGATAAAAAAAATGGGATTGACGGCTATATCGGAGCGGAAACATTTGCCGAATTAGGATTCGGTCTGGCTCAAAAGTTGGTTTATGGCAAAAACCTAAAATTAATTCTTGCCAATATGCCAGCCAAAAAAGTTGCCTGCTATGACGAAATAGTTTTATGGAAAAAACTCGGCTGGATAGATGAAGTCTTGAATTATTAAAAAAGCTAAATCATATATAACCTAGTTTCCAGAACTATAGTGGTAAATTTATTAGGCCTTATACGAAATTTTAAAACCACAAAAAAACCGAACTTTTAGGAAGCCGGTTTTTTTGATTATTTAATCTAGCCTTTTATTTTATTTTCCTAATCCGTACAACACTCCAAGTAACTCAGCATTCGGCGCCATGGTCTCGTGGACGCTGAATTCATTAGTTCGCACAAATGACGGCAAGTCGGCATAGCGAAGCATAATCGGATGCTGGGGGAAAGATGGATAAAAAGTGTTGAGGCCAAAATCATAATAGACTCTGGCTGGCACCGCTCCAACCGGACCAAAAACCGAGATGCCGGGAGCCGCTTCGCCGCCAGCCCTGATTGAGGCATCGGAATCGAAATGAAGCGGATATTCGGTATGGCGCGAGCCAAGGCCGGTAACATAAATCATACCGCTAGGATTGGCACCCAGCACATAATCGGCTGAGAGACTAATGGCATCAATATATTTCTGCCTGTCTGTTGGATTAGCCATTTGGAGATAATACCAAATATCCCTGACGTAACGGCCGGAAATCATTCCTTGACCCCAAGTCGGATCCCAGCCGACCGGGCGGCCATTGCGATGAGCATGATTTTTATCGACCGCCGAAACCGCCTGATCGGCCAAACTCTTGAGTTTGTCTACGGCCTGACTGCGATAAGTCGCATTGGCACCTGCTCCGGCCCAATAATCAACGATAAAATCGCTCATGATTGGCTGAATCGGCGCCAGAAAATACGCCGGCTGATAAAGACCGGTCACGACGCCGGGCGCATATTTACCATAACTAATATTGGCCTGCCAGATTTTTTCAAACATCGCCTGATATTTTTTGTCACCAGTTAAGCGGTACAATTCGCTCGTCGCGAAAAGAATCCCGCCTTTGCTAGCCTCAGTCACCCCGTGGCTATAGGCATAATTGTAAGCTCTGACGGCGCGATCGGTCAGTTCGGTTGATTTAGCTTTGTCAAAAGGCGCAACCAGCCGGGCGGCCTGGGCAAAAAGACCGGCGAAGCGCATCGTATGATAAGGCTCACGCGCCCAAGTCCAAAAAGGCTGGGTTTGCTGATCGGCCCAAAGAGTATTTGTCCCTTCCAGATACGACTCCACTCCGGCCCGGACTCCGCCGTCAGCTTCTTGGAGCTGTCCCCAACCCTTTAGACTATACAAAGCCTCGTCGAGTAAATCAGGAATACCATTGCCGCTTTCGGGAATATTGGTTTGACTATCGCGGAAAGCGGTTGGTTTTAATTCATAGGCTCGCATCAGCATCATCGGCACTTGAAAATGAAAAACTCGCTGGTCATTGTCGGCCGCGTCGTGGTGGCCGCCAGACAAAGGCCGCTGGCCGGTCTTTGGGTCTTTGGCGGTAAAAGCGGAATTTTCACCCAAAAAATTAGTGCTCTCTGAAGTAAAAACAAAAGGATGGTCAGCCGGCCGCGGACCGAGATTAGTCCAAGGTTGCTGCAAAACCCGGCCCCAACGATTGAAATATAACCCCTTGACGATAATATCAAAAGCCTGTTCCACGGCCCGATTACTCACTTTGGTCGGCCAAGAAACGCCGACGCCGGGAATTTTGACTCGATAAATAGCACTATCAGATGGAGCCAAATTAGCCAGATTGATTTCTCCCACCGGCGCACCGGCATCAGAATCAGAACCGGAACGAACGGCGATACTTAACCAAGTCAAAGCCTTACTCGGCAATTGAAGCGGATTGGCGGATTGAACTAAAACCTCGGCCGTTGCCGGAAAATTGGTCAGGGGCAAAGCGCCACCACTGCCCAGCCAAGCCGAGACGTAAGCATAGCGACGCGAAGCTTTGGGAGAATAGCCGACTTGGTTAAGCTGAATTACCGTCGTTTCCAAATAATTATCGCTGAAGGGCAAAATAAAATCAGTATTTTTCGGCCCTTTGATTTTCAGGACTTCGCTTGAACCAACCGGCTCATTTAAAACCAAATAAATATGGTGATCAACGTCAATCTGGCCGGCCTTGGTAATATCTGACATCCAAACCGGAATCGAATGGCGGTAGGCCGTATCAACGTTAATTTTTTTACCATCAGCTCGAGTAACCACCCAGGGACCGGCCTGCAAGCTGGGGCCGGTACTACCGATTAACTGAGTAGCCCCGTTATCAATCGCATTGTTATCGGCCGAGTTAGCGCTATAAGAATAAACATTTTTATTTTCAAAAACCAATTCTAAAATATTGGGCGAAACCAAATGAACTTCGCGCAAAGGAGTAGCGAGCTTGGCTCGGGGGCCGCCAATCGTTCGAATATGAAGGTTGAAACCGGCCAAAACTTTACCCGAATCGTCAAGATTTTCTACCCGAATAAACACCTCCGTCGAAGCGGATAGGTGGTCAAGACGATAAGCTGAAGTGCTGGCGGGGATAGTCGCAACTAAAATTTGTTTTTTCAGGGAACCGTTAGCTTCGCTCACCGGCTCCGGCGCCACATAAACTTTAATTGTCTTAGCACTATTAACTGGCCGAAAAGACAAATCAACTGAATTGGAAGTAACATTAGTCGACCCGGCAATTTGTCCGACCGGTGGCAAAACCGCTTCAATCGGCGCTACCGAATCATAAATAACATCCGTCGTCGTTGTCGGATTACTGTTTGAACTGACTGGCTTTGCTGCCACTGGCGCCACCACATTATTACCGACGGCCGAGATATCATCGATATAGATTTTATAACCCGGCAAAGGAGAAGTGTTAAAATAAAAACTTTCCACTAGCGCCAACTTATAATCCGTGGTTTTCAAAACTGAAATCGGAATCCGCACCAAGCGATAAGTCATATCTAATTTTCCGCCATCAATGTATGAATCAATATCAACGGCATTGCTTTTGCCATTCCACGCCCCGACTGAAAAACTGATTTTTTTACCCGCTACTGAAGATTTGGCATAAAACTGGATTTCATCATAACTCGAGAGATCAATGCGCCAAGTACTGAGGCCAACCATTCTAACCACCGGCGGACTATAGGTTGGCGAACCTTCAAAACTATAACTGCCGCTATGAGCCTGAGTACTCAGGGTGCCATTAGCACTGCCTGAAATGCCCGACTCGCCATCCCACAAGCTTGTCTTAGTTTTAAAAGAACCGCCGGCGGCGTCAGTTGGAGTAACTTGATTCTGATTGGTGTTAGTGGGATTATTTGAGCTGGGAGCAGAATTTAAATTAGCGCCAGCGCTATCGGCGCTAACAGCATAAATATCATCAATATATATTTTATGATCGGGGCTGGACGTACCGAAATAAAAACTCTCAACTATGCCGAGATTATAAGAAGGATTTTTCAAAGCGGAAATCGGAATCCGCACCAAGCGATAAGTCGTATCTAATTTTCCGCCATCAATATACGGATCGATATCAACCACATTGCTTTTGCCGTTCCAGGCATTGACGTAAAAATTTATTTTTTGGCCGGCCGCCGAAGATTTGGCATAAAACTGGATTTCGTCATAACTCGAGAGGTTAATGCGCCAATTGCTTGAACCAAACATCCGCACCACTGGCGGATTATATTGCGTCGGTGAACCTTCAAAACAATACTGCCCGCCATGGGGCTGGCTGCTATTGAGCGTCCCGTTTTGCCAAGAAAAATCGCCGCCCTCGCCATTCCACAACAAGACCCTAGTTTCGGAAGCGCGCAAATTTAATGACCAGGCAATCAAAAGTGCCAGAGCAACCGAGGAAACAATGAGAAATTTTTTCATAAACTTATTTTGTTAATCCCTCTGTTAAAATACCATTTATCCATTCCCAGCACTGCTATAATATTACCACAAAATTGCCAATAAGTCAACTTTTTAGACACCTCTCTTAGATAATAAATGGGTTACCGTAGTTATCCGTAAATGCGGCGATCTCTAATAAAAATGGCAACCCGACTTTTCCGCCCGAGGCGGATGCGCCCTGCCTGCCCTGACTGCCGTCAGGCAGGCGGTAGGCAGGCTTTGGCGCAAGTCGGTGGTAATTAAAAAAAAGAAGAGCTGGTCAGACTCTTCAGAGTGCTTTGCGCACTATTTAACGACCGGGGTTTCGGTACTTAGGTGGTCGACTACGCGACAACCTGTTCAACCGGCACCCATTTTCCGCTTGCCAGCGCATCCGCGGCGTGCTGCTCGGCTACCGCCAAGGCATCCTCGAACTTGAGGAACGGCTCCTTGTACGGGCGGACACGACAGCCCGAATCGGCCGATGCGGCCTTTGACGGGTCGAGGTAATTGTAGACATGAAAAACCGGATATCTCGTCCCGTCGCCAAGTCCATCACCCCTACCGTCGATGTTGATCCAAATCTCCTTGCGGATCACAACGCTTGAGGCTTGATGGCCATCGGGCGCCAAGAAAAACGCGACGGTCATTTGGTCTTCCCGAAGTTCGGTCGGAAAAAGTTCCCGCCACTTCAACCGACGCCGCGCCGCGCACGCTTCATCTGTCTCATCAACTGTCTGACCCGGACCGATATTACTGGAGTCGGTCAACTCCGCGCCCGCGGGCAACTCGTCGGTGATCACCACTTCGAACTCGTACCAGTCCGTCTCGGCAACATTTTTCCACTGACGCCAGAAACCTTCCGATGCACCATACATAGTGCCCTTAACCACAAGCCAGCTGGCATCGTGGCCGTACGGATTCTGAACGCGTTCAATTTCGTACCACCCGGCCGGGATAAGGACGGCTTGATGTCTACCCCCCCCCATCCAGAGCCTGCCAGCCTCTCTTCAAGCGCATGAACATAACTAATTCTCCTGTCTTGGTTAGACTCTGCCAAATGGCTTAGTTGATTTTACAACCCCCACCTTGGAAATTCCGCGCGAACCGCTGCTGCTCGGACCGCCAAGCGATGGACGGGTCTTTTTCGAAGACGTATCCATGTTGTTGGAGAAACTCCACCATCTTCCTGGACAATGGCGTGTTCCAACTGCATCGAACGCCGTCGTCTTTGAACTTATGTCCGCAGCTCAGGCAGCCGCTCGAGTCCAAACCTGAAGCACAGCAGGCACAGTTGAAATCATTGTTCTTACTGCGCCCGCCTGTCAGCTCTTGCCAGACGAAGGCATCTGTTGACATCTGGACAACGGCATCATTCATCAGTTCACTTCTGGGGCGTGAATAGTCGTTTAACATGTCATCCCAAGAACGGTTAAAGGTAACATACAAAACGACTTTCGTCCGCGGGTATTGGTTCTGATCCAGATCCATTGGGTCTTGAATCAAAAATGCGTCAACCGAGTCCCACGAGTCCAGAATCAATTCTCCGCCCCAGTTGTTCTCGGCGAACTTCATCGCTTCGGTCATATAGGCATATTTCATCAAAGCGTCGCCGTGGCTTCTGCCGTCAGTATATGACTCAAGGGTTCTGCCAGTGCCTACCCAGCGCAACTCTGGCGGATACATTTTGCCGCCTTCCTCTAGCTGCACCGTGTAATTGACGATTTGAAACCCTCCACGGATCAAGAGGGGGGGGCAGGCTACATAAGATGACGACGTGGTTGAGTCCGTGAAGGCAGCGACTACTTGCTCAGGGGTAAGATGCGGACATAAAGAAGCCATGTCTTCGGGTGTGGGGTTCTCAATCGGAAGCCGACCGAGTATTGCGCGATACTCTGTACTGGTACTGGTCATGTGACGTCTCCTCTTTTTTCTCTATCCAGTTTAACCTCTTCGGTTAAAGTAACCTCATTTACACTACTTGACTGCACATAACTAAAAACAAATAACTTTTTGTTTAAAATTATATGCAGTCAAGGGTAAAATCTGTTTTTAAAGAGCAACGTATTATAATGGCATATATTTACAATTCTGTCAAGTATTTTACAATGGGTATAATAAAGCAAATGGAACAAGGTATAATGAAATTATCGCTAAATCATAAACCTTGTTCCTATGTCTATTGTAAAGTTTTTACCCTCAGAAGCCAAGTGCCAGAGCTTGGTCAGA
>Ga0172379_10003369_pt1 | contig 25606 bp, 23 predicted proteins | sample GrowelOW334metaG_FD_119756 | JGI IMG/M metagenome (GOLD analysis project Ga0172379, IMG submission 119756) | Groundwater microbial communities from an aquifer near a municipal landfill in Southern Ontario, Canada - Groundwater well OW334 metaG | ecosystem: Environmental > Aquatic > Deep...
CAATGTATGGAATTGATCTTGTTATTCCGGATATCAGCTATCTTCGTGATAAGAAAGACAAAGTACGGGCGCTCGTTCTTACCCATGGACACGATGACCACATCGGAGCTCTTCCGTATATTCTTCCGGAATTAAGGGTACCGGTTTACGGCACGCGACTCACGGCGGCGCTATCGGAAGTAAAACTTCAAGAGTTCGGTCTCCAGAATCACATAAATACGGTAAAATACAGCGATGTTCTGAAATTTGGTCCGTTTACCGTCGAATTCGTTCATGTTACCCATTCCATCCCTGATGCGGCAAATTTGATCATCCGGACTCCGGTCGGTATTTTTTATCACGGCAGCGACTTCAAATTCGACTGGACACCTATAGACGGACAACGAAGCGATGTAGGGAAAATCGCCCGTACCGCCCAAGATGGAATCAAGTGCCTTTTATCCGATTGTGTTCGTGTGGAATCTCCCGGATATACGTTGTCCGAACAGGTAATCGAAGATACTCTGGAACGGGAGATGCGACACTGTGACGGAAAATTTATTTTTACTACTCAGTCTTCCAATATCTCCAGAATCCAGCAAGCCATTAATGTGTCCATCCGAAACAATCGGAAAATATGTTTCTTAGGATGGTCGATTATTCGAAATGTCGAAGTTACAAAAAAACTCCAATACCTTGATTTCCCTGATATTTTTGTAATCCAGGATAAAGACATTAAACGTCACCACGGAAAAGAACTGACGCTGATCGTTACCGGCAGTCAAGCCCAACCCAATTCAGCACTTTCCCGTATGGCGGAAGACGTGCATAAATTCGCTTCGGTTTCAACCGGTGATGTCGTCGTATTTTCAGCGGATCCGATCCCCGGATATGAAAATGCCGTTCACAATCTCATCGATGTCCTGACCGCAGCCGGAGCACGAGTCGCTTATTCTGAAATAATCGATGAACTCCACGTCTCGGGACATGGAGCGGAAAACGATCTGGCCCTTATGATTGGACTCACTCAACCCCAGAATCTCATACCTATTGGAGGAACGGTACGTCAAATGAAACGATATCAGGAACTGGCCCAAAAAATGGGATATAAGAAAGAACAAATACTAATGCCCAACGGCAGCGATGTTGTCGAATTTTTCCCCAACGCCCCGGCGCGAATCGCGGAAAAAATTGCTCTGAAAAATATCATGGTCGATGGTTTGGGGATTGGAGACATCGGAAACGTCGTTCTCCGCGACCGACAGACAATGGCAAATGAAGGCATCGTTATTGCAATCGTCCCGATTGAATTCCAAACCGGACGGGTCACTGCCGAACCGGACTTAATTTCACGCGGTTTTGTCTATATGAAAGAATCCGGAGATCTCATTGACCGCGCCAAACAGGTCGTTAAAAACTCTCTCAAATTGAGAAAAGGACGGATATTTGATTGGCAGTTTGTCAGGAAGCAAGTCGAAGGAAACCTCGAAAATTTTCTCTATAAAGAAACTCACCGGCGTCCACTCATCTTAAGTGTCGTGATTGACGTATAATTTTTACCCCCCCTTAAATAATTACATCCATCTGAATAGACAGTCAGATATTTTTGATGCTATAACTGAAATAGTATGTTTACCAGTATAATGCCTATAGATCCCTGGACGATTTACTCTCGAGTTGCTCCCGCATTTTTTATCCCAGTCTTATTAATAATAGGACTGATATTCTTTCTTATATTCAGAAAAAATAGATTCATATCACGTCGTATTCTATTCATAGATTCAATTATTATTATGTTTATCCTGATAAGCTCCGGATTAATTTGGGCAAAAAACATCAATCTGGTTTTAAAAACGACGCAATTTTTGAATTTAGAGGTTCCTCAATCTGTCCAGAAAATTGCTGATACGCATTTTATTGAAATTGCGGGTGAATCGTACTTCCGGAAAAATTTTAGATTTAACAGATATGAATCAGTAAATTTACACGATGGGTCTTACCGTATTTCCTATCAGTTTTTACCGTTAGCAAACATACTTGGTGATTATCCCTTTGCCGCAACAATTAGAAATAATCGGGTAATTGACGCAACTTACTTTCCTTATTGCGTTAGCGGTGTACAGTTGTGTGAAATAAATCTTACGAAAGACGATATGGGTAAAATATTAAAACAATATACTATTACAAAAGACTTTATCTTTGAGCCTCCTTATCTTAAAACAACTCTATGTGAAGACGAAAAATTCATGGGTACGTTACTCGTTAATTACGTCACTAAGGAAGTAAGTCTAAGCGATACATATACCCAAAATCAGGGCTCTTTCTTATTTTCCCCTTGTATACGCTTTTATTAATCACCCAATACTTTAGAAAGTTACGACTATCTTTATTTTGAAGAAATAAGACTCATTAGGAGATCCATTACTACAGGAAGCTTCGTAATTCCGTCATCTCCGCTGAAGTGTTTCATATTGTGACAGATTATTGATTTCGCGCCTAATTTTTCTACGAACAATCTGTTGCATTCCATCGGAACCCATTGATCATTGTCTGAATGTATCGCAATAAAAGCCTTACACTGATTTTTAATTTTTTTCCAATCAAGAGAACGTTGAAAGAAACTTTTCAGTTCTCCTTTATATCCCGGATATTCTAAATCACGACCGAAACCGGCTACCAAAACAGCACTCTGAATCTGTTGGGAGGGTAATAATGTTTCCAAAAATCTAAGGATCGTGATACAACCCAAACTATGACCGACTAATATTAGTTTTCTGTCAGGAATGCCAACAACTTTTTTCAAATGGTTTACCCATACATCCATCGTGGGTTTTTTAGAATGTGGCATTATCGGAACCGTAACAGCAATGCTGTCTTTCTCAAGGTTTAATTTCAACCAGGGAAACCATCCTTCTTCTGACGAACCTTCCCATCCGTGAACAATGATTACGCGTGGCCGCATAAAATTAGATTATTCAGCCGATAATATTTAATATCTCTTCTAATATCCGGGGAAATTCTGTAATTCCGTCATCTCCGCTGAAGTGTTTCATATTGTGACAAACTATTAATTTCGCTCCCAACTTTTCTTTGAAAATATCACCGTATTTAAGTGCAACATGCGGATCATTATCGGAATGAATAGCAATAAGTTTATCGTAGTGGGATTTAATCTTGGACCATTGGATTGGTTTTGCAAAAAAACTTTGGAGTTCAGGAGTTCCTAATTCGTCAGTAAAACCGGCAACAAGGATAGCTGCATGAATTTTTTGTCCGGGTTTCAAGGTTTCCAAATATCGCAAAATTGAAATACATCCTAAACTGTGCCCGATTAATAATGTGCGACGTTGGAGTAGTGCCACATTTTTCTTGATAGTGTTTACCCACTCTTTGCAATCCGGATAATCCGGATTTAGCATAGAGGGAATAACAACGTCCACTCCCCTACTTTCCAGCTCTTTTTTCAACCACGGCCTCCACCCCTCCATAGGTGTCCCCTGCCAACCGTGAATCATGACAACACGAAATTTTTCCATATGGTGTATTGTACACTTTTTTGATTATTACATCATCCATATTCCCTATTCGTTTCTTTGATTCAACTAAAAAGAAAAACATGGGTATTCTGTTCAAGTTCAATTTGGACTCAACATCCTGATCGTTTGACATTTCCTCAATAATACTATAGGATAATTATAGTGCTTCATTACTCTGATTGGTGTTGTTATAATGTTTTATACCTATGCCCAGACACAAAAAACTTTTCCGCTACAAAGTAAAAAAACAGACCATCTATTCCTTGACCTCACTCCTGATGATCGGTTTTGCAGTTCTTATTACTATCTCCTTTTTCCAAAGCGGAAGCGGTCTTGATCGAATCAGAGAAATCCTGACAAACGAACTTGGCTGGGGAATAATGCTTCTCCCTCCCATTCTGGTACTTCTTGGTCTTATGATTATGAGACTGAAACTGTCGTTTACCCGACCCCATGTACCGATGGGACTGACTCTTGCAGGTATTTGCGCTATCGCAATTACTCAAGCAGGTAGTGTGGGAGTCAAAATCTGGGAAAACTTTGCATATTTTCTTTCTGGAATTGGCGCCCTTCTCGTTCTTCTTGCAATGCTTGGCATCGGGCTTCTGGTTCTTCTCAATATCTCAATTGATGAAATTGTGGATTCCATTCGAACAACCGTTGAATATATATCAAAGATGTTTACCCAGGTAAAAACAAACCACCCGAAACCCGTGTTCGTCGAGAAACTCCCAATCAGAAACCCTTCGACATCCAGAAAAGAAGTTTCCGATAATAAACCTGTCCATATCGTGCCCCAACCCACAAAACAGAAACCGGTCGAAGGCGCCACAACACAGCCAGTTGGCTTAGGTACGTCTGTCATCTCCAACTTACCCGTCACAAATGCGCCATGGGAATATCCCCCTCTCTCGCTTCTTTCCACATCGCCCGGACAGAAAGCAGATCGCGGGGATATGAAACAAAATGCTCATACGATTGAAAAAACACTTGAAAGCTTCGGGGTGGCGGCGCGGGTGGTGGAAGTTAATCTGGGTCCTGCCGTCACCCAATATGCTCTTGAAATTGCGCTCGGAACTAAATTATCCAAAATCACATCCCTGTCTAATGATCTCGCATTAGCTCTCGCCGCACCTACCGGACAAATCCGTATTGAAGCTCCGATTCCGGGACGAAGTCTCGTTGGAATTGAGATCCCGAACCGGTCACTCGAATTTGTTACGCTTCGAACCATGCTTTCTCATGAGGTAATGAAAAAAAGTAAAGATAAACTGCAGGTTGCGTTAGGTCTTGATGTTTCTGGAACTCCTGTAACGGCAAATATATCCAAAATGCCCCATGTATTGATAGCCGGTACCACGGGTTCCGGAAAATCCGTCCTGATTAACTCCTGGATCGCATCCCTACTCTACCGCACGAATCCCAGTGAAGTCCGACTTATCCTTGTCGATCCGAAACGAGTCGAATTGACGCTTTATAACGGAATACCGCATCTTCTCACTCCCGTAATCGTGGAACCGGACAAGATTATTTCAGCGCTCCGTTGGGGAATCGGAGAAATGGAACGGCGTTATAAGCTTTTTGCGGAAGTCGGAGTCCGGAACATTGACAGTTACAACGAATTATCAGGGTTCCAGGCAATTCCGTATATCGTTATTTTTATCGATGAATTGGCGGATCTTATGTCTTATGCTCCCTCCGAAGTTGAAGAGGCAATCTGCAGACTGGCCCAGATGGCACGCGCAACCGGCATTCATCTGGTCGTAGCAACTCAAAGGCCCTCTGTCGATGTTATAACGGGCCTTATCAAAGCAAATATTCCGACCCGTCTCGCTTTCAATGTCTCTTCCATGATTGATTCCCGTGTTATTATCGACATGCCGGGATCTGAAAAACTTCTGGGAAGAGGAGATATGCTTTATATTCCGCCAGACCAGGCAAAACCAACCCGGATCCAGGGTACATATATTTCAGAAAAAGAAGTCCAGACCTTAGTTCAATTCCTTAAAAATAAAAATATCCCCGTTGAATATACAAAAGAGATCACCTCATTACCCATACATGTGAAAAAATCAGGAGGAAACGGAAATACAACACCCGTGGAAGGATCCGGAGACGGAATGGATCCTCTGTTTTTAGAGGCAGTTCGGGTAGTATGCCAATATTCACGCGCATCGGCATCCTTATTGCAACGCAGATTATCGATCGGGTATGCACGGGCAGCCCGAGTCATCGACCAATTGGAAGAAGAGGGAATTATCGGAAGCGGTGACGGAGCAAAACCAAGAGATGTTCTTATTAAAAGTGCAGAAGAATACCTAGCTCGGAAAAGTGGTGAGTCTTCAGAACCAAAAGAACCCTCAACGAACTAAGTTTTCTTAGAACTAAAACTGAAGTGTGATTATTTTTTAACTTCAACATGTTAATTCTTTACGTCCGTATACTTAATACAAAATTTTAATCTCTATGCATACGGTTGGCGAAATTCTGAAAAGGGCGCGTCTCGAAAAAAAATTAACGCTTGATGAAGCGGAAAAACAGTTGAGAATCCGGAAAAAATTCCTAGAGGCGCTTGAACAAAACGAATGGGATCGGTTGCCGTCTCTTCCCTATATCAAAGGTTTTTTACGGAACTACAGCATGCTCCTTGATCTTAAACCCGAAGAGATGCTTGCCATTTTCCGGCGGCAATATCATGAGCTGAGCAAAGCCGCGGTATTACCGGACGGAATGGCAAACCCTATTAATGATTCCGTATTCCGGATTACTCCACGACTTCTAACGATTTCTGGAATCGTCCTGTTTTTTATCATATTTTTCGGTTATCTATTAAGTCAATATCAAGCCTATACAAATCCTCCAAATCTCATTATTACTTCCCCAAAAGACGGAGAGACAGTCCAAACCGAGTCCATTGAAGTGGTTGGAAAAACTGACCGTGATACGGTAGTTTCCCTCAATAACCGGAAAATTGCCGTGACCGACACAGGAGATTTCAAATCCACCGTTACGCTAACACCTGGAATCAACACTATCGTAATAGATTCGGTAAGCAAACACGGCAAGAAGCGGACGCTTTCCCGAACAGTTTCCTTTACCGAACCGTAAAATAGTATTCAACTCAACTTTTTCTACCCCCTTCCCATCGTTACATAAATGGAGTAAACTAAATAAAGTTCAACTGCCCTATGACTGATCCATTTCAACTCCTATTATATTTAGTTGTTGTCGTCCTAACGATTGTACTCGTTCTCATCGGATGGCAAATCATCAGAATACTAAGCGAAGTCCGGAAAATGCTGGTAAAAATGAACAGCACGATGGACAATGTCGCAGACTTTACCGGCTCAATCGGCCGGAATATCAGCGGATTTTCAGACGGGATGCGAACCGTTTTTTCTTTAATCAACATATTTAAAAAAAAGGAAAAAAAGGAGGATCAATATGAATAATGAAAAAAAATCCCGGAATAGTTTTGTCCCCGGCTTTCTCTTGGGAGGTATTATCGGAGCTCTTGTTATCTTTTTTCTCGGGACAAAAGAGGGGAAAAAGGCTGCACACAAAATCATGTCAAAAGCGGAAAATATCGAAGATGAATTGGACAAAAAGCTTCATAATGTCCGTAAACAAGGAGAAGCGTTCGTAAAAGAGGCTCAAGAAATGAAAGACAGGATCACCGAAGAGGTCGAAGACAAAAAACATGAGGTTTCTGATGGACTGAAAGAAAAACTGGATGCAACTCTCACCCAAATTGAAGACCTTCAGGAAAAAGGCGTTAAATTAACCAAAGAAGTACAGAGACGAGTTTTTACAAAAAACGGCAAGAAGCTTAACTCTTAACCGCAGCTATTACGTTGGTTTCTGTAACCGTAGTCTCTATCAGGTTTATCATATCTTCGATCACCGTTTCAGCTTCCGGGAGTGTAATGGCTTTTAAGTTATGAGGAAAATAGTGAAACAGAAGATTCCTTCCTTGCTTCCACATCTCCCATAATTTATCAGCTAACCGGGGGTCGCCCGAATGGGCAACTAATTTATCGTAGACCGATTCCCCCCTCATTCTCTTTTCCAAACTGGGATTTAGAGCTTTACCGATACGGAATGAATCGCTTTCGAATTTTTCTCTGCTGATAAATTTCAAATCGACAAAAAGCTGCTTTAAAAATCCTTCGTAAGCTTTCGCAAATGGGAATACCAGGTACGAATAATCCGTTATCCTGAGATCGGGGTGCTTCTGAAGATCTTCATAAAGGTAAACTCCTGTTTCTATCAGACCTTTTTGACCCGGTGAGAGGTAGGACCAGAATATGGAAGCCCGATCAATTGTGAACATAAAATTTATTGTATCATTAAATTAGCATTATTTTGACATCCACCAGGCTTTTAGGTAAGCTTGTGAAGTTATGATGCATACAGACCTTCGAAAAAAATTTATCCAATTTTTTACGGACACACCCAGGAATCATAAGGAAATTCCATCCGCACCTCTGGTGCCCGAAAATGACCCCACCACCCTTTTTACAAGTTCCGGCATGCAACCGCTAATCCCTTATCTTCTCGGAGAAAAACACCCCCTCGGAACACGGCTTGTAAATAGTCAAAAAAGTTTTCGAAGTCAGGACATTGAGGAGGTCGGTGACAACCGTCATACAACTTTTTTTGAAATGCTGGGGAATTGGTCACTGGGAGACTATTTTAAACAGGAACAGATCCCCTGGTTCTATGAATTTCTGACAAAAACGCTCAAACTTCCCAAAGAAAAAATCGCGGTAAGCGTATTTGAAGGAAACAAAGAAGTTCCCAAAGACGAAGAATCCGCTAAAATCTGGAAATCTCTTGGAATTCCAGAAAATAGAATATATGCCTATGGCGTTGAAAAGAATTGGTGGTCCCGTTCCGGAATTCCGGATAAAATGCCATCCGGCGAACCAGGAGGACCGGATTCTGAAGTTTTTTTTGAATTCACGGATATTCCTCACAATCCTGAGTTCGGTTCCCGATGCCATCCCAATTGTAACTGCGGGCGGTTTTTGGAAATTGGCAACTCTGTATTTATGCAATATAAAAAACAGCCGAATGGCTCTTTAAAGGAACTTTCTCAAAAAAACGTCGATTTTGGTGGCGGATTAGAAAGACTGATCGCGGCAACCTTAAATGAGCCGGATATTTTTAATATCGATTTATTTTCGAACATCATTCAAACAATATGCCGTGTCTCGGGAAGAGATTATTCCGGAACAGATAAAACACTCATGAGAATTATTGCTGACCATCTGAAAGCTGCTACATTTATTGTCGCTTCAGGAATATCTCCCTCCAATAAAACCCAGGGTTATGTACTCAGGAGACTAATCAGACGGGCGGCAATCAAATTACATCAATTAGAGGGAAAAGCCGATGAAAACGCTGCGATAGAAATATGCACGAGTGTTCTCGAAACGTACAACAATACGGGTTATTTTGATCCCCAAAAAGACAAAGAACGGGTCACGGCAGAAATTGGAACCGAAATGTCCAAATTTACAAAAACGATCCGCAACGGGATGAAAGAGATTGATAAAATACTAAAAATTGATGGAAAAATAGCTTTTAATCTCTACCAAACCTACGGTTTTCCGCTTGAAATTACCGCAGAGTTATTTGCTCAAAAGGGTCAAAAACTCGACTATAACCAATTCAAAGAAGAGTTTAATAAACACCAAAATCTCTCAAGAACTGCGTCGAAGGGGATGTTTAAAGGCGGACTCCAGGATCAGTCTATAACTACCACGAAGCTCCATACAGCAACTCATCTGCTTCAACAGGCACTTCGAGGTGTATTGGGAGATCATGTCCGGCAAAAAGGAAGTCATATCACAGCCGAACGCCTCCGGTTTGATTTTACTCATCCGAACAAATTAACTCCTGAACAAATTAACCAAGTACAAACACTTATTAATGAACAAATCTCGAAAAATCAAAAAATCTCAATGGAGATTATGGATCTTCCTGACGCTATTAAACAGGGCGCCCTTACGGTCCCGGGCGCAAATTATCCGGAGAAAGTTAAAGTCTATTCAATCGGAAATTTTTCTAAAGAAGTATGCGGCGGACCCCACGTTGACTTTACAGGTAGCTTAGGTTTGTTTAAGATAATAAAAGAGGAAGCAAGCGGTAGTAATGTTCGTCGTATCTACGCCGTTCTCACATAACGCATGTCACTGCTCTCAAAATTTCTGCCAAAGAAAGAGGTTACCGACTATTTTCTAACGCTCGGAGTTGAAGAGCGTCGAATTCGCGCGGCGCTTGCCCAAATTAAGGGTGAGGTTATCACAATCCTTGGAACCGGAGAAAGCTCGTTTTCCGAGGGGGAAAACGAATCAGAAGCAGCGGATATGGCTATAAGTGCTGCTGAAAATCAATCTAAACAAGAAATCCTTATCGAAAAAGTCATCTTTTCCCTACCCATGACCTATTTGGATGGCGATTCCGTACGACCTGAATACCTCGACCGGTTGAAAAAAATCACGAAAGATCTAAACCTTAAACCCCATGGATTTATCGAGTATCCCTCAGCTATCGCCTTTTCTCTCGAACGCGATGAGGGTTCCCCTGCAACTGCACTTCTTCTTCATATGGAGAAATCCCATATCACATTTTCCCTCATACGGGTCGGTAAAATATACAAAAATATCGTAATCCCCCGCGGAGAATCAATCACCGAAGACTTAGAAAAAACAATCCCGCAGTTTAATACTGAAATTATGCCGTCCCGCATTTTGTTGTTTGATTCATCTGAACAACTTGATCATCTGCGGACAGAGCTCCTCCGTTTCCCCTGGCATAAACAATCGTCATTTCTGCATATGCCAAAAGTCGAAATCTTAACACCTGCATCCATTACAACCGCATTGGTTCAAGCAGCCGGAAGCAGCTTCCTAAAAACGTTTACGCTGGAATTTTCCAAATCTTTTTCTCATTCTTCCATTCAAAAAGAGACAGAAAAATCCCATAAAAAAGAACCAGACGCGAAATCCTTAGAAAAAAATATAAGAGCCGACACAGTCAATGAAATAGAACCGCCTCCGTCAAAAGAACCGGAACCCAAGCATACCAAGCCGGAACCTGTTCAAGACGTTTCAACAAAGACTGAGACGCCGTCTCCACCGAAAGGCGAAGAAGAAGATTTCGGATTTGTCCAGTATAGCGATGTCCAAATTAAAGAAAAAAAGGACGGATCAATAATTGAAACAACCGAGGTTGAAACAGCTGCAACTATACCGGAACCCGAGAAAAAATCTTCTAGAGGAATACCGTTTGCTAAAAATATCCGGAATATGAGAGTTCGTTTACCGTCTGTCCATATTCCTTCGCTTCCCTTTGGACCGTTTTTATTATTAATTCCAACCGTTCTTCTGTTGATCGGAACGGTATATTATTTATCCTATCGGGTTCCGGAAGTTTCCGTAGGAATTATGGTGTATCCTCTGACGCAGAGCAATACGGTTCCGGTAACGTTTAAAACGGATGCATCCTCTTCCGAAGATCCCAATATAATTCCGGCAAAAGTACAAACAATAGAAGTAAGCGGTGATAAAACAGCGGCCGCTACCGGTAAAAGCAAAATTGGAGAAAAAGCCAGCGGTGAAATACTTATTTACAATAAGACAACCTCAAGTAAAACATTTCCAAAAGGGACGGTTCTGACATCCGGAAGTTTATCCTTCACGCTGGATTCAGATACTGCAATCGCATCGTCATCTGAAACCGGCGAAGGATTAATCTTCGGGAAAATAACCACAAAAGCCAGTGCCGTATCTATCGGACCTGATAGTAATATTCCATCCAATACCACGTTGAAGTTTAAAGACTACTCAGAAAATTCATTTACAGCAAAAAGTAGTCAAACATTTTCCGGCGGCACCAGCCGAGAAATCGGAAGCATCTCAAAAGAGGACCAAACGAATCTTGAAATCAGTTTAACAAATGATTTAATTGCCAAAGCGCGCCAGCAGATTTCTGACAAACTTTCAAAAGAAGATAAGCTGCTCGATGCGATCAGTATAAAACAAACAACGAATCGTAAATTCAGCAAAGAAGTGGGGGCTGAAGCAAAGGATTTGACATTAAACTTAGCATTAGCTGTTGTCGGATATTCGTATCACGAAGACGATGCACTTACGCTCGCAAAAAACCACCTAGGAACTCAACCCGCCGGATATATCCTAGCTCCGGGATCAATCTCAATTCAAGCTAAAGATCTTTCAACAACAAAAGACAATACATTAAAAGCCCAAGTAAAAGTCTCTGCTTCTTACCTTCCAGATTTTCAACTCGAGGATCTTAAGAAAAAAATTACCGGAAAATCATTTGATGATGCAACTTCTTATCTGCGTTCAATCCAGGGAATCGGAGGAGTTAAAATTACGATTGACCGTCCCAATCTCTTATCTCCGAAACGTCTCCCAAATTCACCTGACCACATCACTATCACCATCGCATCCCTATAAAACACTATGGCGCTTTATACCTATGTCCATAAGCGGCATAAAAAAAATAAAACGGTTGCGATCGTTATTTCCATCGTATTGCTTACTTCAGGATTAGGGCTACTCATCTGGTCTCTTCTGCCAATTCTAATGTTTGAACTTTATTACGGCCCCCAATTCGGGAATATACTTACCCCACTTCCGGATACATCCGTTTCCAGCATATCAGAACGTCTTCCGAAAATACTCGGATTTAACATCATCGATTACACCCAGGCAAGTGTATGGTTCCCGAAAGCCACTGGAATACCTCCTGTCGCTTCAGAATCTCAGGGAACCGAGTCATACAGTTTATCAATTCCGAAACTCGGCATCGATAATGCAAATGTCGTCGTAGGAGGCGATGATCTGACAAAGAGTTTGGTTCATTTCGTAGGACCTCTACCTGGAGCCAATGGAAATCCGGTAATCTTTGGCCATTCCACTCTTCCCTTTTTATACGATCCGAAAAACTATAAAACAATTTTTACCAAGCTTCCGAATCTAAAAAAGGGTGATGAGATTTTAGTTCGGTCAGACTCTATCCAATACCGCTACATCGTCTCTGATATGAAAATAACCTCACCGGATGATTTATCTGTTTTAAATCAAACGTATGACGGATCCTATCTTACTCTTATCACTTGTGTTCCTCCTGGCACGACTTTTAATCGTTTCATCGTAAAAACAAAATTGGATACGTTGTAATTATTTTTTGATGATACAATATAATTTATCTCCAGTTTTTAGAAATCATAATTTGATAAATTCATTTTTATGAGTGATTCACAAAAACAAAATACGTCAAACACAGAAAAACAATTAGAAGCTCTTGAGACAATTAAGAAAAAACTTCTCGGGAAAAAACTTTCGTACTCTGAAATATTCAATCTCATGGATGAGTTATCCCATGAGCGCCTGGATCCCATCCTGACTACCTATTTCGTTGCTGCCGGTTTCAAGGAAGGTTTTTCCCACACGGAATTGTATTATCTGACAAAAGCAATGGCTGACACGGGTACAAAATTACATTTTCATGGAATCGTAGCTGATAAACATTCGACAGGTGGAGTTGCAGGAACACGAACAACCATGATTTTGGTTCCGATTGTTGCAGCTGCCGGATTTCTAATCCCTAAAAATTCATCCCGCGCTATTACAACTCCCGCAGGTACCGCAGATACCATGGAAGTTCTGTCTCCCGTAATGTTTACACCGGAACAGATTACGAAAATAGTTGAAAAAGTTGGGGGATGCATTATCTGGGGAGGACATCTTGGACTCGCTCCCGCCGATGATATTCTCATTCGTGTAGAAGCTCCTCTTGCATTTGAGTCTTTTGATAAAATTATTGTTTCTATCATGGCTAAAAAAATCGCTTCAGGTTCTACCCATTTAGTTCTGGATTTACCGGTAGGATCAACCCTAAAAATACGTCATCTGCGGGACGCTGAATTGATCGCCGAGAAATTTCGATATATCGCGGGGAAATTTAATATTAAGATAGATATTGATATTAACCAAATTTTTGAACCCGCTGGTCATGGTGTCGGTCCTGGACTGGAAGCCCAAGACGTATTGAAAGTTCTTGAACAACGACCCGATCGTCCTGTTTCTCTTGAAGCAAAATCACTTCGACTGGCGGGAAAACTTTTGGATCTCTGTTTTGCGAGTACCAAAAATAAAGAAAAAGAAAGCGGCGAAGAAGTTGCAACCAAACTGTTAAGATCTGGAAAAGCATTATCAAAAATGCGTGAAATTATAAAAGCACAAGGTGGTGATCCTGATATAACGATTGAAAAAATTCCTCTCTCAGAATTTCGGTACGAACTTCCTAGTACAAAAACCGGTCGAGTCACCGGATTTAATAATCATAACTTAACATCGATCGCAAAAATTCTCGGATGCCCCGCGAATAAAAAGGCAGGAATCAGACTTGAAAAAAGGATTGATGAGAAAGTCGATAAAAATGATACTCTTTGTGTACTTTATTCCTCTGATAAATGGAGACTTGCGGAAGCCAAAGATACTCTTGAGCATTTTCCAATTTTCCAAATAGAATAACTGATTGATAAACAACCGACTGTTTTATATATAATTTGTTCATTTTTCATTCCAAAGCAGGTATAATATCTTATTGGAAATATCTATGAAAAAACGTTTTATTATTTTTTTATTCATACTTCTGATAATCGGCATATCTGTATTTTTATGGTGGAAACAGGCATTAAAACCCATCAATCCGGAGAATACCACTCCGAGCACGTTTAACGTAACACGCGGAGAGGATTCCCGCACTATAGCCGAGCATCTTTATAAACAGGGATATATCCGCTCTTCCTTAGCCTTTTTTGTCCTTTCCCGATTTGGAGGATATGGTCCCAAACTTCAAGCGGGTGAATTTCGATTAAGCCCTTCGATGGATTTATCCGCAATTGCGGATACATTAACCAAGGGCACGATGGATGTCTGGTTAACCGTCCCCGAGGGATGGAGGTCGGAAGAAATAGCAGTCAAATTAACCAAGGAACTTCTTATACCTGAAAAAGAATTTCTCGCCGTCGCTCATGAAGGCTATATGTTCCCTGAAACCTATCTCCTACCAAAAGACGCAACGGCTGGAGCAATCGCCGATATTATGAGTAAGGAATTTGATACGAAGGTCACGGAAGAAATCCGGAACAAAGCAAAAACAAAAGGATTGTCATTAAACCAGTTAATTACCATCGCATCTCTCGTAGAACGGGAAGCCAGATTACCGGAAGATCGACCTATCGTAGCCAGCGTAATTTTAAACCGATTAAAGGAAGATATGAAACTAGATATTGATGCTACAATTCAGTATGTTCTCGGATATCAACCGAAAGAAAAAACATGGTGGAAAAAAGATTTAACATTAGAAGATCTGGATATCGATTCACCTTATAATACCTACAAAAATCCTGGACTTCCTCCAACGCCTATCGCCAATCCGGGACTCGCGGTTATCCAAGCCGTCGTAAACGCTCCTTCCACTAACTATTTATTTTATATTTCTGATGCCTCTGGAAAAATTCATCCTGCAACATCTCTCGAAGAACATAATGCAAATATTGCGAGGTATTTGAATAAATAAATCAACCGCATCTCCCCTATCTCTAATAATTTATCCTTAGAGAATAGGGGCGTATTTTTATGGAACAATCCAAAAATCGGCCAATCATCGGAATATCAGCTCTATTAATATCAACCCTCCTCTATAGTTCTTGGGCAATTTTTTCCCGTCTGATCAATAATGAGATTCCGCTCTATTATCAAATGGGAACACGGGGAATAATTGCGCTTATTATTTTTATTATTATCGTGGTTCTATTTAAACAGTGGAAACCGATACGGTTAAATACGGCATTTTGGCTTATTATCAGAAGTATATGCGGAACATTTGGTTTCGCAGCCTATTATATCGGTATTAATAATTTGTCTATCGGAACTGCTTATCTGCTTTCGTATGCCATGGTTCTTATCGGAGGTTATCTTATCGGAGAACTGTTTTTTCATGAACGGATCACGAAAATTAAATTGGTATCCTTGGGATTAGCTCTGCTGGGACTATTTCTTATTTATTCAATTGATATAAATCCAGCAAAAACCATCTATGTTATTATCATGCTTGTCAGCGGACTTTGCACTGCTATATGGAATACGTTCGGAAATAAAGCAAAAAATCTATCAGTTGCTCAAATCAGTTTATTAGATAACGCATTTGGGTTGATATTTGCATTTATTATCTCATTGGTTATCCATGAAACTTGGATTCCACCTTCGTTGACTACTCCATGGATTGCTAGCGCATTAATCGCAACTACTGGAATTATAACGTCCATGCTTATAGTTTTGGGATTCAAATATTTAAAAGCTCAAATCGGCAGCTTGGTTGTATTGTCTGAAATTCTTTTTGCGATTATAATGGGCTTTCTATGGTATCAGGAAGTAATTCCTGTCTTTACCATAATCGGCGGTTTATTGATATTAACCGCAATTATACTTCCGGAAACAAATATTGCTAATATATTAAACAAAAAGAAATAGTTCATGATAAATACTATCTCTTGCCCCTATTGCGGAAAAAAATTCGAAATCACTGAAGCGCTCATATCCCATATGCGCGAACAGATACTGTCGGGAGAACGCGAAAAACACGAAAAGGATATCGAGGAGGTACGGAAGAAAACTATAGACGAGGTTTCGAAAGAATTGAAGATTCTGAAGGAAGAGAACCTGGAAAAAAGCCGTAAACTTGAAAAAGCAGAAGAACAGGAACTTGAAGTACGGAAAGAGAAAAACAAACTTGAAGAAGAAAAAAGGACGTTCGAACTCGATAAACAGCGTCAAATCGACGCGGAACGCCAAAAAATTCGGGAACAGACGTCACAGGAAATAATGGAACAGCACAAAATGAAAGATTTGGAAAATGAGAAAGTCATCCGAGACCTCAAGACATCGTTGGAAGAAGCGCAACGAAAAGCATCACAAACATCACAACAACTCCAAGGAGAAGTCCAGGAGCTGGATCTGGAACTTACCCTCCGTTCATCATATCCTTCGGATCTTATCGAACCGATAGAAAAAGGCGTTCGGGGCGCGGATCTCCGACAGATTGTTAGAACGTCATTGGGAAATACGTGTGGAGTGATTTTATGGGAATCAAAACGGACAAAAGCATGGTCAGATGACTGGTTGTCAAAACTGAAGTCAGATTTAAGAAGTGAAAAAGCGAATGTCCCAATTATTGTAAGTTCCGTTTTACCAAAGGATGCCGCAAGCGGAATGATTCTTAAGGAAGGAGTCTGGATTATCTCCTACACTCTAATACTGCCGGTATCGGAACTTATCCGACAACGGCTTATAGACATAGCACGGGAACGATATCTGTCCCAAAACAGAGGAACAAAATCAGACCAGGTTTATGAATATATTACGGGTCATGAATTTCGTCAACAGGTCGAGGCATTAGTTGAAGTTTTCAATGACATGCAGAACCAAATCGGAAAAGAGAGGGCGGCGTTTGAGAAATATTGGAAAACACGGGAAGCTCAAATCTCAAAAATGATTTCCGGTACTGCCGGGATCGTCGGAAGTTTAAGAGGTTTGGTCGGACCGACTTTTTCACAAATTCGCGGCCTCGATCTCCCTGAACTAATTGATGGAGATAAAACATAATCCCATATGCTATCATTAAATTGATATGGATATGGGCATCCCTCCTCAAGCTTGGAATACAGGACAGGTTTCTCCCCAAACAAATTTAGATCCGATTCCACCGGCATATAATCCTCCCGATTCTCCGGGAAACCATCACTGGATTTTCTATGTTTTCTTATTTCTTTTTATCTCTGCAGCTGCGGCTGCAATAGGTTACGGCGCGTCATTTTACATGAACCGGCAGAATTCCGGCATACCAAAACCACTAACGGGTACTCCCACTCCTATAATATCTGCTTTTCAAATAGAACCAACGATTCCGGTATCACCGGACAGCACATCTTCCGCAATCCCTTTGACCCCTCCACCTCAAGCTCTTGTCGATAAACTCGTTAACAGTCATAATGTCTTCGGACTTAATTTATTCCAGAAGCTCACTGCAAACAATAAAAATGAAAATATTTTTATTTCACCCTTGAGCATTACTCTGGCATTATCCATGGTCTATAACGGCTCCGGCACAACGACCAAAAGCGCCATTGGAAATACTCTGAATCTAACAGGACTGACGACCGAGGAATTAAACCAACTCCATTCCTACCAACTGCATAAATACAGCCAATCGTCTGCTGATACAACACTTAAAATAGCCAATTCACTGTGGCTCAGGAATATATTTCAAGGACAGACGGTAACATTAAATCCAACGTTTTCATCCCAAATGCAGGCGGATTACGGAGCCAAAATTGCCGCAATGAATTTTGATGATCCAAAAACGGTAGACGTCATTAACGGATGGGTTTCGGATGCCACTAATAATAAGATAAAAAATATTATAAACCCTCCTATTGATCCGAATAATCTTCTTATCCTCATTAACGCAATATATTTTAAAGGTAATTGGAGTATTCCGTTCGACAAAAAACTTACCGTAAAAGATTTTTTTACAAACAGCAACAATCAGAAAGTCGAGGCCTCCGTAATGAAGCAATCCGATGACTATTTGTATTTTGAAGACCGGACGTTGCAGATGATTTCCCTTCCTTATGGCAAAAATCAGGAGTCAAGTATGATGATCATCCTTCCGAAAACAGATACTGCCACCTATCTCAAATCGTTTACTCTCGACAAATGGAAATCATTAATTACTAAACTAGGAATGACTCACGGGACATTATCGCTGCCCGTTTTTAGTAATGATTATGAGATTCAGCTTAACGATATATTAAAAAGCATGGGAATGAGTATCGCATTTGACGGAAATAAGGCAGATTTTAACAAAATTCTAGACTTAGATAAGTCGCCGGTCAAATCAGGATTATATATTGGGAAAGTTCTCCATAAATCTTATATTAACGTAGATGAACAGGGAACCGAAGCCGCAGCAGTAACATCCGTTAATATGGCAATAAGTTCAAGCATCGGATCTAACCCCATAAAGTTCACCATGGAAGTTAACAAACCTTTTATTTACATGATTGTAGACAATAAAACGCAGGAACTTTTATTTATCGGTATTATGAATACGGCTAAAACTTAACCCCGCTATGTATGAATAAATATCTTCTGGAAGCAATCGGAACTTTTTTCTTCGTTTTAACGTATACCCTTACGGGAAATCCAATAGCAATCGGTGCTCTATATACTGCACTAATTTATATGTGCGGATATACCACAACTGGATATTTTAACCCCGCCGTCACATTTGCCATATTCTTAAGGAAAAAAATTTCTTTTCTAGTTACTATGCAATATATCGTCGCCCAAATAATCGGCGCGGCACTGGCATCTTTGGCATACTTTACGATTACAAATACTACATTTCTTCCGAAACCAGGACCAAACGGCACTTTTTATTCAACGATTCTAATCGAGATTTTGTTTACGCTTGCTCTTGCATTGACTGTCCTGCATGCAACAAACTCAAAAAACTCGAAGACCAATCCATTCTACGGCCTCACAATCGGAATGATGTTGACGGCCGGAATATTTACCGGTTCGGGCATATCGGGAGCTGTTTATAATCCGGCCCTAGCACTCGGAGCAGCTATCATCGACACCCACATCGGGTCGTATCTAACATTTTTATTAATCTACATAACAGCTCCGCTGATCGGTAGCGCTCTCGCTTCTTTAATTTTCCGGCTGACAGACAGGGATGATGAGTAGTCGATATCAGCAAGAGGAATAAATATTCAAATATCTTTCAATCTCTTTAACCGATTTTTTGGGATTATTCGTGTTAAACATGATGGTATTCCATCCTAACGTTGTTGCAGTCTTGATATTATCCCGATCATCATCGATATAGAGAATAGAATTCGCATCCACCTGAGCATGTAATTGTGCATATTGGTATATTTTTGCATCCGGCTTTGCCATACCTAATTCACACGACTGTATTACTTTATGATAGGATAAATTGGGAATATGTCCTTTTTCGACACATTTCTCATAGACGTCCCGGTATATATTTGTCAAAATCCCCACAGAATAATGTTTAATTACTTTTTCAATCAACAGATGCGTTTCCGGAATTGGAGTAAATGTATGAACCGAAACATTGAAAAAATCTGTGATCGCCGATTTTTTTAGTTTCAAGTCTTTTTTCATCCGCTCCCATAATTCCTGAGAGGATATCTCTCCCTTACACGCAGAAGAATCGTATTTAAGAAAAACTTTTTCGACTTCCTCATATGGCATCTGATGTTCATCCGCGATTTTTATTAATAATTCTTTCCATCGCATCAGAACACCACCGACATCAAAATATATGAATTTAATGGAATTAATTTTTTTATGTTTCATGAAGATATTTGAACTTTATCATTATTGAAGGATCAGATCAATTAACCGATTGATCGTTCTCGCAGAATGCGTTACGATAATCGCATATGGCAAAACAAATAAAGAAAAATAATTCAAACAAAAAATTAGTCATCGGACTTATTTTTGGAGCAGTTATTATTTGCATTTTGCTAATACTTTTGATACTTCCTACTCCAAAAAAACCATCAGGCACCAAGGAATCCAATACCATCAGTCTTACAAATTCCTCAACTAACATGGCTAATCCCGCTTCTGTTTTTTGCATAGATGCCGGTTTCAAACTCGACATCCGAAAAAATGATACGGGAGAAAACGGCATATGCGTATTTCCCGATAAAACCGAGTGCGAGGAATGGAGTCTTTTCCGGGGTGAATGTATAAATCCGATCGCCCAAAAAATTACGCTTCCTATCCGGGACGACCTTAAAACTACTCCGCTTGACGGTTCAATCGTCATGGATACAACCCTGTTTAAGACTTACGGAACCTATGCTCCTGATATTCTTAACAAAAATCCTAAATTGTCCGAAAGTCTGAAATCTTTGGATCCTGATTTTTCTCCGGATCTGCTATCTACCTCAACACAACCTTCTGTCATTAAACTTCAGAATTCTCGAAAATATTTCGTGTTTGGCGGTTGTCAACCGCATAACTGTGCAGGTACTTTTCAAGCTGTCGTGTTTGATACACAGTCACATGAAGGGTTTATCATACGGGAAAATATAGACCAGACATCGCTGACCTTTTTAGGAAATCCCCCTTTTGAGATTCGGAATTTGCTCCTATATTATTACTTTCACCACTAACTCTGGTTATTCCGTGGTAAAATAGATATATGCCTATATGGATTGGATTTGCACTATTATCCGCTGTTAGCGCCGCACTGGTAGCGATTTTTGGGAAAATCGGCGTATCGAATGTCGACACCACAATCGCCACTACGGTCCGTGCCATTATTATGGCACTGTTTCTTTTAGCTACCTCCCTTCTACTCGGGAAAATCAAATTAATATCTACTATTAATAACACGGCGATATTTTATATCATTTTATCCGGTGTCGCAGGAGCGATTTCCTGGTTATTTTATTTTTTTGCACTCAAAAACGGCCCGCCTCCCGGAGTAGCTGCATTAGACCGGTTAAGTGTTGTGTTTGTATTAATATTTTCAGTTCTGTTTCTCGCGGATAAATTAACCCTAAGATCAGGGATCGGTGCTGCGTTAATCACCTTTGGAGCAGTTTTGATGACGTTAAACTAAATTATTTTTTTAAATAAGGAGTTAATAATATGGCAATATCCAAACATTTTACACAAGAAGAAGCTAAGATAATCGGAGAAAAACTAGGGATTGATTGGAACAAATTCGACATCGAACAGTTTCGAATGGGATTGGATGTCGAACTTGAACATGGAAAACACGATCCGCACACGAATGTTACAAACGATGACCCTTTAACGACAGGAAAAATCGCACTGGCACATCTCAACGAATTTTCCGACTATTATACCCGGCTCGAAAAAATGGAAGAGGAAGCAAAGATCGCCCACAAAAATCAGTAATATGAAAACTGTCCGCGTTTCCGCAAGAAGAAAATCACAAAATTCTCATAAAAAATATTCTTTAAACCACGACAGACTTTATCGCAGCGGCACGAATAGTAAAATTGCCGGTGTGGCCGCGGGACTCGCTGAGTACTTCCGTATTGATCCAACAATCGTACGACTTGTGTTTGTAATATTAACTCTTATTAATTTATCCTCTGGAGTAATTTTATACGGCGTTCTTTGGATCATATTGCCAATAGAACCTAATACTTATCTTTCCACTTCAAATCCAACTCAAACGGATACACAAGATACTTTAAACGCTGATGACAACGCTCAATCTAAAAAATGGGTATCATTTATTATACTTACACTCTCGTTCCTACTCGTTTGGAACGTGATGAACCAAAGGGAATTTTCAGTTTTTATTCGATGGCTTCAAGTTATTATCATACTCTTCGGGATTATTTTTTTGACAAGAGTATAAATCACTCTCTATTCTTTTTGTTTTTCGATGTATAATCAAAATAGACGGATTATTGTATCTGTATAATTTTATGTAAAATCTGCCCCCATGGAAAAGAAAAGCGTACAACCATTAGGCGTCATCTCCGACCACAACTCCGTATATTTATTTGGGTATGACCCGTTTACTGATTTATACAAATTTCAAATTGATTCAAGTCAGGACGGATCGGTATTCCAACGGTATCTTAGCGATATACGGATTGAAGACAAGAATCGCCGTCCTGTCACAATCGCTAATTGTCGTAATTTCAGGTTATCTCGTACCAAAAACGGATTAGTTTTGAGTTATCTTTACCGCGTGGGAAACCGATGGTCATTAACCATCGCAAAATCTGCGGATCTCACGAGATTTCGAAAGTTTTCTGTTATTTCAACTATCCGCGAAACCGGAAGTATAGTACCAGAATACCTGCACCAAAATTCCTATGTACTGTACTTCGGTGAGAAGTCTATCCACGTAGCTTATTCTTCTGACTTAAAAACCTGGGAAAAGGATACGGAACCGTTAATCCGGCCCAAGAAGGACTATTTCGGCCTGTCATACCCGCACCTTATTCAAACTATGGTGACGGAATACGGAATAACGGTATTTTTCTCGCTCATCCAAGGTTCCGGTCAACAATCTCTCAACGTTATTTATCTGGATAAAAATAACCCAAAAAAAATTATATATGAAACAAAAGATGCTCTCTGGGAGACTCCGAAGGAATGGTTAAATAAAACCATATCCCCTGTAGGAGTAATAAATTACCGTGGCCAACTATTATCGTACTGGAATCTGGGGGAAGAAGATCTGGCGGTCATATCCCACGTTCTTCCTCATCCGAAACATTCATCATTTACTGCGTTTCCGCAACTACTTCTCAAGAAACTACGAGAAAATCCTATTTTAAAACCGATTGAAGAGCATGATTGGGAATCCCGAGCCACATTCAACCCTGCGGCGCTATATGACCAAAACAAGATTCACCTTGTTTACCGAGCGATTGGAGATGACGACGTCTCAGTGCTCGGCCATGCAGAAAGCCGAGATGGAATTCATTTTGACTACCGGAGCACTGAGCCTATCTATACACCAAACGAACCATTTGAATGCAGTAATCCTTATCGTCCAAAAACCGGACATTCTCCTTTTGCATCAGGCGGCGGCTGTTACGGTGGATGTGAAGATCCTAGACTCACTCGCATCGAAGATAAAGTTTATATGACCTATGTTGCTTATAACGGATACAGTCACCCTCGAGTTGCAATAACGTCTACTAAAATTGAAGATTTTAGGAGTCGCCGATGGAATTGGAAAAAACCAGTTCTTATATCTCCTCCGAATGTTGTAGATAAAAATGCCTGTCTATTTCCTGAAAAAATCAATGGAAAATATGTAATGCTGCACCGGATATTTCCAAACATTCTCATTGATTTTCTGGATGATTTGGACTTCGACGGAAAAACTTATTTAAAAGGAGAATATATGATTAAACCAAGATCCAATGGGTGGGATAGCCGGAAAGTTGGAGCGGGCGCTCCACCGATACGGACCAAACTTGGGTGGTTGCTGCTGTATCATGCGGTTGGTGAACAGGATGCGGGAAGATATAAAATGGGAGCAATGATATTGGATATTAAAGATCCTACTCATGTTTTATACAGAAGTCATAAACCGATTCTTGAACCCCAGGAATGGTACGAAAATGAAGGACATAAAGCGGGAGTCGCTTATCCCTGCGGAGCCGTGGTCGTACGGAATCAATTACTTGCTTATTACGGCGGGGCGGATAAGGTTATTTGCGCCGCCGGTACCCCACTTGATACTTTTCTCACAGAACTTAAACGATCCCACACTCCGGAATTAACAACCGTTTCCCATATATCTAATTAACCATACCCACCCATGATAACTATCAGTCGATATGTTGGAAATCCGATTCTGAGTCCTGACCCTGATCACCCGTGGGAAACAGAAGCAACGTTCAATGGATGTCCGATTTTTGACGGTAATATCACCCATCTCCTTTACCGCGCGATATCAAAACCGCAGAAAATTGGCAATAATACAGTTGAATTGTCAACAATTGGATACGCTGGGAGTAGCGATCGGGTACATTTTACGAATCATAGACAATTTATTATTCCTGAATACGAGTACGAACGATTCGGGTGCGAAGACCCACGAATTACAAAAATAGACGGCAACTATTACATATTTTATACCGGGCTTGAGGTATTTCCTCCATCACCGGATGGAATAAAAATCGGGGTAGCTATAAGTAAAGATTTAAAGAAAATCGACGAAAAGCACCTCATTACTCACTTTAATTCGAAAGCAATGGCTCTTTTCCCGGAACGTGTGAACGGGAAATTTACAGCGGTCCTTACGGTCCATACTGACTTACCGCCCTCTACCATCGCAATCGCACAAGTGGATCGGATTGAAGAATTTTGGAATAAATCATTTTGGGATTCATGGTACCGAAACATGGATCTTCACTCACTTCCTATTCTTCGTTCTCCCGATGATCATGTAGAAGTAGGCGCACCGCCAATACTAGTTAGCGAAGGTTGGATTCTTATTTATTGCTATATTAGAAATTACCGTTCATCCTATAAATCATTTGGTATCGAAGCGGTATTATTAGACCGAGACAACCCGCTGAAATTAATCGGAAGAACTGCCGTACCGCTTCTTACTCCAGATGAAGATTATGAGCGGTATGGAAAAATAAATAACGTGATTTTTCCTTCCGGAGCTCTCCTCTATAACGATACAATCGGTATCTATTACGGCGCAGGAGATAATACCCTGTGTCTTGCAACCGTTGATAAGAATGAGTTGATTAAAGAAATGAAACCAAAAGAGGAAACAGCTATCACATTTCCGCTTACTTTATCTACGCGGTTTCCAAACAATCCACTTCTCTCACCGATATATGAACATAAATGGGAATCCCGATACGCATTCAATCCTGCAGCTATCTACGAAAATGGAGCCGTACACTTGCTTTACCGAGCGATGGGTTCTACAGATACATCAGTAATGGGCTACGCCGTAAGCTCGGATGGAATACATATCGATGAACGACTTCCGTATCCGATATATCAACCTAGAATTGAAGAAGAACAGAAAAAGAACAACGGGAATTCTGGCTGTGAAGACCCGCGGCTAACCAGAATCGGAGAACGTATTTATTTGACGTATACCGCCTATGACGGTGTCCATCCTACACATGTCGCTCTCAGCTCGATATCACAAACAGACTTTATCCGCCGCATTTGGAATTGGAGTAATCCCGTTATAATCTCTCCTATGAATGAACACGATAAAGATGCGGGGATACTGCCGGAGATGATTAATGGTTCGTATATTTTTTTCCACCGTCTCGGTGATGCAATTTGGATTGACCAAACTGATAATTTGTCTTTTAACGGAGACCACAGTTTACGAGGAACCGTACTTCTTAAACCTAATCCGGAAAATTGGGACAGCGACAAAGTTGGAATAGCCGG
>Ga0172379_10003370_pt1 | contig 25599 bp, 24 predicted proteins | sample GrowelOW334metaG_FD_119756 | JGI IMG/M metagenome (GOLD analysis project Ga0172379, IMG submission 119756) | Groundwater microbial communities from an aquifer near a municipal landfill in Southern Ontario, Canada - Groundwater well OW334 metaG | ecosystem: Environmental > Aquatic > Deep...
AAATCCGTCTATGACTATCCTGATCGAAAATCGGCAGAAAAAAATCACCTTAAACCGCAGGCAGGTTCGCAATAGCCTCGTCCGGCTGCTCAAGCGCCTTGGGCTCGAAGATCGCGAACTGAGTCTGCTGCTGGTGGACAACGAGGAGATTCGGGAATTAAACCGTCTGTATCTCGGCAGGGATTACCCGACTAACGTCATCTCCTTCTCCATGTCCGAAGGGGCCTACGGCGATGTTAATCCCCAGTTGTTGGGGGATATCATCATTTCCGTCGAGAAAGCCATGAGTGAAGGAGAAACCTCCGGTGCCAGCTTAAAGGAATCTCTTGATTTCCTGATGATTCACGGCCTTCTCCACCTGCTTGGCTATGATCACGAATCAGGTGATACACAGGAAGCCCGTCGCATGCAGGACAAGGAGGAAGAACTCTTTCTGTATCTCAATAGAAAGCACGTAAACACTTGAATATACTTGATTACTTGTCAAGACCGCGTGGCGTATCTTTATAATTATCGCATATAGGGGCGACTTGAGCTAATGATATTTCAGCAAATATACTAGTTTTTAAGTGGTTATCAATAAAATATTTTCTTGACTTCTCACCTTATTAGGACCACAAAAAAATATACTCTCATAAGGCATTGTCAATCTGTTAACATCAAATTGACCCCTTTTTCTAAGGGTGATGTCATGAAGAAACTATTGAAGCCCCGTTGCTCGAACAAGAGTGCGGGGTTTTGTGTTATAATAATCCCTTGTAATGGGTGCCGCTATGACAGATGATGAGAAGACGAGAGAGCAGCTCGTGTTTGACCTGATGGAATTGCGCTCACAAAATGCCGAGCTGAAAAAATCAACAACCGGGAGTATATCGGCTGAGCTTGAAGCTGAGGAGGCCCGTCGCTATGCCGAAAGCATTGTGGAGACTGTTCGAGAGCCCCTTTTGGTTCTGGATGCGGATCTAAAGATAGTCTCTGCGAACCGCAACTTTTACAGAACCTTTAAAGTAACTCCTGGTGAGACGATAGGAAGTTTCATTTATGACCTTGGAAACAAACAATGGAACATACCTAAGCTTCGGAAGATGCTTGAAGAAACTCTTCCAAAAGAAGAAGCGTTCAACGACTTCGAGGTTGACCATTATTTCCAGGACATCGGTCATAAAATCATGCTGCTCAATGCCCGCCGAATATATCGGAAAGACATTGGTGCAGAGATGATCCTCCTGGCCATTGAGGACATCACCGAGCGTAAAGAAATAGAAGCCGGTCTGGAAAAGACCCGAAAAGAACTGGCAGTTATTAAAAAATCCGCAGATGAAGTCAGTGAATTCGCCGAAAGCATCATCAACACCGTGCGTGAGCCCTTAATTTCTTTGGATCAAGATCTCAGGGTGGTCACGGTCAGCCGTTCTTTCTATGAATTTTTTAAGGTAAAGCCTGAAGAAACCGTGGGACAGCTTATTTATGACCTGGGCAATAAACAGTGGGATATCCCCAAGCTGCGGGAACTGTTGGAAACCATCCTTCCCCAAGAAACAACCTTTGACAACTATGAAGTTGAGCACGATTTTACTACCATCGGCAGGCGTATCATGCTTTTGAATGCCCGGCAGATTCAACGAGTGTTGGGCAAAGAACGGATCATCCTCCTGGCCATTGAGGACATCACCGTGCGCCGTGAGATAGAAATTGGGCTGGAAAAAGCCCACGAAGAGTTAGAGACGTTGGCCGACGAGTTAAAACATATCGCGCGGGTGAAATCTGAATTCCTGGCCAACATGTCCCATGAACTCCGGACCCCGCTTAACTCCATTATCGGTTTCTCCGAGGTATTATACGACGAAACTTTCGGATCGCTGAATGAGAAGCAGAAGAAATACGCTAATAATGTTTTAACCAGCGGCAAGCACCTTCTCTTACTGATAAATCAGATCCTTGATATGGCAAAAGTTGAAGCCGGAAAGATGACGCTGTCATTATCCAGTTTACCCATGAAAAGCCTGTTGAATGAGATTTCACTTCTGACAGCGGATATGGTCAGTAAAAAGAAGCTTGAAATGGTGCTGGAAATAGCCGCAGATCTTCCGAATATTGAGGCAGGTGAGCTCAAGGTAAAGGAGATAATTTACAACCTCCTTTCAAACGCCGTTAAATTTACCCCCGCGGGTGGTAAAATTGGTATGCGGGCGAAGAAATTCGATTCCGAGATAGAAATAGTGGTTTGGGATACGGGGGTCGGTATCGCACCTGAAAACATGGGAAAAATATTTGAAGGATTTTTTCGTGTCGATACCCCCTATTCTCGGGTAACAGAGGGAACCGGACTCGGTTTGCCGCTCTCCAGGAAGCTGGTTGAGCTGCACGGCGGGAAGCTTTCTGCAGAATCAGCGGGGCTAAATAATGGCACCTCGGTCCGGTTTACCTTGCCTATTATGTCCACCAGGGAGGTATGAGATGAGAAAGAAAGTATTAGTTGTTGATGATAATGAAAATAATCTGATGCTGGAAAAGGATCTTTTGGAAGTTGCTGGCTTCGATGTATTTGAAGCTGAAAATGCTTCCGACGGTATTTTCATCGCCAGGAAAGAAAAACCGGATATTATAATAATGGATGTGCGGCTTCCAGATATGCGTGGTACCGAAGCAGCCAGAATATTACGTCAAGACAACGAGACATGCGATATTCCCATTGTTTTTGTCACTGCTTCTGTAATGGCAGAAGGCAGAGAGGAGATAAAAAACATAACTAACACCGACTTTATAGGTAAGCCGATAAATACACGTACCTTTGCGAAAGAGATAAGTCAATTTATTAAGTGAGTTTTCTACCATGTTGAAAGGTAAAATTCAAAAGAGGTAGCGGATGAAAGACAAACCAGTAATCTTAATTGTTGATGACCAGCCCCAAAACATTGAACTTCTTGAAGTATATCTTGTTCCGCAGGGTTATGAAATTGTCAAGGCGGCAAACGGTGAAGAAGCGCTGGGGAAACTTTCCGGTAATCAAATCGATCTGATGCTGCTGGACGTAATGATGCCCGGCATGGATGGTTTTGAAGTCACCCGCAGGGTCAGGCAAGATAATGCACATCGACTGCTCCCGATAATCTTGGTTACCATATTGCGGGAAACGGAAGATCGGGTAAAAGGAATTGAAGCCGGTTGTGATGATTTCATTTCAACGCCTGTTGATAAGATGGAGCTTTTAGCCCGGGTCCGGTCTTTACTCAAGGTCAAAGACTACAACGAATTGATGAGTAATTACCGGAAAGAGCTGGAGTCCGAGTTAACCAGAAGGACCGAGGAATTAAAGCATGCCTTCATATTCCAGCAGCGGTTGATTGATGCCCTGCCGGTGCCTGTTTTTTATAAGGATTTGGAGGGAAAATATCTGGGATGCAATAGTTCATTTGAGAAATATTCTGGACAGAAAAGGGAACAGATTCCCGGCAAATCGGTTTACGAGCTATCCCCGAAAGAATTTGCTGATATATATCATGAAAAGGATCGGGCTTTGCTACAGAACCCAGGAATACAGATTTACGAGTCTATAGTAAAAGATGCGGGTGGAGTTCTCCATAATGTGATCTTCCACAAAGCCACATTTTCCAACATGGATGGTTCGGTCGGTGGTCTGATCGGGGCCATTCTCGATATCACTGACCGCAAGCGTGCTGAGGAGGATTTGAAGGAAAGCGAAAACAAATATCGCCTGCTGGCCGATAATGTCAATGACGTCATTTTCGTTTTGGATATGAATCTGAATTACACCTACGTCAGCCCTTCGGTAAAAATATTATTGGGATATCAACCGGAAGAGATATTGAAACAACCGACTATTGAGTTGATGACACCCTCCTCCTGGGAGCTGGCCACAAAGACCGTATCCGAGATCAAAGAACTTGAAAAATTCGCGCCTGGAGAGATTCCCATATCCCGGACGACTCAGTTGGAAATGAGGCGAAAAGATGGGACTACCGATTGGGTGGAAACGAAGGCTTCCTTAATCATAGATAAAAATAAGCAATACATGGGCATTCTGGGAATAACCCGTGATATCACCGATCGTAAGCAGGCCGAGGAAGAGCAGAAGCGGACAAACATTTTGCTTAAATCGATCATCGAGAATATTCCAAACATGATCTTCCTCAAGGATGCCAAGGAACTCCGGTTCGTCCAGTTCAACCGGGCGGGAGAGGATCTTCTGGGTTATTCCAGAGACGATCTGTTGGGGAAGAACGATTACGATTTCTTCCCGAAGGAGCAGGCAGACTTCTTTACGGAGAAGGACAGGGATGTTCTGCGCGGGCAGGAGGTTGTGGATGTCCCGGAAGAAACTATCAAGACCCGTAACAAGGGAGAGCGCATCCTGCACACCAAGAAAGTTCCGATCCTGGACGCGAGAGGAAAACCCGAATACCTGTTGGGCATCTCCGAGGACATTACCGAGCGCATAAAAGTAGAAGAAGACCTGAAGGAAACCCTCGAAAGTCTCAGGAAGGCGTTTGGCGCCACCGTTCAGGTTTTGGTGTCCGCCGTGGAAACAAGAGATCCCTACACATCCGGCCATCAGACCCGGTCTGCCGATCTTGCCCGCGCCATTGCCACAGAAATGGGGCTTTCCCAGGAGGGAATTGTCGGCATCCGCATGGCGGGTAGCATTCATGATATTGGGAAAATGTCCGTCCCGGCCGAGATATTGTCCAAACCGACAAAACTGTCTGAGCTCGAATTTTCCATTATTAAAGAGCATGCCAATAAAGGATTCGAAATGCTGAAGGATGTGGAGTCTCCGTGGCCGCTGGCGGAGATTGTCTACCAGCATCATGAGCGGATGGATGGTTCCGGTTATCCAAGACACCTGAAAGGGAAAGAGATCATCATGGAGGCACGAATCCTTGCTGTGGCGGATGTAGTGGAATCCATGGCCTCACATCGTCCCTATCGTGCTGCCTTGGGATTAAATGCGGCGCTGGCAGAGATTGAGAACAATAAGGGAAAGCTTTATGATGCAGATGCGGTGGATGCCTGCCTGAGACTATTCCGGGAAAAAGGTTTTCAACTTGAAAAGGTGTGATTGTAAACGATACTCCTCACCGCAATGATGAACCCAAAGAGCACTGGGCGATACTATCCGCCCAGTGCGTCACATTTTCAACTTTAGTTATGATCTACTGTCCGGTGATACGGTGTCAAAACAAGAAGTGCCTCTTCAACTCGCCCGTTTTCCGCTCGTCATCCAGAACGCCAAAACAAAGAGGACGGTCAGGGCTGCGATGAGCGAATAGAGCGTGAGGAGGTTTGAGCCCGCCAAGACAAAGGTCGCCATCAAAGGGCCGACGCCGTTTCCGGCGAATCGCGCCGAATTCAGAAAGCCGATCCCCGTTCCACCCAATTCCGAAGCAAAACTGGCCATCACTAAGGGGATGACTACCGCAATAACTCCGGTCTGAAGCATCCTGATGGCGGCAAAGCTTATGACCCCTCCGGCAAAGAACAACAGCAACTGAAAGAATGCAGAGGTCAAGCATAATATCGCTATGACCCTTTTGAGTCTTGCCCTGTCGGTCAGACGGCTGATCACGTAGTTTCCGATGATGGCGGTCGCCGTGTACCCCATCATGATAAACCCTGCTGATTTTAAAGCACTCTCACCCACCAGATCAAACTGCTCCAACACATGGGGCAATATGCTCGGTAAAAAAGTAAGGTGGATGGTGGCGATGAAGCTTAACGCCCACCCCCACAGAACGCCTTGATTAAAATTGATTTTCCGATCAGGTTCAGACTCCTTCTTCTGAATTTCAACGATATATATATGACACAGCACCAAGGAGACGCCGACTAAAAGAAAAGACAAGATGAAAGGGAACCGGTATCCGATATGCGCTGCGACAAACGCCCCGACGGGCGGTCCCAGCAACTGGCCGGCGGTCATGGAATTTTGATACAGACCCAAATTGCTGGCTAAACGATCTTTCGACGATAATTGCAAAATCATAAAAATACCGATCGTGGAAGCGCCGCCGAGAGCCCCCTGGATCAGGCGCAGCACCAGCAGCGTGGGCAGGCTGTCCGTAAAACCCATGAGCAGAAAAATGATCCCGTTGAATAAAAAAGCCCCCTGAAAGAGGGTTTTGGGACGGAATTTCGCGGTCAAACTTCCCCAGAAGGGTGCAGCCGCGGCCGCGACAAAGGAATTCAAACCCATGATCAACCCGATCCAAACCATCGTTTCAGGAGGCTTGTAGGGGCTGATTTTGATGATATAGAAGGGCATGAACGCCATGACGACATTGAAGCTAAACGCCAAACCAAACTGTGACAGAGCGATGGAAATAATGCCCTTGCTTCCATCTGAAGAAGACAGAACATGTTTAAATATAGGAAATTCCACTTTTTTCATAAGGAGATACCACAATTCCGGAAAAGGCCATACACAGCGTCGGTAGAAGGGCTCCCTGATGCATCACAAAAATAGAAGATATTTGAATAATATGCCGGTGGAATCACAATTAACTACTCTATATCATTAAGAAATAACGGACATGCTTGTTGCCGGCCGCTATAGCGGCTTTCGTAATAATATAAAATCATTATGCTTAGACGCCCTGGGGGAATCCATCCACCCAGGGCGTCACATTTTCAACTTGGGAATAACGGGGCATCCTACATGGATTTGGCGATGTGTTTGACCATCTGGCCGAATACCCCGGCTATGATTTCCTTCGATATGAAGTAATCGGGATGCCTTCTAAAGAGTTCTTCCGTAAGAAGCTTTGCTGAAGACTCAATATCGTGCGATTCATTGTATATTTCTACGATCTGAGCGCGCAGTTGATAGGCTGCCTCAATGGTCTGCTGGGTATAATGGCGGGCTTCTTCCCCGCTGATATAACCGTAATGGTCGGCGCAGTAATAATCGACATCCAGATCCTTCATCTTTTCCAGGCTTTGCTGAAACTGGGTGTAATTTGAGTTTCCGGAGGGGAAGATAGAGGCGTCAACGGGAATCCCGCCTGCGTCAGAGGGGAGCAGGGTTTTCAATGAAGGGATGTAAGCGGTGATAGAACATGATGAGTGCCCAGGGGTTTCCATGATTTTAACCTCCATGCCGTCAACGGTCAGGATATCTCCGTCGGCGACAGTTTTTCCGACAATATCGTTTCTCCATTCTGTATCATACTTTAACAGGACGTCCTGCAAACCTTGACTTGTTGCAACCATCAGGCTGAAGGAGTTCATTGTCTCGATGGCCTTGGGCATCGTGAGAATATCCCACGCCCTTTGGGAGGCGTAAATATCGATCGTGGGGTACGTCCTTTTGAAGTAGGGAACGGTCCCCACATGATCGAAGTGGGAGTGCAGGATGAGGAGCGATTTGATCTTTTTCGCATCGATGCCGAAGGTCTTCATCTGCGCGAGGACGTCGCCCAAGATGAAACTGATCCCGGCGCTGATGAGCATGGATTCGTGTTGCCCTTCCAACAGATACATCCCGGACTCTTTCCTGCCCAGGTACCAGAGGTTGCTGTTCACCTTTCCTGCCGCTCTGATTCTCATATCCCCTCCTCGTTATCGTTATGACTCATTTTTCTGCAACTACGATATGTGCCTTTGCCTTTAGCCCTTGCATAATCTCGTTGAAGGCTTCATACTTTTTTTTCTGCTGAAGAAACGCCGAAATCTTCAACTTTGTCTCCTTATCGAGGCTCTGAATTTTGGACGGCTGATGGTCAATGACCTGGATGATGTGATAGCCGAAATCCGTTTCCACGACAGGTCCGATTTCGTTCTTCTTCTGGCTGAAGGCGGCATTTTCAAATGGTTTTACCATTTGACCCTTTGAAAAGGTGCCCAAATCGCCTCCCTGGGTTTTACTTGGACAATCGGAATTGGCTTTCGCCAATGCTGCAAAATCACCCCCGGCGACTAGTTGTTTACGGATATTCTCCGCTTTTTCGCGCTTTGCGGTTTTTGCCTTTTCGTCCTCTCCCGCTGTCTTTGCAATCAGTATATGACGTGCATGGACAGATTCCGGTATCTTGAATTTTTCTTGATTTTTCTTGTAGAATTGCTGAATTTCCTTTTCCGAAGGTGTGGCTTTTGCCGTTTTGGTGGTATTCACGAGTTTGTTGATACGGATGCCAAGGGTTAATTCCTGACGGAGCTGCTCGCTGCTGACGCCGCTCTTTTTCATGAATTCCTCCATAGTAGTGCCGGCCGGGATGTTTTCCTTCATAACATTCATGGCATCGGCAATTTCTTTATCTGTGGCGACGATTTTTCTCCGGTTGACCTCATTGAGGAGCAGGGTACGCACGATAAAATCGTCAACAATCTGTTTCCTGAGGGCTGTTGTCGCCTGTGTTATCTTGTCAGCGGGTATCTTACCCTGCATTTCCTGGATTTTCTTTTTTACTTCCAGGTCAAGTTGGGCGCGGGTCAATTTAAGACCATCCACTTCGGCAATCACATCAGTGGGACTGAGCGTCGGCGCTGCCGGAGCTAAAGGACCAGGAGCGGCTTGGGGAATTGCCTGGGGAATGGTCTGTGGTCCTGTGGTCTGTGTTTCTTCAGATGCCTTAATTTTCTTGGTTTCTTCCCCCCCCTTGCAGCCAACTGCCGTAAATAGTAGTAAAGCTGTAAATAGCAGGCATATAGATTTTTTCAATTTAATTTCCTCATTCTTTCTCCGTGGTTATTTTTCTCTTTATCCTTGTCATTTCATGCAAAACGTTTAGAGAATAATGGTTTATATACACAATCATTATGACGCGTCAAGGATAACGGATATGTTTTGAGGCATTAATTTCTTGCAATAGCTTTTAGGTACATGTTACCCGAATACATATGAAGTACAGGAGCTTAAATCTTGGCGAAGGTCCGATCCTGCCGCTGCTGTTAAAAATGAGCTGGCCGTCCATGCTGGCGATGCTGACTATGGCCCTCTATAATCTCATGGACACCCTATGGCTTGCCCGGCTTAGTTCACAAACCATTGCCGCCTTTACGATTACCTTCCCTATTCAGATGATTTTTGCTTCTATTGGCATCGGTACCGGAGTCGGGGCGGGTTCCTTTGCCGCCCGCATGTTCGGAGCCGGGGAAATGGACAAGGCAAGAAAAACCGCAGGTCAGGTTATCCTCTTGTCTTTTATTTTAGGTGCAGTCCTGATTGCTGTTACGTTCTCGGTCCCCGATTTGATGCTTCAGGCCTTTGGCGGAACGCCGGAAATCATTGTTCTGTCGCGTCGTTACCTCCTTTGGATCGTCCTTGGTGCTCCCTTTCTGCTGTTCATGATGATGACAAATAACCTTTTCAGAGCGGAAGGACAACCTCATCTTTCCATGTATGCTATTCTTCTCTTCGCTCTTCTGGGAGCGATTCTGGATCCCCTGCTTATTTTCGGCTGGTACGGATTCCCTGCTCTGGGAATCGAGGGCGCCGCCATCGCAGCGGTTATCGGCCAGACTGCTTCCGGTCTGCTTTCCCTGTATTTTTTGTTGTTCAAGGCCTCAAAATTTAAACTTTCCCTGGCCGACTTAAAGCCTGATTTCAATATTATCCGATCCATTTACCAGACCGGCTTTCCCTCCGTTATCATGAATCTGGTCTTCTCTGTGGTAATTATTGTTTACAATCATATCCTGGCCCCTTATGGACATCTGGCGCTTGCCACGCTAGGGATCTGTTTTCGTATCAACGGTCTGGTAATGATGATCCTGTTTGGAATCGGTCACGGCGTGATGCCCCTGGTAGGATTCAATCTGGGGGCGCGTCTCTATGAGCGGCTGATCAATACCGTCAGAATTGCGGTCTATTGCTCGTCTTTTTTTGCCGGTGTCAGTAGCGTCCTGATAATTCTATTTGCCGATCCCATTCTCGGTTTATTTACTAACGACAGAGAATTAATCGCTATTGCCGCCCCGGCGCTGAAGATCTTTGTCACCCCGCTTATCCTGGCGGGGCCGAGTCTGGTGTGGATAAATTTATTCATAGGGCTTGGGAAAGGTTTAACATCCATGATTCTACTCTTCATCAGGGATGCGCTGTTTCTTATCCCTTTAATGTATTTTTTTTCCGCCTGGATGGGCAGAGACGGGGTATGGATGGCGCAACCGGTTTCTGCAACGGCAGCCTTCTTTGTGATTATGGCCTGGTCTTATAAGGAACTGGAAAATATTCGGAAAAAAAATGGGCAATTTGAAAATGCCCCCGTGTCGAGCGACGACACAGGGGCATCTCTTTCATAAGGATTATTGCCTATATGGGCTGAACATTTACGGCTGCCGGGCCCTTATTCCCCTGCTCGATATCAAAACTGACCCGTTGTGATTCAAAAAGTGTTTTGAATCCGGATCCCTGGATGGCACTGAAATGAACAAAGACATCTCCTCCTTCATCATTTTCAATAAAACCCCATCCCTTCTTCTCGTTAAACCACTTAACTTTACCTTCTGCCACAATGCTCCCTCCTTTCCATTCGCTGAAAAATAAAAAAACCACAACGGATTAGGACATAAAATCCGTCATGGTTCAAAAACACGGCTCAAATATTTTTTCAATCCTGACCTGCTCCACCGGCTCTTCTTATTGAACCGGTATCTAAGGATAAATTGAACTCCTATGAGTACAAGTCCGCTATCATCAGTTTTTTATAAAATCAAGTTTTTTGTTCAGATATTCTCTCTTCATCTACGTGCCTTAGTCAAGACGGGGGACCGCGTCAAGGAGCGTTCTGGTATAAGGATGCTGAGGGTTCTCAAAGAGTTGTTGATTGCTTGCCATTTCGACAATACGTCCCCGATGCATGACGGCAATCCTGTCGCTTATGAAACGTATGACCCCCATATCATGGGAAATAAAAATGTAGGTCAGATTGAATTTCTCCTGGAGATCCTTCAGTAAATTCAGGATCTGGGCCTGAACCGACACATCAAGGGCTGAAACCGGTTCATCGGCAATAATGATCTCCGGTCGCAGGGCAATAGCCCGGGCAATCCCTATTCTCTGCCGTTGACCTCCGCTGAATTCATGGGGATAGCGTCGTTGCTGGTCTCTTGATAAACCAACCATCTTCATGATGCTTTCCAGATTGGTATCGATATCTTGAGCGAGGTTGTGGCGATGAATAATAAATGGTTCCGCGATTATTTCTCCGGCCGTCAGGCGCGGGTTAAGGGAGGCATATGGATCCTGAAAGATGAACTGTGCTTTCCTTCGATAAGCTTTTAGTTGTTTTTTGTTAAAATTATAAATATTCCGACCTTTATATCTGATTTCTCCCGCCGTAGGTTTTTCAATATGGGCGATCATTCTTGCCAGGGTGGTTTTACCACAGCCGCTTTCTCCGACAATACCAAGGGTTTCACCTTCATAGAGGCTCAGGCTGACGTCCTGGACAGCAAGACATTTTTCTTGGGAAGAAGCAAATAATCCCCTCTGAAGCTGGAAAGACTTATGCAGTTCATGGACGGTTAACAGTGGTGACGTCATTTTATTGATACTTCCAGCATCGCACGTATCGTTTGGGAATACTTTGCCCAATCAAGGCAGGTTCCTCATCCTTACATATCGGCATCACATCGGGACAACGTTCGTGAAATCGGCATCCCTGCGGAAGTCGGCTGAGATCGGGAACTGCCCCGGGAATAATGGGGAGGCGTTTGTTCCGGCTATAATATCCCTCAATCCTGGGAATAGAATGGAGCAGTCCCTCGGTGTAGGGATGCAGGGGGTGGGAAAATAAGTCCTTGACATCCGCATATTCGACGAACTTACCTGCATACATTATGGCAACCTGCTGCGCGTTTTCCGCGATGACCCCCAGGTCGTGGGTTATCAGGATCACGGAGGTTCCCATGTCCCTCTTGAGATCATTGATCAATGCGAGTATCTGCGCTTGAATAGTAACGTCGAGGGCCGTTGTCGGTTCATCGGCAATCATCAACCGCGGATGACAAGCCAAGGCCATTGCGATCATGACTCGTTGTCTCATGCCGCCACTGAGCTGGTGAGGATAGTCGTTGATTCTTCTCTCAGGAACCTCGATCCCGACCAGACGGAGCATTTCTATGGCCTTTTGATGTGATTCGGTGCGATTGCATCTCTGATGCAGCCTGATTGTCTCACTGATCTGAGCGCCGATTCGGAAGACGGGATTCAAGGAGGTCATCGGTTCCTGAAAGATCATCGAAATGGCTTTCCCCCGCACCTTTCGCATCTCCGTCTCGGATAGGGAGAGAAGATCGAGATCACTCATTTTAATTTGGCCGGAGACATATCTGCCGGGAGGCGTGGGAACAAGACGCATTATGGATAGGGACAGGACCGTCTTACCGCATCCCGATTCGCCTACGATACCGAGGGTGTCTCCCGCGTTTAACTGAAAGCTGACCTCATCTACGGCTTTCAGCGCCTCTTGCTCGGTATCGAACCAGGTCGAAAGGTTGTCAACGACGAGGACCGGAGAGGTATTCATGATTCCTCAGTCACAATCCGACCAGTTCGTCAGCAGTTGGACAAAAAGACGGACCCCCACTCCTGACGCCCCTTTGGGATTATACCCCTGATCTTTGGTCAGCCAGGCGGGTCCGGCGATGTCGAGATGAACCCAGGGATAGGGACCGACAAATTTACTGAGAAAGGCGGCAGCGGTAATCGCCCCCCCCGGCCTTCCGGTTGAGTTCTTGTAATCGGCAATATCGCTTTTGACAAGGTCTTGATAGTTTTCCCAGAGTGGGAGTTCCCAGAGCAATTCGCCGGTCTGTTCCGATGCCTTTTTAATTCTTGCCTTCAGGTTGTCATCCGTGCCCATCAATCCTATGACATGATCGCCCAGGGCCACAATGCAGGCCCCGGTCAGGGTCGCAATGTCAATAATCGCCGCCGGCTTGAAACGCCCGGCATACGCAAGGGCGTCGGCTAAGATCAGCCTTCCTTCCGCGTCGGTATTGATCACTTCTATGGTCTTGCCTGACATGGATGTGAGGATATCTCCCGGCTTGCAGGCCCTTCCCCCGGGGAGGTTTTCCGTAGCAGGTATTAAGCCCACGATATTAACGGGCAATTGCAAATCCGCTGCCGCACTGAGGGCGCCGATGACGGCGGCTCCTCCCGCCATATCGGTCTTCATCTCATCCATCTTTTCCGCAGGTTTAAGGGAGATACCGCCGCTGTCGAAAGTGAGGGCCTTCCCGACAAGAACAACCGGTGGTTGCTCCTTCCCTGCCCCCCTATATTCGATGATAATGAATTCCGGAGGTTCCTCGCTTCCTCTTGCCACCCCCAAAAGTGCATTCATTCCAAGGCGTTTCATATCATCAGCATCCAGGATCGTCGTTTTCATTTTCTTGTGGCCCTTGGCAATAGTGAGGGCTTCCCGGGCCATGATGCTGGGAGTCATCTCATTGGCAGGGGTAGAGACCATGTTTCTTGTGAGATAAACAGCCCGGCAGATCCTTTCCGCCCTTTCGGCAGCCTTTTTGACAAGGGGAATATTTTTATTATCCTGGATCATGATATATAGAAGCTCAACCTCGCTGATGGTCTCCCGGTCCATAGTTTTGAAATCCGTAAACTGATAAAGTCCGAGGATGGTTCCTTCAACGCTCGCTTCCGTGGCAATTTCCCATGCCAATCCGAGTTCGCCGGCATCCAGGGCCATGGCCAGGGACTTGACTTTAAGCGAACGCGCCGTTTGTCCCGCCTTGGCGCCGGCGTTACGCATCTTATCAGCGGAAAAATCCTCGCGTTTTCCAAGACCGACCAGAATAACGCGCCGGATGTCGGCATCGCCTCGGAGATAGAGGATAGCAGTCTGGTAGAGTTTGCCCTCAAAATCATTCTGCTTCCAGATTTGCTGAATTAAGCCGTTGGCCGCTTTGTCAATAACGGGAATCATTCCCTTTTCAGGTAGCTTACCTTCAAAAAGGAAAATGGCCACGGCCTCAAGAGATATTTTTAAAAATAATTGATTATTCTCAACTTTTACCTGCACTTCTTCCTCCCTTGATTTTCAAATAAAAATACAGCTCTAAATATTTATTTTATATTATACGCATATGTGATTCTGATGAGCTGCACGTATAATAAAAAAGGCGGTTAATGATCCCTATAGAGATACCAACCGCCTTAGAAAAATATACTTCACAACTGCTTTGTATTACGAGGGTTTAAAGAATCCATGGAATCCGTAACCCGTTGGTTTTATATGGAGGCGGCAACCGGATTCGAACCGGTGAATAACGGTTTTGCAGACCGTTGCCTTAGCCACTTGGCTATGCCGCCAAAAATATCTGGAGCGGGCGAACGGATTCGAACCGTCGACGTCCACCTTGGCAAGGTGGCACTCTACCGCTGAGTTACGCCCGCTCAGCTAGGACAATTCAGGTGGCTGACTATAACAGATGAATGATTTTGTCAATCAAAATGTTCCGAATGTACTTCTTTTTCAGGGTTTTCATTCCCCGATCCGAGCGATCAACCATTTTATGGACGCCATGTAGTCGGTCATTCCGGCAATAAACACATTGTTGTGATTGGCCCCGGCAATACGCAGCAATCTTTTTTCTTTCGCCGGACATTCATTGAAAAGGATCTCCCCTTCCTGAAAGGCAATGATGTGATCGAACTGGGCATGAATAATGAGCGTTGGTTTCTGAAACCCCATAATTTTTTCGACATTTCGGAATCCCTGTCCTTCTTTCAGTCCCAACGATTCCATATCGACGCCCATAAGTCGTAATAGGGGGGCCGCATGGGCGAAACCGCTTTCAATAATCAATCCGTCGATGTCCTTTTGATAACAATTGGCAATTTCCAGAGCGGGGGCGCTACCCAGAGAACGTCCCATGACAATAAACTTGCCGGTGAGTTTTTTGTGCTTTAGCCACTCTTTAAAATAAGCAAAAATTGCGTGGCTGTCCTTCATCATGGAACTGACCGAGGGCATCCCTGTAGATCTGCCATATCCACGGTAGTCAACAACAATGAGATTGATCATCCGGTTAGTATAAAAGGGGGCAATTTCCTGGTAATCGGCGGCAATTTCGCCATTTCCATGAAAAAGGAGGATATTTGGCGCCTCTGGTGATGCTAAATAGACCTGGGCCTGAATCTCCACATTGCTCCCAACAGGGACCATCAACGTTTCCATACCCTTTTGGGGCATATTGAAAGACCATTCAGGCCTTGGATAGAAGAGCGCCATGAGGATTTCCGGTCGGTCAAACATGCTGTAATCAAATGAATTTGTCATGAATTTGAACCTTTTTCACGGATAACGTGACTATAAAATTTAACAAGGTAATCCAGGCCCGAATACACGCTTAAAAAGAGGGCCAGATAGAGAATAGTAGTGCCGACGACATGGGCGTCCGCCCCGAGAAAGGGATAATGAATCATCAGGGCGGAAACTGCAAAGACCTGACAAAGGGTTTTCTGTTTTCCCAACCAGCTTGCCGAGATAATGTGGCCCTCAGAAGAAGCGATGTTTCTTATTCCGTCGACGGCAAAATCGCGAATAACGACAATGGCGACAACCCAAGCGGGGATCCTGCCAATCGGGATCATTAAAATCATTGCCGTATTGATGACAAGTTTATCAGCAATAGGATCGAGGAATTTCCCCATCGTCGTTACAATATTGTACCTCCTGGCAATATAGCCGTCCAGCAGATCCGTAAATGATACGGCGATAAAGAGTCCTGCCATCACCATACTCATTGTCTGACCTGGCGATAACAGCAGCAGAAACAGCAGCGGGATAAAAGAGATCCGGAGCATGGTAATAGTATTGGGAAGATTTATTATCTTCCTTTTTTCCGGTGCTATGGGCAGGGCATCAAAGTACCTTTGCAGGTAATCAATCATAGTGTTCTTGTTTTATTACCGGTATTTTAAAATTGTTTAACGCTTCTTTTATCCCGTCCCAGATCGGTTCCGGACATGCTCTGCGTGGAAAAGGAGTTACCTCGAGAGTGCTATTTTTTGGGTACCATTTTCCAGTCTGCCAGAAAGGTGTCACAGCCACGGTCAGTGAGGGGATGCTGAGCCAACTGGTTGATAACCTTAAAAGGGATGGTCGCAATATCAGCACCCATCATGGCGGCTTCAAGAACATGCCCGGGATGTCTAACACTTGCTACAATGACTTCCGTATCATAGCCATACTGATCGTAAATCGTTAGAATCTGCTCCACAAGAGCCATGCCGTCATGGGCGATATCGTCAAGTCTGCCTACGAAAGGACTTACGTAAGCCGCTCCGGCCTTGGCCGCCATCAGCGCCTGGAGAGGGGAAAAGATCAATGTCTGGTTAACGGGGATTCCTTCGGCTGCAAATCGACGCGTAGCTTTCAGACCGTCTACGGTCATGGGTACCTTGATGACGACCTGCTCGCCCAGCTTCATCAGTTTCTTGCCTTCTTTGAACATACCGTCAGCATCAAGACTCATAACCTCAAGACTCACAGGTCCATCGATTATCTTCAGAATCTCTTTAACGACAGCTTCAAAACTCTTCTTTTCCCTGGCGATTAAACTGGGATTCGTCGTTACCCCATCAACCATTCCCAAACTCTTTGCTTCTTTAATCTCTCCAATATTGGCTGTATCAATAAAAAACTTCATAGTTCCTCCTGTTATTCACAGTTCTAATGATTTTCCCGGTATTGTTCAAGGCACTTTTGACTGCAAAAATAATGCGTTTTATCGGGCCCTTTCCATGCAAGGGCATCGCTGATGGGAATATATGTATGGCAAAAGGGATCTTCAACAAGATCTTCTCCTCCCGTCAGATTTTCCTGATGACGCTTCGGAATCGGTTTGACCGTTTTGCCACCCGGCATAAAAAGCAGCTTGCCAATCCTGTAGACAACATAAAATAAAATAATGGATATGATAAGTCTTATAATCATTTTGATTTAAGCATCCGCCTGTTGTATCTTCACGACGACGTTGCGGTCATCGTTCTCAAGTCGAATTAATAAGCCCTGCATGGATATTCCAAAGGCAGGATGGATCACATAAGAAGAAATTTCGCATAAAGGTGCCAGGACAAAACGGCGCTTATGTAATTCCGGATGGGGAATGACGAGATCATCTTCCTGCACAATATCCTGACCATACAGAAGGATGTCAAGATCAATAACCCGTGGTCCCCAGCGCCTCAGCGACTTCCGGCGTCCCATCTCCTGCTCGATAGCCTTAAGGGCCTCTAAAAGCGTTCTCGGTGACAACTCCGTTCGAATCTCGGCAGCCGCATTTATAAACGCATCCTGTTCCCTGACGCCAACCGGTTCCGTCCGGTAAAAGGAAGATGCCCTCAACAACCGGGTATCATTGACGGCATCAAGATTTTGAAGGGCCAATCGGCATTGTCGAAGCGGCTCTTCGAGGTTCGAACCGACGCCGATATAGGCGATGACCCCTCTTAGCGCCATATCAGGCTGTTCTCAAACCGAGGACATCCTGCATGTCGTAAAGGCCGTTTTTCTGGTTGATAACCCATCTGGCGGCGCGGATCGCGCCACGGGCAAAATTATCCCGGTTGTGTGCACGGTGAATGAATTCCAGGCGTTCTCCATTGGTAACAAACATCACATTATGTTCGCCAACTATATCCCCGCCCCGGATGGTTTGAATACCGATCTCGGTCTTGGATCTCTCACCGATCATCCCTTTTCTTGTATATATTCCTTCTTTATCAAGGTTTCGGTCGAGAGCGGCGGCAATAATCTGAGCCATCTTCATGGCCGTACCGCTGGGAGCGTCCTTTTTCAGGTTATGGTGGGCCTCCACGATCTCGACGTCATAATCGTTTCCTAAGATTGTCGCCACATTTTCAAGAACCTTGAACATGACATTGACGCCGACGCTCATATTGGGGGCAAGGACACAGGGCGTTTTTTTCGCAAGCTTCTGGGCCTTTTTCAATTCCTCCGCGGTGAAACCCGTAGTACCTATGACGATAGGCTTCCCTTTCTTCGCGGCCAGCTCCAGGTTTTGCAAAGAAGATTCGTGATGGGTAAAATCGATTATCACATCCCCGCTGTCAATCACCTTTTTTAGGTCATCAACAATGGTTTTGCCTGATTTACCCAATCCGAGCATTTCTCCCAGATCTTTTCCGATAGCGGGATGTCCTTTTTTTTCCACTCCCGTCACAACTTCTACGCCTTCAGTGGCGGCAATCAAAGAGCATATTCTTCCGCCCATTCTGCCGCCCGCACCCATGACAATCGCTTTTATCATCGTCCGCTCTCCTTATTTGATCAGCCCGTAGGTCATCATGACCTTCTTCAACTTTTCATAATTACCTTCGGACATCTTTTCCAGGGGGAGTCTTACCTCGTAATCAATCTTTCCCATCATTGCCAGAGCAGCCTTCACGGGCACGGGATTCGTTTCGATAAAAAGGGAATCGATCAGGGGAACCATTTTGAAATGCAGTTCTTTGGCCTCTTTAAGATCACCGGCAGCAAAAGCATCTACCAGTGCCGACATATCGGCGGGGGCAACATTGGAGACGACCGAAATGATGCCGTGTCCTCCCAGGCAAAGCAGAGGATAGGTAAAGAAGTCATCACCGGAAAGCACCGCAAAATCCGGCCCGCAGAGTTCGATGACCTCGTGCATCTGCTTCAATGACCCGGACGCTTCCTTGGTCCCGACGATATTGGGAATCTTCGCCAGCCGCGCCAAGGTGTCCGGCAGCAGGTTGACCCCCGTTCGTCCCGGAATATTGTAGACAATTATAGGAATGGAGACGTTCTCGGCGATGAACTTGTAGTGCTGATACAGACCCTCCTGGGACGGTTTGTTGTAATATGGACAGACGATCAAGGCGCCGTCGGCGCCGACCTCATGGGCATGTTTCGTGAGGCGCAAGGCTTCTGCCGTGGAGTTTGAACCGGTACCGGCAATAACGGGTACACGCTTCTTGACAGCATCGACGGTAATTTCAATTACCCGGTCATGCTCTTCATGAGACAGCGTCGGCGATTCACCCGTCGTACCGCAAGGCACGATACCGTCAGTTCCATTGGCAATTTGAAACTCAATCAGTTCCCGAAGTTTCCCCTCGTCCACCTTCCCGTTTTTGAATGGGGTGACGATTGCAACAATTGCTCCCTTAAACATACGTCCTCCTAAATAAATTATTATTTCCCTTTTATCATATCCGGAATTTTCTCACCACGAATAAGTTCCAAGTAATCCTCTCTCTTCCGAATGATGTGGTATTTATCTCCTGTAACCAGCACTTCTGCGGCCCGGGGACGGGAATTGTAATTGGAGGCCATGGTGAAGCCATAGGCGCCGGCGCTCATTACCGCCATGAGATCGTCCCTTTCAAATCGTTGTAGCCTTCTTTCCTTGCCCAGATAATCGCCGGACTCGCAAATCGGTCCCACCACGTCGGCGATAATCTCTTTTCTTTTCGTTTTCTGTACCGATTGAATATGATGATATGATTTATATAGACTAGGCCTGAGCAAGTCATTCATGCCGGCATCGACAATGATAAAATTCTTGTCTTCATTAGCTTTGGTATACAATACCTTGGTTACCAGAATCCCGGCGTTGCCCACAATCACCCTGCCCGGTTCGAATATGAAGGTGCATGAAATATCACGGGAGGCACTGATAATGGCATCTGCGTACTCAGACGGATGCGGCGGAGTTTCTTCATCGTAGGTAATGCCAAGGCCACCCCCCAAATCGAGATACCGGATTTGAAGACCCGCGTCTTTCAGGTGACCAAACAGGTTCTTGAGACGATCCAGGGCGTCAATAAAAGGAGATATTTTTGTCAATTGCGATCCGATATGACAACTGATTCCTTTAATGTCAAGATATTTCAATTTACTTGCCCGAAGATAGATCTCCAGGGATTTTTCCACATTAACGCCGAATTTGTTTTCTTTCAATCCCGTGGAAATATACGGGTGGGTTTCCGGGTCCACATCAGGATTGACTCGCAACGCGACGCCAGCCTTCCGGCTCAACCGGGCCGCACAGGCATTGATAACCTCCAGCTCTTGGAAGGATTCGACATTGAACATGAGGATGTTGGATGCCAACGCATATTCAATCTCATCAATTTTTTTCCCTACCCCTGAATAGACGACTTTCTGGGGGTCCACTCCTGCGCTCAGGGCTCGGTACAGTTCTCCACCGGAGACGATGTCCACGCCGCCGCCCTCGCGAATGAAGATCCTGAGGATAGCAATATTGGAGTTCGACTTTACGGAAAAACAGGTTAGGTGAGGAACTCTGGAGAAGGCATTATTGAAGACGCGGAAATGATTTTTCAGGGTCCGGTGGCTGTAAATATACAGGGGGGTTCCCACCTGGGCGACAAGATCCCGAATCGGGACCTCCTCACACCACAGATCCTTACCTTCATAGTGGAAATCATTCATATACTGATTACCTCGCCTTGGTTATTTGATCTTAATTTCCGTCGTATTCGACTCGGGACTGCAAGGTCCTTTTGAAATGCACCAGACAATGCGGTACCCATAATTGCGTCCAGTATCAATGTCCCGATCCAGATAGCGATAATCTCCCGGCTCTTTCACGCCACTCTGAAGGGAAGCCTCATCTTTTTCCGTCAGCAATATAAAATTTTGCGGGCAATTAGGACAATCTTCCCCGGGAATTGCAACCGACCTGAGAATTTTTACAATTTTGTTACCTTTTGTTTTCTCCGGTAGGGTCCAGCTTAACAATACCCCTTCTTTTGTAATCTCCCCTCGGAGATTTTCTATCGTTTGCAGTTTTATCTGTTGCCTTGGCAAGGGATCTCCTTTTTTACCGCAGCTTATGATCATTGCCGACAAAAGACAGACCAGGGCAACAAGGACAACGGCAGAGACCTCAAGAGCCTTTTTCAATGTCCGCAATCCTTTCTTCCACCATGACCAGTGACGTACCGCCGATCGTCTTGCGCAGATTAACGGAGTTGGCCGGTTGCAGGCGTATAATTACATCTTTGTCGAATTGGGAATGGAATTTCAGGAATTCCGGAAGAGTTAATTTTGATAATTCTTTTCGGTTATCAAGGCAATACTCGACGATCCGTCCCACGATGCCATGGGCCTCCCGAAAGGCAATCCCTTTCTGAACAAGATATTCAGCGATATCGGTGGCAGTGGAAAAATCCCTTCCTGCCTCCTGTTCCATTCTTTCACGCTGGAAGGTAATCTGGGAAAGCATCCCCGTAAGGATTTCTACGGATGAGGTTACGGTGTCCAAAGTGTCAAAGAGCGGCTCCTTGTCCTCCTGAAGATCCCGATTATAGGTCATAGGCAAGCCCTTAAGAATAGTGAGCATGGCCATGAGATGACCATAAACCCTACCCGTCTTTCCCCTGATCAATTCGGCTACATCCGGATTTTTCTTCTGGGGCATGATGCTGCTTCCCGTAGTAAAGGCATCGGATATTTCGACATAATGGAATTCGTTGGATGACCAGATGACCAGGTCTTCGCAAAACCGGCTCATGTGCATCATGACGATGGATGCGGAAAAGATGAACTCGGCAATGAAATCACGATCGGCTACGGTATCCATGCTGTTACGGCTGACTGCAGGAAACTTGAGCAATCTGGCGACATAGTTGCGATCCAGGGGAAGACTTGTCCCAGCCAGGGCTGCCGCTCCCAACGGCAGAACATTAACCCTTTTTTGGCAATCCTTGAAACGCTGTTCATCACGGTTGAACATTTCCCAGAAAGAAAGGAGGTAATGGGACAGCAGGACCGGCTGTGCCTTCTGGAGATGGGTATAGCCCGGCATGATTGTTGTTATTTCCCTTTTTGCGGCTTCCAGGAGCCCCCTTTTGAGGTCCTTCAGAAGCTTCAGAATGTTCTTGATCTCATCTCGCAAGTAGAGGCGCACGTCGAGAACTACCTGGTCGTTCCGACTCCGCCCTGTGTGGAGTTTTTCGCCAGCTTTTCCAATCCGCTGAATCAGGGCCTTTTCGATGGCCATATGAATATCTTCATCCTTAATATCAAAGATGAAGCTTCCTGCTTCCATCTCTTTCCTGATCGTATTCAGTCCTTTTCTAATGGACCTTTCTTCGCTCGCCGAGATAATACCCTGCTTCCCCAGCATACGTGCGTGGGCAAGGCTTCCCTCGATATCATAACGAAACAGACGACGGTCAAAGTGGATGGATTGGGTGAACTCCTCTACTTTGCGGTCTGTTCCCTTCTTAAATCTTCCGCCCCATGGTTTTATGGAATTATTCATGTTTTGAATTTAATATTTTGTTTATTAATATTTATTAGTTACTTCTTTCGCCGTTCCGATTTTCCTTTCTCCTTGGTTTCCGATTCAGATCGTTTATTTTTTGTTAATGCCTGAATCCTCAATCGGAGGGCGTTGAGCCGGATAAAGCCCGTGGCGTCCATCTGATTGTATACCTCTTCTTTTTCAAAGGTGGTGAAATCTTCGCGATAAAGAGAAAATGGGGATTTTCTACCTACGACAATGGCATTGCCCTTGTAGAGCTTCACCCGTGCTGTACCCGTGACGTTTTCCTGAGTAGCATCAATATATGCCTGGAGGGTCTTCATCTCCGGGGCGTACCAGAATCCGTTATAGACGAGTTGGGCGTATTTCGGGATCAGGGAATCTCTCATCAGCATGACTTCACGGTCCATCGTCAGGGATTCCACGGCGCGGTGAGCTGCCCAGAGTACGGTGCCGCCCGGCGTCTCGTATACACCCCGGGACTTCATGCCGACAAAACGGTTTTCTACCATGTCCACCCGACCGACACCATTGGCCCCGGCCACCTGGTTGATTTTGTCCATCAGTTTCGCCGGGCTTAGCTTCTTCCCGTCCAAAGCAACCGGATTACCTTTCACAAAATCGATCTCAACGTAAGTCGGCTTATCAGGCGCCGCTTCCGGAGCAACCGTCAAAACGAATATATCCTCCGGAGGCTCCGCCCAAGGGTCCTCGAGTATACCCCCTTCATGGGAGATGTGAAGGGAATTTCTGTCGCTGCTATACGGTTTCGCTTTCGTTACCAGCGGGACGGGAATTTTGTGCTTAGCTGCGTAATTCAGCATGGACTGGCGGGAATCAAATGTCCAGTTGGGATCTTTCCAGGAAGAAATAATCCGAATATGGGGATCCAGGGCCATATAGGTCATTTCAAACCTCACCTGGTCATTCCCCTTCCCCGTCGCCCCGTGGCAGACGGCGTCAGCTCCTTCGACATGGGCAATCTCCACCTGTTTCTTGGCAATCAAGGGTCTTGCCAGGGATGTCCCCAGGAGATAGACACCTTCGTAGATAGCATTTGCCCGCAGTGCTGGAAAGATAAAGTCGCGGGCAAATTCCTCGGTTAGATCTTCAATGTAAATCTTGCTGGCGCCGGTATTGATGGCCTTTTCCTTCAGCCCGTCCAGTTCCTCCTTCTGACCGACATCAGCGGCAAAGCAGATCACCTCACACTTGTAGATTTCAATCAACCATCTGACGATGACCGATGTGTCCAGACCTCCGGAATAGGCAAGGACGACTTTCTTAATTTTATTACCCATTATTCTTTTCCTCCTTCATCAATGTTTCCAGGATTGCCTTCTGAACATGGAGGCGGTTTTCCGCTTGGTCGAGAACTACGGAATGAGGGCCATCGATCACTTCGGAAGTAATTTCCTCGCCACGATGCGCCGGAAGGCAATGCATGACTATTACGTTTTTCTTTGCGTGCCCTAAAAGTTCCTTGTTAATCTGATAAGATCTGAATATCTTCGCCCGCACTTCCTGTTCCTCTTCCTGACCCATACTTGCCCAGACGTCTGTATAAACGACATCGGCCATCTGGATGGCCTCCACGGGATCACGAAATAAATGGATGCCTTCTCGAGCCTCCCGCATTCCTCTTTCCAAGAGCTCCGAGTGCGGATCATAACCTTCCGGACAGGCAAGAGATAGTTGAATTGGAAGCCTGGAGGCGGCATTTATCCATGAATTGGCGATATTGTTGCCGTCTCCGATGTAGGCGATCTTCAATCCCGCATAATCGCCTTTTTGCTCTATGATCGTAAACAGGTCACTCATAATCTGACAGGGATGGAGAAGGTCTGTGAGGCCGTTGATGACCGGAATATCGGCATAATGGGCCAAGTCCTCGACAGTTTTCTGGGCAAAGGTCCTGATCATGATTCCGTCTAGATAGCGGGACATGATTCTCGCCGTATCGGCTACCGTTTCACCCCTGCCGATCTGCGTGTCTTTTGTATTTAAAAAAAGCGCCAGCCCTCCAAGCTGATACATGCCGACCTCAAAGGAAAGGCGGGTCCTGGTAGAGGCCTTCTCGAAAATCATTCCAAGTGTTTTTCCCGCTAAGGTCCCGTGTGGCCTTCCTTCTTTGAGAAATCTTTTCAAGGACCTTGACCGCGCGAAGATAACCTGAAAATCGTCAATCTCAAGATCGTACTCCGTCACCAGATCTTTTTTCATGCACCCTCCCGCAAAACGCCATCCAGGATCTCGACAACTTGATCGATTTCCTGCTCCGCGACAATCAGGGGCGGAACAAACCGTAAAACCCGGCCCCCAGCTGATGCTATGAGCACCCCGCGATCCATACATTTTTTGATTATGCCTGCGACTTCGCAGTCAAGTTCCACGCCAATGAGAAGCCCCCTGCCCCGCACTTCTCTGATGATGGGATATTTCTTTCGCAAATCATTGAGCATGTTCATGAAATAGCCGCCCCTGAGCCGGCAGTTAGATATGAGATCTTCGCTGAGTAATGTCTCCAGCGTCGCTTTGGCCGCAGCCATTGCCAGCGGGTTGCCACCAAAGGTCGAGGCATGGCTGCCCGGATCGAAGGCTACGGCAACACTGTCTTTAGCAAGGACGGCGCCAATTGGGAAGCCGTTTCCCATGGCCTTGGCCATGGTAACGATGTCCGGAATGATCCCGTCCTGTTCATGGGCAAAAAGGGTACCCGTACGGCCCATACCTACCTGTACCTCGTCAAGAATCAACAGGACATCCTTTTCATCACACAGGCGTCGAACACTCTGAAAATAATCCGGATCGGGAACCCGGATGCCGCCTTCCGCCTGGATGGGCTCAATCATGACGGCGCAGGTTTTCTCGGAGATCGCCTTTCGGATCGCCCCCAAATCATTGAAGGGAACATATTGAAATCCCGCTAATAACGGTTTGAATCCCTTATGAAATTTATCCTGACCCGTGGCGGTGATCGTTGCCATGGTTCGACCATGAAAAGAGTCGACCATTGTGACGATCTCGTTTTTTATGCCGTCACTGCGGTCATTGCCATACTTTTTGGCCAGTTTGATTGCACCTTCATTCGCCTCGGCGCCGCTGTTACAAAAAAAGACCTTATCGAGGGCGGCATGCTGGATCAGCAGCCTGGCATATTCGATCTGGATATCAATATGATAGAGATTGGAAACATGGACCAGTTTATCCGCCTGGTCTTTTATGGCGTTGCTGACCGCAGGATGGGCATGGCCAAGGCTGCAGACAGCGATACCGGCGACGAAATCCAGATACTCCCTGCCCTCGGTATCCCAGAGCTTCATCCCT
>Ga0172379_10003371_pt1 | contig 25595 bp, 23 predicted proteins | sample GrowelOW334metaG_FD_119756 | JGI IMG/M metagenome (GOLD analysis project Ga0172379, IMG submission 119756) | Groundwater microbial communities from an aquifer near a municipal landfill in Southern Ontario, Canada - Groundwater well OW334 metaG | ecosystem: Environmental > Aquatic > Deep...
AACAGGAAACTCCTCGAAAAGTCAAGCAAGAACACAAAGTCTTGTTTTGTCTACTGGCAGGCTTAAGGAGGATTCGTCCCGCTCTGCGGGATTGGAGACCGGTGCACGAAAGTATTTGGCAGGCCCAGGAGGATTCGAACCCCCACCAACGGTTTTGGAGACCGGTGTGCTACCATTGACACCATGGGCCTATGCTATATCCGCACAAATTATACCGTATTTTTGGCTATTATTTAACCCTTTTCACTCTTGGCTCTGTTCCATCTGTCGCCGTCTTATCAACAGGCTGAGTCGTGTCATCAGCCGCAGCATCATCCCCTACGTTCAATTCGACGTCAACAGGGCCACTCGGAGCATCGACAGTGTCTTCTTTGACTGTGTCAGCCCCTGAAGCCTTTGTATCCGCAACGGCAGCTTGATATTTCTCAACCTTCGTATATCCATTAGAGAACATCGTATCTCCTTCAACTTTTTGCATTCCAATAAAATACTTAAACGTGGAAACAATTCCTTTAGCCGTTATATATGCCTCTTGAACAGCAGAAGTCAGCATTGGGGTCTTTTTTGCCAGAAGAATATAAACATCCGCAATGGTAAACATATTTTCCGGCCTAAAATAGGAAACTGAACTCCAGCTTTCTCCGCCAATTTTTTTACCAGCTTCAAGATAAAGAGGATCTGCCGATAAAGGAGTTTTTCCATAAGAAGACTCGAGATTAGGATCAATTGCAAAAACGAGCATATTTTCCTCCGGGAAACCATAATATAAAGCAAAATTTAAGGCTTTTGTACCATCCGTGACATTCAGTTGTTTTAGATATGTTTCAACATCCTCAAGCCTGTCAGCAGGGAAAAGACTCCAATCTATGTACCATTTTGTAAGATCCATTCCGTTTGTATCAACTTTACCTTTTTTTAGGAAAAACCAACTCATTGGAGAAATTGTAGGATTCGGAGTAGCCGTAGATATGGAGGAGGTGCCGGAAGGAGAAATTAATGCCTGTAATTTTATGGTAGGCGGATTAGCGCTGGTAGAGCCGGGGATAACGCTGCCACATTCAGCCTTAATTCCATCCGCGATAGCCTTGGTAACAGTAGAATCTTTGGAATATTTATTGCTTATCTCTTTCATTTTCTTATTATCACCGATATCGAATCCATACTCGGCAAAAATAGCTTCTGTTTGTGCGGTTAATTTTGGATCGAACGTATTCTTTGCTTTGAAAATAACACACGAAGATTTTATAGTTGCGGCAATAAAATTGCTTTTTTCATCACCGGTATCCGCAATATCTCCCTGAAGTTTTGCAACCATTTCATCCATATATTTATCAACAGCATCTACAACTTTTTGCGCCGCGTCCTTGTTTTTATCATCAAGTTTCAAATAAAGAGTAAATGTCGGATAAAGTTTTCCGCGATTGGTGACGGCAAACGCAAATCGACTATTCGCCAAAGCATTTATGTCATCCTTATCAACTTTTAAAGTCTTTGCCAAAGCCTCAATGAAAGTATCCGTTGTGACTATTTTACTTTTGCTTGAATATGAATTTTTGGATTTTGCTAACGCAATTTCAAAAGATTGAAGGACAGTCATAGCCGAAGGAGATTCGTAGTAAGCAATAATTCCGTCAGCGTTGATTTTATCAATAATTGAAGGCTTTTCCGCACCAATCATATTCTTGACCAAAGCGGAATCTTTTGATGCCAAGCTTGTTTTTGATTGCATTGAAAGCCCTTCTCCATCAGTGCTAACAAAAGAATAAACATCGGAAAAATCGGCAATAGCACTTCCCAAAATATCTTTTACCGACTTTATATTTATGTAGGAGTAAGCCAGAACATTGCTAATATCTTTTTTTGCATTTTTGTAAGAATCCTCGGAGGTAAATCCATCTTTCTTATCAAGTCTGGCAACTATTTCATCCCTGACTTTAGATGAATTTGTCAGAGCGAATATTTTGCCATCACGAATTATATAGACATCATCAGCTTCGTTGGTCCAAAGCTTTACACCGTCTTTTTCCATAGCATCAAAATCTTTTCCAAGCTCCGGAACAAAAAGCTTTTCGATTTCATCAGCGTTGCTAAAATACCCGGAAATATAAATATCAGGCTCGGAAACTCTACCTTTAGACGTCGAAGCTGGAGCGACAGGGCTATCAGCACTTCCATCAAGACCATCAGCTTTTAGTGAATCTGAAACATTTCCTGGAACCGCATTCGGTCCAATAACAGCCGCGTAATACAATTTCCCCAATCCGGAAGAATTCTCAGCCTCCTCCTTGCTTATAGTCTTGTCTCCGGCAAGTTTAAATCCAACTGCAATCTTCCAATCGCCTTTCAAAGATTCTTTAATTTTTTCATAAGAAAATTGGTCTCCGGCGGTCTGTCTTTTATCATATTGTGCAATTAAATATTTGATTCCGGGGTCGTCTGTTGGAAATTTATTAAGCACTTTTTCAAGATTTGCAATTTGCGTCGAGTTCGAGTGATCCACAACAAAAAGCGCAGTTACATCTTTTGGCATAACCACAACAGGATCGGGTTGAGTAATATCAATGTAGTATTTATAGCCATAAACAACGCCAACACCAATTCCGGCCAAAACAACCAAACCAATAAGAATTTTGAAAATCTTTCCCATAAAAAAAGAGTGTTAGAAAATTTGGTTGAACTTTAGCAGAAAATTTCTGACTACACAAAATTATTGCTGTGTAGTTCCCTTCTTTGTATCTTTTCTTTTATGAAGAGTGTGTTTTCTCTCTTTTGGACAATACTTTTTAATCTCTTTTACGATTTCGTCATTCCTTCGCTTGTCGTAATAAGTGATATAGTTGGCGCGGTTACATTCTCCGCAGTACCATGTACAATATTGGCTCTTTCCTTTTGCCATAATAGGTTTTTCTTAAATTTAAGCAAACGAATTCTATATGAAAAACGTCAGTTGTCAAATAAATAATGGGCATTTTCAAAAAAAGCTTGCATAGTGATGAACACTTAACTAAAATGCCCTCCAGAAATAGATAGAAGGTCGGAGAAACCCACTTAAAAATTGAGAGGGCTCTCCAACCTGTCCGGACGCCTTTTATATATCTCTTTCAAAACATCCTTTAATCCTATCTTTTTGGCTACAAGAAGCACAAAAAGGTGGTAAAGAAGATCGACGCTTTCTTCGACTAGACGTTTCCTGGTTTCTTTTTGGGCGGACTTTATAACCTCTCCGGATTCCTCGGCAATTTTTGCGCAAATTTTATCAATTCCTTTTTTGAAAAGAAAAGTTGTGTAAGATTTTTTTGGCATACTTACCAATCTTGATTCGATAACAGAATAAAGCTCGTCGACTATCCCGACCGAAATTTTTTCGCCAAAACATGATTCTGCTCCCATGTGACACGTTTGGCCGGAAGGAATAGCGGAAATCAAAAGAGTATCCATGTCACAATCGGGGGATATATTCACGCACTTCAAAAAATTTCCGCTTTTTTCTCCTTTTTGCCAAAGACGATTCTTTGTGCGACTGAAAAACCATACTTTTTTTGTTTTAATGGTCTTTTTAAGCGCGATTTTATTCATATATCCAAGCATGAGTACACGTCCGGTTTTTATGTCCTGAATAATTGCAGGAACAAGTCCGTTAACTTTTTCCCAGTTGATTTTTTCGATAATATTTTTCATAAATTTATGCTTAAAAGATATTTTCTAACCTCGGGTATGGAAATTTCGTTATAGTGAAAAATGCTTGCAGCAAGAACCGCGTCGGCATTGCCGAGGGTAAAAGCCTCAGCAAGGTCTTTTACGGATCCTGCCCCTCCGGAGGCGATAACAGGTATGCCCAAGGCGCCGGAGACCACCTTGGTAAGCTCTGTGTCGTATCCGTCTTTCGTGCCATCTTTATCCATAGAGGTAAGAAGAACTTCTCCGGCGCCCCTTCTCTCCATTTCCTTTGCCCATTCAATTACATTTAAGCCTGTGTCTATTTCCCCTGAATTAATAAACACATTCCAAGATTTTCCATTCTTCTTGGCGTCGATGGCAACAACGATACATTGTGAACCGAAAATCCTGGAAGCTTTGGTTATAAAATCAGGCTTTTTCACCGCGGCGGAATTTATAGAAACCTTATCCGCCCCCGCATTAAGCAATTCGCGAATCTGTTCCACGGTGGAAATTCCGCCGCCCACCGTAAAAGGAATAGAAATCTCCTTGGCAACTTTTTCCACAATCTCAGTCATGGTTTTTCTTCCTTCGTTTGTAGCCGAAATATCCAAAAAAACAAGCTCGTCGGCGGAAGAATCCGAATAAAATTTCGCCATCTCAACAGGGTCGCCCGAATCACGAAGATTTTTGAAACCAACACCTTTTACAACCCTTCCATTTTTAACGTCAAGGCACGGAATAATACGCTTCCGAAGGCCATCTTTAGCCGCAAATCTTTGCGCAACCTCAACGGCCTCTTTTAAATTTATTTTGCCTTCATAAAACGCGGTACCGATAATAATTCCTTTCGCTCCTCTCGAAGCAGCGCTCTTAACATCACCCAAATCTTTCACTCCACCGGAAATAATTACTTCAAATCCGCGTTCCATAAGTTCTTTTAAAAGATCGAAATTCGGACATTTTAAAGTTCCATCTTTATCAATATCTGTAAAAATCAGCTCCTTCACACCGGTTTTTTTAAGTTCATCCAAAAACGCTTCAAAAGAAATTCCCGAGGATTTAAGCCATCCGTCGGTCATAACTCCGCCATTTTTAAGATCAAGCGCAACGACAATTCTTTCCGTGCCAAAATTTTCAACGAGCTTTTTAATCAAACTCGGATTCGTTAAAGCCGCAGATCCCAAAACAATTTTTTTCACGCCGTTTCTAAGATAATATTCAGCGGTTTCAAAATTTCTTATTCCTCCACCAACCTCAATTTCAATATTTACCCCACGCACAATCTTCAAAATCGCTTCTATATTTACCGGCTCGCCTTTTTTCGCCGCGTCCAAATCCACAACATGAATCCTGGAAACTCCGGAATCCTCAAATTTTTTCGCCACACTTAAAAGATCCGAGGAATATTCTTTCATTTTAGAAAAATCCCCTTTAAAAAGTCTCACGCACTTGCCTTTAACAATGTCTATCGCCGGAATTATTAACATTTTTCGCAAAAATTAAGTAATAGTTTTTGGCCAGCCTCTGAGGATTTTTCCGGGTGGAATTGAACTCCATAAAAATTGTCTTTTTTCACAGCCGAAACAAAATCCACTCCATAATCCGTTCTTCCCAGAACATATTTCTCGGGACATTTTAAATAATATGAATTCACAAAATAAAAATATTCGCCGCTCTCAATTTCATCGAAAAGAACGGAAGATTCCGCAGAAGTTTTTTCGAAATTCACTCTGTTCCAGCCAATTTGCGGAACTTTAAGAGCGCGACCATCTGCGACTCCATAAAACTTCAAAACACTCGAATTCGGTACAATTTTTAAACACTCGACACCCCCTTCCTCCGAAAATTCAGACAAAAGCTGCATCCCGAGACAAATCCCCAAAAACGGCTTCTTGAAGGCCTTAATTGGCTCAATAAATTCAGACCTTTTTAAAGATTCCATGGCAAAATCAGCCGCCCCAACCCCCGGAAAAATTAATTTATCACATTTACTAAATTCTTCCGGAGATTTTACAACAATAAATTTTTGCCCAATTCTTTCAAGCGCATTTGTAACGCTTTTTATATTTCCCGAATTGTAATCAATTATTCCAATCATATTATTTTGTTGATATAGAAATACCTTTAAGTCGTTCATTCTTCTCGGCGGCGGCTCTTAATGCCCTGCCAAAGCATTTAAAAATCGCTTCAATCTTGTGGTGATCATTTTTTCCATAAAACAAGTTAATATGTATCGCGGCCATAAGATTATTCGAAAGCGCTCTAAAAAATTCTTCTGTGAGTTCCGTCGGAAATTCTCCAGCTTTTTCTCTTTTAAATTCGGCGTTAAAGGAAAGATACGGTCGGCCGGACAGGTCTATGCTTACACCAGCAAGAGATTCATCCATCGGCAGAACAAAGCCATATCTCTCAATTCCCTTAAGCTCACCGAGTGCCTTCAAAATCACATTTCCCAAAACTATTCCTGTATCTTCCACCGTGTGATGTTCATCAACTTTCAAATCGCCACGCGCAAAAATAAACAAATCAACCAATGCGTTTTTTGCGAACTGCTCAAGCATGTGATCAAAAAATTCTATTCCGGTATTTATTACCGATATTCCTCTTCCGTCCAAATTTATCTGCGCAAATATTTCCGTCTCCGAAGTTTTTCTTTCAAAAGACGCAATTCTCGGAAAAGGAGAATTATTTGGCTTTAAAAATCCGCGCACTCCAATGTTTTTCGCCAATTCAATATCCGTTTCTCTATCGCCCACCATAAAAGATCGCATCTTATCAAAATCTTTTCCGAGACCTTTTAAAAAGTCTTTGACTAGTCCGATTTTCGGCTTTCTACAATCGCAGTTTTCGGCTTCTGTGTGCGGACAAATAAATATTTTATAAAATTCTATGCCTTCATTTTTTAACCGCCTTAAAAGTTCATTCTGAGCCTCATAAAATCCTTTTTTTGAAAAACCGTTCTTGCCGATTCCATTCTGATTGCTAACCATGACAAGTTTATATCCTTCATCGACAAAGCGTTTAAGATTTTCAAAAACATCAGGCAAAATTTTAAGTTTTTTGAGCGAATCAATCCTAAAATTATCCTGCGGTTCGTTTATAAGAACTCCATCTCTGTCCAAAAAAGCTATTTTCATAAAAATTTGGTTAACGATTTTATAAGACACTCATTTTCTTCCGACTTACCCACTGTAACACGAAACCCAAGCGGAAAAGCCCTTATCACCACTCCGGCATTTTGCGCCAATTTAGCTACAATTTCCTCGGAATTTTCATATTTCACAAAAAGAAAATTTGTTTCCGATGGATAAACATATAGACCAAGTTTTATTAAATTCTTCTTTAAGATTTCTTTTTGTGCGAGAATTTTTTTAACAGATGAAGTCATCTTTTTTCTGTTACACAAGGCATAGAGAGCAATTTTTTCAGAAACCGAACTAAGATTGTACGGCAACTTTATCGCGTTCAGGTATTTTATAATTTTGCCATCGGCAATTGCGTAACCGACTCTAACTCCGGCAAGTCCCCATGCTTTTGAAAGCGTTCGCAGTATAACCAAATTGGGATAATCGGAAACATCTTTAGCCAAAGATTTAGCCGAAGAAAACTCAATGTATGCCTCATCAACAATGACAAGTCCCCCAAAATTCTTGCAAAGATTTAATATTTTATCGCGAGAAAAAAGAGTTCCGGTAGGATTATTTGGCGAGCATATAAAAATTACTTTCACCTCCGGGTTTATTTTTTCATAAAGCTGTTTTTCGTCAATTTCGGTAGCTGGAATCTCTACGAATTCAGCCCCATTAATGGCTGTAACAACAGGATACATGCCATATGACGGAGTAAACCCGATAGCTTTTTTGCCGGGCTCGAGAACAAGGCGACAAATCAAAGAAAGAGCTTCGTCAGATCCATTGCTTACAAAAATATTTTCAGCAGGAACCTCAACGTAATTACTTAAAGCCAAACGCAGACTCATATAATCAGATGAAGGATAACGATTGAACCCATTCTCAAAAGGATTTTCGTTGGCATCGAGAAAAATACCGTTCTTGGACTCATTTTTATAAATACTTCTGGCCGATTTGTACGGTTTAAAATTTTTGAGTGATTTGTTGATAATTTGATCAATCATTTTCGTATGGTTACAGAATTTTTGTGCGCGGAGAGCCCCTCCATTTGTGCAAGCGTCTCTACACTTTCCGCCAAAAAATAAAATCCTTTTTTGGAGACAGATTGTATTTGCACCATCTTTCCAAATGATTCTATGGAAAGTGGCGAAAACATCTTCGCAAAGCCATTCGTAGGAAGCGTATGATTGCTTCCGGTGGCATAATCCCCCAGCGGTTCGCACGAATAAGAACCAAGAAATGCGGATCCGAAATTGCCGACTTTTGACAAAAGATCTTTCGGATTTTTTGTAACAATTTCAAGGTGCTCGGGCGCATATTCATCAATAAGTTTTGCAGCGTCATCGATAGTTTTAACAATGACGATAAAACTTTTAATAAGTGATTTTTCGATAAGATTTTTTCGCGATAAATTTTCTGCCTGTTCAAGCGCCTTTTTTAAAACTTTTTCTGCCATTTCGCGTGAAAAAGTTACAAAAATACTCTGAGAATCCGCTCCATGCTCAAGCTGGGAAAGCGCGTCCGCGGCAATCCAGTCAGGATTCGCGGTTTCATCAGCCGCAATCAAAATTTCGGAGGGGCCGGCCGGCATATCTATCGCAATCTGAGACTGAAGCATGGTTTTTGCCGTGCTTACATACTGATTTCCGGGTCCGAATATTTTATAAACTTTCGGAACGGACTCGGTTCCAAAAGCCATGGCGGCAATGGCTTGGGCGCCGCCGACCTTGAAAATCTTTTCAACGCCACATAGTTTTGCGGCGGCAAGTGCATACGGATTGCATTCACCGTCTTTGTTGCACGGTGTACACATAATGATCTCATTACAACCGGCGATACGGGCGGGCCCGGCGAGCATGAGGACAGTCGAAGGATAGGCTGCAAGTCCGCCGGGCACATACAACCCAACTTTCTGAATCGGCCTGAATTCGCGCCAAACTTTAACGCCCGGAACAGTTTCCGTCGGAAACTGTTCTCTTACCAAGCACTTCTTGTGAAATTTTTCTATGCTTTTTAACGCAAATTTTAAAGCGTTTAGTTCTTTTGGTAACAATTTTTTCATAGCAAAACCAATCTCTTCTTCGCTCACCTGTAATTTCTTCAATTCAACACCATCGAAACGACGCGAGTAATCAAAAAGCGCATCATCCCCCTCATTTTTCACTCGTTCAATAATTTCCGCTACGGATTTGGATACATCACCGGGCGCGCTTCGCTGGGCCAAAATTTCCCCCAGCGCTTTTTTCACACCTACTTTTCTACAATCAATTATTTTCATCATAAAAAGGGTTACGTTCAAAACTTTTAAGAACAGGGCTTTCTATCAAAACCGCCTCGGAATCCATAACTTTAGTTAAAATTTTGAGATTATTTTCCTCAAGAGTTTTTCCCGTCTGCACCAAATCGCAAATAGCATCTGCAAGTCCCAGCGCGGGCGCCGCTTCCGCCGATCCCCTCACGTAAATGATCTTCGCCGACACTCCAAGTTTATTTAAATATGACGTTAAAAGGTTCGGATATGATGTAACTATTCTTTTTCCCTCAAGCGCCCGCACATCATCAATTTCAGAATCATTTTTTATCGCAAGTGCCAAAAAGCATTTGGCAAACCCAAGCTTTTTTACTATCCGCGAAGAACTTGGAACTTCATAAAAAACATTCTCGCCAACAATCCCAAAATCCGCCACTCCTGCCCCCACATACTGCGGAATATCATCATCCCTAAGCGACACCGCACTTATATCGGTTTTATTGCAGTTTGTAATTAAAAGCGGGCTTTCCGGATCAAATTCCAGCCCTTTTGAGGCAAGATATTGCATCGTAGCCTGCCTTAGCCGTCCCTTTTTCTGTACCGCCACTTTGATGTCTTTCGTTCTTACGTTAATCATAAATTTTGTTAAAAATAAAAAAGCCCCGCCTGTTTTTGAGCGGAGTAATTAAGCTTTTGTCTGGAATTCGCTACTTCTGTTTTTCCAGCATCTGCCTATACCCGCCCATGCCATGATGAAGCCAATGGGCTACACGAGTTACAGTAGTTGTGCTGGCACCTGTAAGTTCTCTTATTTTCTGATAAGACATTTTTCCGTCTATTTTTTTAACAACCTGCCATCTTTCCGCCATGGCTTCCAGCTCAGACAAGGTACACAAATCACGCATGAAGGCTTTACACTCCTGAGGAGATTCTATACTTGCTATCGCCTCGAACATCTCTTTAAACTTTTTGTCTGCCAATTCTTTTTCCATAAAATAATTTAACGTACCACCATGTTAGCATAGTGGAATGGATTGTCAATAGCAATTTTGATGTGATACAATCCCGCCCGCTTGGGACGTAGTCCTAGGCAACGTCATCTCTGAAGATGCCACTTCTTTACAACCAGGCTTATTACAGCGCGCCGTGATAGCTCAGATGGTAGAGCACGTCCATGGTAAGGACGGGGTCCCGGGTTCAATTCCCGGTCACGGCTCCAGAATTTAATCCGCATAACAAAAAAGCGGCCCAATTCGAGCCGCCCTTTTGTGTAGGATGGAATATTGCCCTAACTAGCAACACCCTTCCTCTCCGCTGCAGCATAGCGTGTGCAATGCCGTCAGCTTTTTTTCGACCTTTGCAATGTTCTCTTTTTTGCCTGAGATGGTTATCACGAGTTCTCCTCCGTGATTTTCCATCTTGGTCTTAAGATCCTTGCAACAGTCCTGTCCATGTAAACAAAACATAGTTAACAGGGTTAAAGAATACTTTAGCCCTACTATACATTGATACATTTCGATATGTCAATATGATATCAGCTTCCCTTTCGGGCATTCTTTGAGAAAAAACCGGCAAAATCGCCGCAGCAGCTTGCTATATGTTTGGCAGACAAGCTGTAATAAACCTCCTTCCCCTTTTTCTCCGAAACTACAATCTCCGCCTCCCTCAAAACCTTTAAGTGATGTGAAACCGTGGGCTGTGAAAGCTTTGTTTTCTTAACAATTTCGCTGGCATTAAGCCTTCCGCTCTCATGCAGAATCATCAAAATCCCCTGACGCGGTTCATCACAAATCGCCTTAAAAAATTTTAACCAATGTTTTGGACAACAACGAACCATATAATTATCAGATAGAGATACGTCGATATGATATCAGTTCACCACAAATTCGGCAATTTATTCGGAAAGTTGTGAATGCGGCTCCATTTCGGTTTTACATTTTTCTTTGTCCGAGTTAAAATCCATCTCCTGTAATAAAATTTATACATTTATGTCAAATGTCGCAGAATCTACGGATGAAAATCGGCTTATTTTAGATGAAAAAACCTTACAAGCAACACCCATATCCGAACGAGGTATTAAAATTTTGGAAGGAAAAGGCGAGCTGATAAGAATGTCTTCATTAGAAGGATTTCAGATACAGATTCCGGTAGAATTAATCACCCCAAATCCAAAACAGCCGCGTACTTATTTTAACGAAGAAAAGCTAAGTGAATTACAAAGCACAATTAGTGCCGTAGGACAGGAAAATCCAATAAAAGTGGTGCCATACGAAGACGAGGAAACCGGAGAAATCAGACTTTACATCGTAGACGGTGAAAGACGCTTTAGAGTTATGTCCAGCAAAGAACGACTGGGACAAAAATCCGTTATTTGTGAAATTTGCTGGATAAAAGACGAATTCGATTTGTTGCTAAGATCTTTAATAGCAAACGAATCCAAAGAAGACCACAATCCAATAGATCGTGCCAATGCTTACAAAAATCTTGCAAACCTAATACGAAAAGAGGATTTCGAGCTCACCGAAGCAGATGCAATAAGAATAATTGCGGAAAAACTCGGCATAGCAAAAACGATAATTAAAAATCATTTAATACTTTTAGGCCTTCCTTTGGAAGTGCAAAATCTTATAAAAACAGGAGATCTACCATTTGGGAACGCACTTAATTTTGCTGAAGCAAAAAGAAAATTTGGAGATAAATTGGATGCAGTTAAGCTGGCCAGACTTTTGATAGATAGAATGGAGATTCCAAATGAAGATGATGGAGAAACAGGCGAAAATGGCAACAAAAACCCTGTAAACAAAAGGAGAAAGATTACAAAAAACGCCGTACAGGATGCGGTTAGAGAGAGCTTAATCAGTGGAGGAAATGAGGAAACCGCAGAAAGACTAAGACTTGGCAGATTGTTTTTAAACTTTAGTGACGCCATAAGTCGTGTAATACATTCGGGAGACGAATTATTAAATGATAATCCAGAAAGTAAAAAATTGCTCACGACAATGCTTAAAGATGATCACGGAAGAAGAACGCCTCCGGAAGTGCTCCGCGACAGACTGCAAGAAGCAGAAAATGTTACGAGACGGTTAAGAGAATTTGTAGAGTCGGAAATTATAAAAGTACCACCGTTAAAAATTCCATCCGGCAAACCGCCGTTCGAAAAATACATCAAATCGCAACAAAAAATATTTACAAACGAAACACAGTTATTGATAGCTATGGAAATAGCAAAATACTCAGATGCTAATGGCGGAGAAATAGTAACAATTGCGAAAATAGCTGAAAATCTTGGAAAAGACATTATGGTTATAGGTAATAATTTTAAAATACTTTTAGACGTTCTCCCCAGATTGGGATTAATGATAGAAACTTATGATTATAGGGTAAAAAATGCCGATGGATGCTATGTCATTCGCCCTGGATATAGATTTAACTGGAAAACAAAATTTGGAGCCCTGAGCCCGATTCCGGAAGAAAAACCAAGTAAAGATTCTGATGGAGAAAATGACAATGACAATCAGTCGTTTCCGGAAATCCAATTGCCGGAGAATTTGGATTTCGAGCCAATAATTAGAGAAATAGCCAAAGATTTGAGCGCGGACAGATTACAATTGGCAATGGCCATAACAAGAGCCACTAGAGATAAGCGTGGCGCCATAACAATAGCCGAGATAAACGAGGAAACAGGACTTGATAGAAGCGCAGTCACTCAGCACGCCTCGGGATTAAAAAGAGAATTACGCAAAAAAGGCGTAACTATAGGAAGCATGCCAGTTGAAATAAAAGCAGATGGAGAAACAAAAACAAGAACAGGGTATTTCTTTACAACTCTAACAAGAAAAAGACAGGAAACCTTGGACTCAAAACAATCCAGCCCTGCCCCGGGAAAAACAAATAAAGACAAACTGAGCGATGATCAAAAAAAAGAGGCAAATGAAATTTTTGCAGGCCCAAAATATAAAATATTATCAGCTCCTGAAACTAAGGGTTTCGGAGAAAGAATATGCGTGATAATTCCTTCGTCTTTTAGCAATTATGCTTCGCTCGTCAAAGATTTGGGTGAACCAAGAGAAGGAGAAGAGATAATGATAATAGAAATTGAGAGCAAAAAAATTCACAAAATTCCGATATCCTTATTGCGAAAAACCTAGGGGCTTACTATCCGGCAACGGCCACCGACCCCTCTGAGACAAGGTCGCTATTTGGCATAGAACACCTAAAAGGGACTATTTTAAATCCTGTTTTTCCTATTTTTATTGCATCCATATCAAACCCAAACCAAATGTCTCCGGGAAAAACTTTTTTAATATCATCATATAACGGAACGTTTTTTACAGAACACATAAGCGCCTTCCCCATCGCATCACCAAACACATCCTTTAATTCAGGTATTATAAGTCCCGAACCAGATGCAATGGTTATAAGTTCAACCAAGGTCGCAATCTTGGCTCCTGCTTCGCGATTCAAAGTAGCCACATATAAATCGTCCAGATTGTTTAACTCAAGCTTGGCTCGATATCCAAGGTTGTCGTTAGGCAACAATCTAATGCCCCTAAGCGCAGAGACAGCAAATGGGTTAATTGGGAATTTAGTAGGACTAATTGGCCTGTTTTGATTTTCGGTACCCATATAACTGAGCACCCTACCCTCGGTTGTCAAAAACTTTCCGATTACACAGTACTTTTTGGCATCTTTAAGCGACTTAAAATCTATATCCTCATCATAAACCATGGCAGTAATGTTGGCCATTATTGGCTTTCTCCAGGAAACTTCTTTAATCATTTTTAATTTTTCATCACTTCTTAAGATTTTACAAACCAGATTGGTAAGGGCAACCATGGAATCACTACCATGAACAAAACCGCTAGACCATTTCGAGAAAAACAAATTCAAATCCCCAGCGGCAAACTTATCCCCATCGACAAATAAATTTTCGATATTATCCACAAAAGCTTTAAGTGAAAGTTCCATGCCCATGTCGGCCATGTCTTGCCCTGTAAGATTTACATGCGAAACCGGACTTTCGGCCTTAATAGAAGAAACTATATCAAAGATAGCCGCTTGAATTCTTTCGCGAATTTTCGCATCCACTGCAGCCTCTTCCGGCGTTACAATAAGCTTGCCATCAATCTCGCTGATTCTTTTTAAAAGCGGGCTTATGACAGCTTGCTGCTCGGCAGTAAGAGGTATTTCAACAAAAGATTTGTCGTCCGGGTTTTTCATAAAATTATATACAGACAAATATTTAAGCATCTTTGCTCAATAATGTCAAGCGCCAGCTTATGCCCATTCTAACGCCTCATCTCCAACAGAACTTTATCGGCATCCTCAATCTTGAAGGCTTGGATAGCTTTAATTTTTCCGGATTCCGGATCTACCGTGTAAACCATAAGAGAATTGATTGTCGTATCTTCTCCACCACCATTCTTTCTGGTACACATTTCGATTTCCGCCGTTACATTTCCCTTAACCACTCTCTTTGTAATAACAGCTTTTGAGTCCGGGAATTTTTTAAACACATTTTCAAACGTTCTCTTAAAATCCTTAATGCCTCTTACCATCAATTCGCCGTCATCGCTCAAAACATGAACATCTTCGGTAAAACAATCACAAAAAGCGTTTATGTCGTGCGCGTTATAAGCCTCTAATTGCTTGGTTATTGCATTGCTGTTTGGTGCAGGTAATTCAGGAAATTTCTTTTTATACCACTCCGGACGCTTCTCCTCCGGCAAAGCGTCCCAGCCCTTATTTAATACCGCAAGTTTTTCATCCGGCCGACCATTTTCATCAACCCAAACACCATTATCCTGAATAAGCATTCCGTCCAAAATAACTTTTCCGTTTCTTCCCGCAAGCATGGAAGTTATATCAAAATGAACACCGGAAGCACTTCTGTTTCCGTTATCCAGATTAACCGGCTCTCCATCATATTTATCCATTTGATAAGGATCGCCCGGAGTTATATGGAAACTTCCTCCGATTTTCTCCGCAAGTAATTCGTTCATAAGATGATGTTTCAGATAAGGATTGTTTCCAAAAGCTATTTCTCCGAAAAATCTGGCTCCTTCACCTTTCCCATCATCCCGGGTAATTATTTCAGTAAGAGTTTCTCTGCCAACTCGCGCATCCCAATCAACAATTCTTCCTTTCACAATTTTCAGAGTAATGTCCTCTATCATTGGGTATGTTTTGAACTTAAATTTTCCCTTAGCCACAAGCTTTCCGTTTACGCCCTCTTTTAGCGGACTGGAAAATACTTCCGCGCCGGGAATATTTTTAAGAACCACGCTGTTCGCAAAAGTCTGCCCTGTTATATCAATATCCAAATCCGTACCGTCATCACTCGTGATTTTAAGTTTATTTCCTTTGTTCAATTTTTCTACGAGAACTTTTTGATCTTCTTTAATTTCCTCCCACGCCTGATTGCAGGCCTCAAAAAACATTTCCATATATTCTTCGTACGGAATTCCATCTTTTTCGGCATCCTCAGGGGTAGGAATTATCGTTAGAGCATATTGCAAATCTCCTTTTTGCCTGCGAGTCCTTAAAGACTGCGTTAAATTTCCAAATTTTGTTGAAACCTTCGAACCTATGGCATATTTATCGGCGGGGTTACTTCTGGCCACAATTTGAATTCCCACACCTTCATATAGCCGCGTTTTTTCATTAGCGAGCTCGGAAAGCCCTTCGTCGTTGGCATTATTCATTATCATATGATTTAACGCATCGGGCTCCACATCCAATGTAAAATTAACTCCATTTTTAAAGCATAATTTTGCCACCTCCAAAATAACTTGGGAATCCCTTTTTGATCCTGCAACAACTATCGTATCTCCTTTTTTTGCCTTGCTGGAATTGAATAATCTTTCAGCGATGGAAAGTATTAATTCATGTGCCACCGGGAGTTTTTCGGATTCATCAAAAAGTTTTTCGTCTTCAACTCGAGTCAACTGATCATCATCCAATTGAACACCGGAAAGAGCCGTCCTAAGCATATTTCTGAACTTATAAATCTGGTCCAAAATAGGTTTAAGGTCTTTCTCCTCCAAAGATTCAACACTGCCCAAAGATTCTATGTACTGCTTCGTTCCGGATAAACACCCCTGAAAATGAGAACCCTTGCGAGACCCATCGTGTGGCTTGCCTCTATCTCTGGCGCCAAACGAGTTATAAGCCTTGTCATATTGAGCGGGGTCATAGTTAAGTTTTACAGCCATAAAAGATTGAATTAATAAAAGGGTGTGAACATATCAAAATCGCTAAAAAATTTCAAGGAAAATATCAGGAAAAACATGGTTATTTGACATGATGATTTTTATTGTCTAAACTCTGCTCAAAAAATCCCCCTCGAAATCTAACCAACAAAAATATGCCAGAAGAAACTCGATTGGAACAAACGGATTTCTCCAAAGCCATTTATGACACTCTGTGGGAAGGATTCAATCATTACGGACACACGTTTGATTATACGGCAGTAGAAGCCTTAACTAATATGCTGGAACCACACTTTGTGAATGGAAATCCGCCGCTAAGGTTTGAGGATGTAAAAGCGGCCATTGAGGCGGATGGGCCAATGAAGCAGATGTCAAATATAAAACCGGATATCTTAAGAAAAATTATAAGCTCTGCCGCCATAAAACATGGTAATTCGGCAACAATGTCTCCGGAGGACGGACAATTTACTCTCCCCGGGGACGTAACCGGAGTTCAGGTGGCCGATGGCACAATACGGCTCCACGAGCTGGGGGCAGCGTCTTCAAGCATGGAAGCCTCAAAGAAAAGTGCAATAATAGACTTAACAACAGAAATTGAAGGAAGAGTTCTTCTTGAAACCGGAGAACTTGGCCCGGACCAAGTTGTAAAAATACTCACTACTGTAAAAAGGACTATCGAAGCCGTCCTTGCGAACGCAACAGTAAAATTACACAGAGCAAGAAAAACAGAGAATTCGAAAGCCGAGGCAAACTAATTTATCTGCCACCAGCCACTTCTTCGTTCTCGCTACCTTCTTCTGCGTTGGGATATGGCTCTTTGTTATTCCTTGCCCTTTTTAACGCCCTAAACGCAGCATGGCCTGTACCCTTTAACACTCGATTAACTTTGGGGTCCATATCAGGTCCGTTTCTTAAAGGAGTTGTACCGTTTCGTGCGGCCTCTTCGGCCTTTTGTCTTTCCTTCATTTCAAGATATTCCTCACGAGTAAGTTGATGAAATTTGGGAGTATTAAAAACTTTGTCAGCCTTTTCAAATATACGTAAATAAGCTTTTTTTAAAATATCCGTAATTTCATTTTTATTTCCGGATTTTTCATCAAAATTCATGAGTTTTTCGTATAAAAAAACCGTAATATTACGAAGTCCTTCTTGTAACAAATAAGCCCTGGCCTGTTCTCTAAAAACATCGCGCCACTTTTGATCTTTTTTATTGTTATGAAAACGATAAATCGTGGTAAAAACATTGGCTAAGTTTAGTATAAAATTATTCCTCTTTTGTTTGCTGGCCTCTACGTTTGGGTTATTTCTATCATTAACAGCTTTAATTCCTTTGTCGGCCGGCGTTTCTTCCAATTTTTTTACACATGAAACAATGGTAGGCATGGCAGCTTCAAAAACTTTATCGCGCAATTTAGGAGAAGTGCTCTTTTCCTCAAGAGGACCGGCATGAAATGTATTTAAACCCATATTTATGTTTATTTTGATTTCAGGGCTATTATAGCACATAATTCAGCTATTTACAATCGCCATAATAAGGTTCAGAATAGCACACCTATAATTTATTTATGGCAAACGAGAAATTAAAAAAAGATCTGGACGATGCGATAGCTTGGTTCACCGGAGGCGAAAAAAATAAAATAATTGGCCCGGTTGATAGCATCGCCGGAGGCATGCGAACAAAAATTACAAGCGCGATGAGATGCGATAGAATTGCTCCCGCTCCGGAAGGAAACGAGGTGGCGTTTGCGATTCAAGATATTGAAAGAGGATCAATGGTTCCGTGGCTAAGGATTAAAGAAGAAGTTAAGTCGCAACTTGGAATTATTTTGCAGGCCAACTCGTTAACGTCATTGGGGATTGAAGGAAAAAGCGGACGCGCAATCTGGGAAATCGTACAGACAGTAGCAGCCAGTTTAAGTCAACTGACGCCACCGGAGTCGCCAACAACTAATCCGGCCTCTTAATTTACTTCGCGAATGGGAAAGCCATCTCAGGCGTCTTCAAAGTGATAGGGTCGCTCTTTCCAACGGTGCGAGTAGGCATTTCAACTGAAAGCACGCACTCATATTCCTGAGAGGGGACCATGTCTCTTACTCTGATTTTTGGATATTTGGAATTGGCCAAGTAGACCAAATCTTTATTTTGAGTATTTTCGCATCTAGCAACATAAAAATCGCGATATGAAAGAACCAAATCTTTAACTTCAAATTCAATCATTGTAGGCTCTACAACGGTCGAAGTGATTTCAATTTTTCCATAAGGATTTTCCAAAGTTTTTACAACAACGTCGTCCGTTCTGGTTTTTGTTCCATCGGTACTTTCAACGCCAACGTAACAGTTATATTCGGATTCCGGAGTAAGTCCTTCCACTACAAGTTTTTGATTACTTGAGAATGCTTTTTGAATATTTTTTTCATCATTTTTCATTGTGCATTGAGCAAAATAGAAATCATCGGCACTAATCTTTTGATCATCAACTTCAAGAGTAACATTCACGTCGGTAGCGGCAATATTAAGCATTCCGATTCTTGTCTTTACTGCCATTAAATCACTTTCATTAACCATAACTCCTTCGTTGTTTTTAATCATCATGAAGCAGTCATAGTCCGTATTTTGATCAAGTCCACCAATAACAACTTTTGCGTCTTCGCCTTCGGCCTCAAATCCACCCTTGCCGGCCTCTTCAACCATCGCTCTCGTTCCTTTTGCAAAACACTTTGCGGCATATCTGTCCTGATAATCTATAAATTGATTTTTCGCCTGTAGCGTAACGGAATCAAAAGAAGTCTGGACATCAGATATTTCAACTTTTTCGTAAGAACTTTCACCTGTCTTTATATTCACCAAGCGGCTTTTCCCATATAATTGACCTTCCCTTTCTATCGCAACATAACATTTATAAGAAACGCCTTCCAAAAGGCCGTAAACCTTTATTGATGGAATACTATAATGAGCTTCCATTACATCAGAGGCATCCTCTTTATTAACGCAACTTGCGACATAACTATCAACAAATCCTACTTTTTGATCTTCAACATTAAAAACCACTGAACCTCCATCGACAGCGTAATCAACGATTTTTACCTTTTTATAATTGTATGTTTTTTCAAGATTATTTGCAGGAGTTTGAGCGTCAGTTTCAGCTTGCTGCTGAGTATCTGAAATATTCAGAACGCTGGACAAAAGATTATGTCCGTCAACAAAAAGATATGTCGCCATACCAATCACACAAACAAACACGGCGACTGTAAATCCAAGAAACTTTTTCATCCATTTATCCATACAATTTGTTTTTATATTTATTTATCTGGGAATTATAGCATAAAAGGCACCCGTTCCTCAAGAGCGGGTGCCACTTTAATTTACTATGTTGATCCGCTATCGCCGTCGTAGTTCTTAGAACTGGCCCCCATGGTTCTCAAGTGGGTGCCCTCATGTCACCACCACGGTGGTAACAAATAGTTGGGCTCCCGAGAGGCATTTGATAGAGAGAGTAGATAAGTCTCTAACGAACGAAACAGATCGTCACCATTTTATCTATACGCAAAACCTTTGTAAAGGGCTTGGCCTAGCCAATAATAGAAGGTCGGCACCACAATATAACGCGTGTCCATTCGCCTATTCACTACCATATCTATGTACCCAAAAGCAGTGCCATACTAACGTATTTGTTCAAAAATAGCATCACAGAGCCAAGAACCGAGAATCCTATCAAACTTTGAAGAATAAAGACATCAATCAAGATTATGGCAACAAAATATTTAGCCCCATTTGCCAAATATCTCTCATATTGGTGCTCGAATCTATGCGGCACAAAAAGGCCGATTATCTTTGAACCATCAAGCGGAGGGAACGGAAAAAGATTAAAAATCCCCAAGAAAATACTTGTATGAAAACACATCCACAAAAGAAGTGATATGAAGTCAGGCATATAATTCCCCAAATACTTAAGCGGCAGAGCTATAACAAAAGCTAAAATAATATTTGAAAGTGGTCCCGCAAGCGCAGTTAACGCTCCATCCCTCATAGGATGTTTAAAGTTGGAATAATTTACAGGAACCGGCTTTCCCCATCCTATTCTTTGAGTAAGAAGAAAAACCAATGATCCGAGAGGATCCAGGTGTCTCACGGGGTTTAAGCTAAGTCTTCCTTGTATTTTCGCCGTCGGATCGCCCAAATAATATGCAATCAAGGCATGCGAAGCCTCATGTACCGTCATAACAACCAAAAGCGCGACGACGAAATATCCAAATTGAATCAACCATTCGAGCATATACAGTATTTACAGAGTCCTCTATGTACAAAAACCTTGCCACAAAATTATCTTCCGCACAAGGAATCATTTTTTATCTGCATTCCTTTTTGCCATAAGATAAGCAGCAACAGCAACAATCAACAAAAACAAACTCACGGAGATAATCAACGTTTGAAAAACATTCGAAGAAGTTTGTTCTTTTTCGGATTTTGTGCCGGTAGTTACGGCAGGTTTTTTGACAATCACTCCGTCCGGCACATATTGCTCCGATCGATAATTCCCCGCTTTATCCCACGCACGAACCTCTATAACGCCTCTTAATCTTTGGTCTTCCAGAAGATAAGGGCTGGAAGCTTTTATCCATTTTTCATCCCCTTCTTTAATTTCATAATAATCGACGCCCGTCTGCTTGTCCGTTGTTGAAAAAATAATAAAATATTTACCATCCAATACTTTTGAATCCTTGCGAAGCTCGATAACAAAAGGCTCCGGCGACGTTTTGTCACTTTTCAATTCCTTTTCGGTAAGTTCGCCGGGAGCTTGATGCTGCGGAAATTTTGGGCCATTACTAATAATTTTTATCGTTTTGCCTTCCAAGGTCAATTTCGCGGGAGTTCCAAGTCCGTCGTTAAGCAAAACTTGCGAAGTTGCCACGGGCTCAACAGTCGCAGACAAATTTCTTGGCCCGCCAATTATCATTCCTACCGATTTAAAAATTATTTCACCAATAACGCCTTCCGTTCCCGGATCTCCGGAAATTTTTCCGCAATATCCGCCGGGAATTCCTCCAACAAAAGTTATTTTTCCATTTTTTTGATCAATTTCAGGCGGGCGAACCCACAAAGAAAACAAAGAATCGCCATAATAAAATTTTCCATCAGTTAAAATATTGTTCGAAAAACTAAACTCTCCGGAAATAGCATTTATACATTCGTCTTCCGTGTCCAATCGCACGACAAAGCTTACCGTTGCCCCAAATCCATATTCATCCGTTCCGGAATCCAGATATAATTTTGCGCCAAAAGCCGGAATCGACGAGCACAGAAAAAGAATCGATAAAATAAGTCCGCGCAATAATAATTGTTTCTTCATTTTCATCATCCCGTCCAATAATATAATAAAATAGAGAAATCGGTTAAATCGGTCTGCTTGCCCCAATAAAAAACCAACGTATTAAAATCGTCCATGTTTATTTTTCCATCGCGATTAAAATCCACTTCGTTATAAATTTTTTGCGGGGTCAGTTGTTCCGAAATTTCCGGGGGCGTTTCGGTAACTTTCTCATCTTTTTTGCTTAACAAAAAATTCACGCCGGAACTAAATGTGGAGAAAGCTCCATCTGATAATTTTACATTCGCTTTAACCAAATATGGCCCCACGACTAAAGAATTGGTTTTTAAAATATACTTCCAGTTTCCGCTTGCATCAGCCGTAATTCCAGATACAATTTCTTCGTCGCCAAGGTAAATGGAAACTTCTCCAAGGGGCGCGGCCTGGCCGGATATTTCCAAATCTTCACCGATAAACGCCGCGCTCTTATTCATCTCAATTGTTGGTGGAAAAATAACAGAAGAAACGGTGGCCGTTATGGAAGACGTGACATAAAAAGTATATGAAATCGTCGGCGATTTGCGTCCGCTACTATCATTTGCCCAAAGAGAAAATGTATAAGTTCCGGGGGTCAAATTGCCAATCTTTATATTAAATTTGCCGGACGAGTCAGCCTTTTTTGAAGTAATTTTTCGCCCATCTTTAAGTAAATTTACAAAAACATTCGGATAGGCAATCCCATCAAAAGCAACTTTCCCTTTGTGACTGAAGGTAGTCGCTCCACCGCCTCCACCCGTAGTTGTTCCGGAATTATTATCTCCATTATCTACCGGCTGGACAGCAGGCGTAGTTGCAACACTATATACAACATATTCAGTAAAATGCTTTGTCCAGACAACTAAATCCGACCCCACAATAATTTTGCAATCACCATCATCGTCAAGTAAATCATTGCCTGTTTCCTGATCGTCAGCATCGCAAACATCCGTAATTTCGGAAAAATCCTCTCCCGGTTCTATATGTCCAATCCTAAAATCAGCCTTCCCCGGAAAAAATAATCTAACACCTTTATCAAAGGTTAATTTTATGGACGAAGATCCAATTTCCACGGCGCTATCCACAGTTCTTGTTTCGCCTTCCACTTGAGGCAAAGTAACAGCCGTAGCCATCGGCGCATGCATCATTCCGCCCCAGGAATCATCCGCGCCAGTAACGGTAGTCGAAGCCGGGATAGCCACATCCATTAGGTCGGAGTTGATGTTAATTTCCGGAAACAAACCCGAACCGCTCGTTATAACCGCGACAGAGTTAATTAGTGGATCTTCCACATCTTCATTCATATCAATCGTTATAGAATCTTCGGAATTCAAGATTGTATATACTACATTTGAAACAATACTGACCGAACTTGTAACGTCGTCGGCCAATACGCGCATAGAAAAAAATCCACCAAATAAAAAACCGCAAAATATAAGAAGTCCCACAGAAAGCTTACGGGAAAAATTCATATGTTATTTTTTTGGAAGACGCTTTGTAATCCTGTAAGAAATAATGAATGTGATAATACCAAGGACAAGCAGTAATCCTGCAAAAATGAGCAAGAACTGAACCTGATCACCTGATTTCATTCTGGAAAACTCTTCAAAAGGAGTGTGGTTCAATGCTCCGTATGGCAAAATACTTAAGTGCAATTTATCTTCTTTTACGACTTGGTCGCCTTTATCAATTTGGTATTTTGCCCAGTAACTACCAGGAGTCAAATCCGTTGGAAGCTGGGCGGTAACCCATTTAATTTCGGAAGGTTCAGATTCGCCAACTTTAATAGCTTCGGTTTTCTCAAGTAATGTTTCGTTGTTCGAATCATAAATATCAAAAACAACTTTAGATGGAGCAACCGCAACGTTTCCCAAATTTTCCAACTGCATTTCAAAGTCTATCATTCCGGGAACATTCCAAAACAACCATTCATGAGTCGCCTCCAAATCTTTAACGGCTACACCGTTAATTTTAAAATCAGTAACAATTTGATCTGTAACAATTAAATCAACATCAATCTGGCCTCCAAGGGCTATTCCTACTGCCCCACCGGCGGCAGAATCCACGGAAGAAGTTGTTATGTTAATTTTACCCTTATATGCTTTATAGGCAGCACTGTTTGGAACTTTAACTTTTACAACTATCGGAATTTGTTTCTCGCCTTTTGGTAAAATAAATTCTGTTCCTTTATCAACGGAAATCCAGTCGTTTGCCTCCGGAATGTTAATTGTCAGTTCCGCTTTTAAATCTTCTGCTGGATCGCCACGAACTAAAATTATTTTCTGCTCATAAACAGATCCGCGTGTTAGTTGTTGATTGGATACATACGGAGGAGAAATACCAAATCCGGCATACACAGTGGTTATCGTTGAAAAAATCATAGCCAACACAAAAGCAAACTTCACTGACCATGATTTAAAAAATTTGTTTTTCATTTTATGAGGGGAATTATTTTAGATTTTATTGCCAGCTGGCAGACTCGCCGGTGACACCCGCAATGGTGTTTGTACCAGTATAAGAACCGGCAGCTTGAGTTGATGGAACTCTTAATATCCAATACAAGGCCGCCGAGGCAGGAGTAGCCGTTGTTGTTGTTTTTAGACAATTTAACTCTCTTTCAGTCGGAGTACCATCCAAAGTGTAATCAGCATTAGTCCATGTTTCCGAGGTCAACGAATATTTTTGCTGCCCATCATCTATAGTCAAAGCAGAAGCTGTCATATCCGTTCCAGAGACATTCGCGTCCAGTCCAACATTCCCCGTAGCTTCGACTGTCGTAGTCGCAACCGAACTATCGTTCCCGGGAGAAAGAGAGCCGTAAGCAACAGTGGCATCCGTAACATTATAAGACATAAACATTCCCATTTCGGTTCCACTGGATGATTCAACCTTGTTCGAAGCTGCAGAATCGTCATCGGTAACAATAACAGAAGCCAGCCAATTTTCAGCAGCCTTAGTGCTGTTCGTCACAGTAGGATCAGCATGATATTGCATCGGAAAAGTACATGTAAATGTTACATCCGTATCTGATGCTCCGCTACAAGTACCTCCATCCTGCGTACAAGTTGATGTCCAACTCGCACCATTTTCCTCTGAATAACAATAATCGGCATCGTGTTCTCCGGTTACATCGCATCCTGCTTGTGCAACTACTGAACGATAGACATAAATTTGAGTTGCATTTGCCGTGATTTCATTTCCTGAAGCGGAGGTAAGACAACTATTGTTATCGGTAACTGTAAAAGTCACCTTAAACCCGGTCGTTTCGCCTTCTTCCGTTGTTAATGTCATATCTCCTGATCCATCCGTATCTGTTAAGGCAACGCTTGTGACAACAGGCGCTACATTGCTGATGACAGCGGCGGAAATAGTCCCCTGCTTAATACCACCGGAAACCAAACCATGATTATCCACAATATAGCCATAATCATCATGAGACGCATCTTGCGTAGGGACAGTAATTGCACGATTACATGTAGGGTTGGAAGCGCCGGCCGAACTGGCACAAACCTGAGTTCCAGTGCATGCAGGAGTAGCTCCTCCGGTAAAACCGGCAGTCGCACAAACAAATAATTGAACAGTATCTGCCGTATCAGCGTCGCTGGAAGTGGTGGTATGAGCTATAGGAGTAGTTCCAGGAACCCTTGGCCCATCATTGGAATACACCGTAAACGCCGGAGCATGATTAACATATATAGGCGAACCGGAATCACCAGTTCCCTGAGAAGCCGAAGAGCAAACAGAAGCCGCATTATGATCGCAAACAAAAGCATACCAGGCATCAGATTCGGGCGTATCGACACTCACTTCCATATTACAGCTGGCTTGCGCGCCGGAAGCAGTAGAGGTAGACACACAATTGTCCTCGTCCGTGGCACAAGTCGGTGCAGCACTGTTATGAGCAGTTATAGCATTCGTATGACAAACAGCTAAATAATAATTATCACCGTTAGAGTCGGTAGCGGTAGCTTGCCAAGTTGCATTGGAACCTACATTTGTAG
>Ga0172379_10003372_pt1 | contig 25592 bp, 24 predicted proteins | sample GrowelOW334metaG_FD_119756 | JGI IMG/M metagenome (GOLD analysis project Ga0172379, IMG submission 119756) | Groundwater microbial communities from an aquifer near a municipal landfill in Southern Ontario, Canada - Groundwater well OW334 metaG | ecosystem: Environmental > Aquatic > Deep...
ATTCGTTCCCGGCTCATATTTCATGCCTTTTTGGCGCAGGATGATATTTCCGGCGACGACTTTTTCACCGCCGAATTTCTTCACACCGAGGTACTTCGGCTGCGAATCGCGCGAATTTTGGGTGGAGCCACCAGCTTTCTTATGAGCCATTGTTTGAAATTATGTTCGCGGATTTTACAACCTAATTTTATTTTTGCCAATAAAAAAGCGCGTCGCCATCGAATTCCTCAATTTTGCTGAGCTGTTTTTTCTGCCAAATTTTCGTCTTCGCTTTGCTGTCTTTTTGAAAAAGAAAAATCTCGTCGACCAAATTTTCTGCCAAGAATTTTTTCGCCGTCGTCAGTCCGCCTTCCAAAAAAATCGAGTGAATACCGCGCGCGAAAAGTTTCTTCAAAATTTTCCGCAGATCGTAATCAGGAAATTCGCGGCGCGTGATTAAAAGTGTCTCGTCACTATTTTCAAGCACTCTGGCGTTTTTGGGCGTTCGTCCATTCGGATCGAAAACAATTCGCACGGGCTGCTTCACAATTTTCAGACCGCGAACGGTGAGGCGGGGATTGTCGGCGACGATTGTGCCGACGCCGACGGCGATTGCGTCAAAATTCCGACGCATTCGCATCACCGCGCGCCGACTTTTTTTCGAGCTGATCCACTTCTTGCCCGGCTCGGGAATTGTCGACCCGTGTTCGTCGAGCGCGAGTTTCAGTGCGACGAAAGGCAGACACTGAGATTTCTCGGAGGTTAAAGCGCTGGCGTTTTTTAGCCAAATTTTGTTTAGTGCGCGACACTCATTTTCTAGGATTCCGCTTGTGACTGCGACTCCGTGCGCGCGCAAAAATTGCGCGCCACCGGCGGCGAGCGGATTCGGGTCGAGCATGCCGATTGAGACTTTCCGAATTCCGGCTTTCAAAATTGCTAGTGCACAGGGCGGAGTTTTTCCCTGGTGATTGCAGGGTTCGAGTGTGACGAAGAGTTCGCTGCCTTTGGCTTTCGCGCCCGCTTGTTTCAGCGCGACAATTTCAGCGTGCGGTCCGCCGGCTTTCTCGTGCCAACCTGCGCCGACGATTTTTCCATTCCGCAAAATGACCGCGCCGACACGCGGATTCGGACTTGGATTGAGGGCTTTTTTGGCAAGCCGGATTGCCCGATTCATGATTTGTTTTTCGGAAAACATATTGAGAATTTATCGAAAATAAATTCCAAATACCAATTCCCAAATTTCAAATAAAGCTCAAAATGCAAATTCAAAAAATTTGAGATTTCGAATTTATTTTAAAAATTACAAAATTAGACCTTTTTCAGTGTGTGACCGAGTTTGCGCTTTTTCGTGGCGAGATATTTGCGATTCACCGCATGCGGTGAAGTTTCGAGTGGAATTCTTTTCGTGATTTTCAGTCCGTATCCAGCGATTCCGGTGAGTTTTTTCGGATTGTTCGTGAGCAGTTTAATCGAAGTCAGCCCGAGCTCAGCGAGAATTTGCGCGCCGATGCCATAATTCCGCTCGTCCGCAGCGAAGCCGAGTCGCTCATTCGCCTCGACGGTATCTGCGCCGCGGTCCTGCAATTCATAAGCCCGAATTTTATTGCACAGTCCGATGCCGCGACCTTCTTGCCGCAGAAATAAAAGTACGCCGTCCTCTTTCCCGATTTTCTCGAGGGCGAGTTCTTTCTGTTCGCGACAATCGCAACGCAGGCTGCCGAAAGCGTCTGAGGTCAGACACTCCGAATGGACGCGCACCAAAACATTTTTCTTGCCGGCGACTTCGCCTTTGACCAGCGCGAGATGCTCCTCGCTCGGATTCAGTAAATTACGGAAGACGCTAATTTTGAAATCACCGAATTTCGTCGGCAGCTTCGATTCGGCGACTTTGGCGACGAAACACTCTTTCGCCATGCGAAAAGCGATTAGTGCTTCGATTGAAATAATTTTGAGTTTCCATTTTTTCGCGAATTTCTGCAGGTCGGGGAGGCGCGCCATCGTGCCGTCTTTTTTCATGATTTCACAGCAAATGCCAGCCTCGCGGAAGCCAGCGAGCCGGGCGAGATCGACGGTCGCTTCCGTGTGTCCGGTGCGGACCAAGACGCCGCCTTTTTTCGCGCGCAGCGGAAAGACATGTCCCGGGCGGACGAAGTCAGTGGCTTTCGCCTGCGGGTCGGCGATTTTTTGAATCGTTTTGGCGCGGTCGCTGGCGGAGATGCCGCTCGCGATGCCTGCTTTCAAATCGCAGGAAATGGCGAAATTGCAGCCGTCGGGATCCTCGGGGTTGCAATTCATCGGCTGAAAATTCAGCTGATTGGCGATTTCGAGCGAGACGGGCGTGCAGATCAGTCCGCGCCCTTCGCTGGCGCAAAAATTAATAATTTGCGGCGTGACTTTTTCCGCCGGCAAAATGAGGTCACCCTCGTTTTCGCGATTTTCGTCGTCGACGACGATTACCATTTTCCCGCGCTTCAAATCCCGAAGCGCTTCTTCGATTGTATTCAGCATGCGCAAGATTTTAATTCGGCACGCGCAAAATTGCGAGTAAAATATCGCCATGGTGGATTTCCTGATTTTTCTCGGTTTTGCCTTTATGATTTCCCTGTTTTATTTTTTTGTTGCGGGATTTTTTCGTTCACCCTTCGTGCCGTCGAATCGCAAGACGATTGCCAAAATGCTGTTGGTTGCGAAAATTCGTCCTGGTGAAAAAGTCGTCGATCTCGGTTGCGGTGATGGTCGCATCGTTTTTCGGGCGGAAAAATTTTTTGGCGCGAATGCGGAAGGTTACGAAATCTCAGTTTTTGTGTGGTTGCTGGCGCAGGCGAATCGCTGGCTCAAAAGCACTAAGGCGAAAATTTACCGCCGCAATTTTTTCACCGCAGATTTGTCGCAAGCCGATGTGGTTTTCTGCTACCTCTTGCCTGAGGTGATGCTGAAGCTTTCCCCCAAATTTAAAAAAGAATTGAAGCCAGGCGCGCGAATAATTTCTGCGAGTTTCAGTCTGCCGGGCTTCGAGCCGCAGAAAATTTATCCGGCGGAGGCGCGCGCTGCCAAGATTTTTATCTACGAGCAGGGCTTGGAGGCTTGATTTCTTGGGTGTTTTCTGCTAAGATGAGAAGAAATAAACACCAAAAAATGAAAATTTCTCCTTCTCACTCGCGTCGGCTTTTGCTCCTCACGCTGCTGCTCACGATTACGGCGTGCGTATTTTTGTGGGGCTTCGACATGATCGTCGAAGAGGCTGCGGTCAAGGCTTATCTACTCGCAGCGGGCATCTAGTCTGCGATAATTTTCTCTGTCCGCAGGCGCTCGACTAATTTTTCAGCGACGAGCTCTTTCGGCATTTCAGACTCAATTTCCAAAATCAAATCCTGGTGGCGGTCATATTCCGACTCGCGCCACGCCAAAATCTCGGCGAGAGTTTTGGTCTGTGCGCCGACGATGCGGGTCGCGCCGTCGCGCCGTTTCGCGACTCTTTTCTCAATGGATTCCAGCGAAGGACGCAGCCAAACCGTGAAGGCATTTTTTTTCAAATGGGCGATGCCGGATGCGACGAGTGGCACACTGCCACTCGAAGCAATCACCGCATTTTCGACCGCGATTTTCTTGATGAGTTTCGCTTCGAATTCCAGGAATTTGTCATCGCCGAGTTCGGCGAGATGTTCGGCGGAATCTTTGCCGGTTTCAGCCATGATAAATTCATCGACATCGATAAATTCCCGACTGAGTTTCTCAGCCAAAATTTTACCAATGCGCGTTTTGCCGCTGCCCGGCATGCCGATCAGGAGGATGTTCATTTCAAAATAATTTGTCGATTTTGCCTTCCGGCAGATAGAGAATCACGAGTCCGATGACGATGCTGGCTGCGCCACTCACGAAAGGCTGCTCAGGGAAAAGGTAAAGATCCAAGAAATACCACATGCCGCGCCAGACCATGATGACGCCGACTGCGGTGAACAAAGTTGGAATAAAATTCGGACGCGGTTTGAGGCTGAATTTCGCGAAGAATTTTTTCAATTTGGATGACATCAAAGGAATTTTACACTTTCCCGGATTTCACGAAACGATTGTCGAGAGCTTCTAAATTATTATTGCTCGGATGATTGGCTTAAGCTTTTTTCCTCCAAACACCTTTCCTTTTCGTAATCCGGTCCGACCGATAAAGCGATCAATGTTTTGATTAACCCTCGACAAAAACACACATGATGGTTTTTATTTTTTCCAGCGTCATAATTAGCGTATTCGTCAAGTGATGTTGTAGGCCATTCAGTAATTGACGATATGACTGCGCCTCTTAAGACATAAGTTCTCAAAACATCTTTGAGGGCTTCAAAACTTTCTGCACTTAGCGTAGTTATCGCCTTGTCTCCATTGCAGGGGTCATTTATGCCAATGAGATATTCAGTTGCCATATTTTTCAAAATAAAAAAATGAAGGCTGAATTTTATCTCTTTTTTGGGAATTTAATTAAATGATTAGTCAAAAGTTTTGTTCAAACTTTGGGTTAAAATTGTCCTATGAATTTTGCTCAAAAATTCCAGACCGAATTGGACAGGCTGAATCCGGCGCAGCGCGCAGCTGTCGAAAACATCGAAGGTCCGCTTTTGATTGTGGCTGGTCCGGGGACAGGCAAGACGCAGACGCTGGCTTTGCGACTCGCCAATATTCTGCAAAAAACGCAGGCGCGACCGCACAATCTGCTCGCACTGACCTTCACTGAGTCTGGCGCGATTGCGCTCAAAAAAAGACTGGCGAGCGTGATTGGCTCGGAGGCGTTCGGTATTTCTGCGTTCACTTTTCACGCGTTCTGCGCGCGGCTGCACGCGACTTTTCCGTCCGAATTTGCGACGACGCGCGAGCGCATTCCGATTGACGCGTTGCGCCAAATCCAAGTTTTCCGCGAAATTCTGAGTTCCGGCAAATTCGAATTGCTCGCGCCGCTGCGCGCGCCAGATCTTTATTTGCGCGATTTGAGTTCGGCGCTTTCGAATCTCAAACGCGAAGGTGTCGCACCGGAGCGTTTTCGTGCGCTTCTCACGATTGAACAAGGAAAATTAAGCGAGCAAGAGCGGATCAATCCGCGCACCAAAAAACCTTTTGGCAAAATTCTGGCGGCGGAAAAACGCCTCGCCAAAAATTTCGAGTTGGCTGATTTTTACGCGCGGTACCAGACTGCGCTCGACGAAAAAGGCTTCACGGATTTCGACGATTTGATTTTGTCAGTCGTCGAGAAGTTGAATTCCAAGGAAGAATTTTTGCTCGCCTATTTGCAGGAGAATTTTCTCTACGCGACAGTCGATGAATTCCAAGACACGAATAGTGCGCAAAACGCTATTCTCAAAGCGTGGGGGAGTTTCGACGCGAAGCCCAATCTCTGTGTCGTCGGCGATGACGACCAATCGATTTACCGTTTTCAGGGCGCGTCGCTCGCGAATATTCTCGACTTTCACGAAAATTTTCCCGCCGCGCAGATCGTCACACTGACGCGCAATTACCGCTCCACGCAAAAAATTCTCGCTGCGGCGGATTCAGTGATTGCCCATAATTCCGAGCGACTCGTAAATCGACTTGAAGGCATTTCCAAAAATTTGCTGGCGGAAAATTCCGCCGAAAATGCGCCCCTGCCGCAAATTGCTTTCGCGACGAGCGCGGCGGACGAGACTGTTTTCGTCGGCACAGAAATTCAAAAACTCATCGCCGCCAAAATTCCACTCGCTGAAATCGCCGTGATTTACCGCAATCGGCGACACGGCGACGAGCTCGCGGGTTTTTTGCAGCGCCACGCGATTCCGTTTTTTCGCGCGGATGGACTCGATGCACTCCAAAATTTCCGCGTGCGACAGCTCATCAAATTTCTCAAAATGTTGGTCGAGCCACGCGACGCGGTGAGCGCCCTCGCGACTTTTTTCGCTGATTTCACAGAGATTCCCGAAGTAGCAGTTTACAAAATTGCCGCCGCTGCCAATTTTCAAAAAAACCTGCTCGATGCTGCGCTCGAATCAGAGAATTCCGCCGCGCAGAATTTCGCGACCAAAATTCTCGGATTTCAAAAAATGCGCGCCGAACAGAACCTGCTCGAATTCATCGAAAATATCGTTGCGGGGAGCGGGATGAGTGCGCGAATTGCTGAAAATAAGGAGTTTGAATCAGCGGAGGCTTTGACGACTTTTCTCGCTTTCACCAAAAATTTCGCGATTTCTTATGATGAACCGACGCTCGAAAATTTGCTCGACGATTTGGCTGCGATGCGAAAAAATTCTCTCCCAATCAAGACGCCGTCGCGTGCGCACGCTGCACTCACACTCACGACGGCGCACGCCGCGAAAGGGCTCGAGTGGGAAAATGTTTTCGTGATTCACGCCGACGATAATTCCTGGGGCGGTCGCGCGCAGCGTGAAATGATCAAGTTGCCCGCGCTCGATGCCGCCTTGGAAAATTCCGCTGAGGACGACAAAGCGCAGAGATTGGAAGACGAGCGCCGCTTATTTTTCGTCGCGCTGACGCGGGCGAAGAAGCGGCTCACGATTTCTGTCGCGGGCAATTATGAATTTCGGGAGCTGGCACCTTCGCGTTTTCTCTCGGAAATTCCCGACAATTTAGCCACAAAAATTCAAATTCCTGCCGCTGAGTTCGCGAGCTTGCCGACGACTGTCGCGAGTCAGCTGAGCGAAGACACCCAAAAATTTCTCGCGAGCTTGCTCGAAAATTACCGACTTTCGCCAACTGGTCTCAATAATTTTCTCGCTTGTCCGCGTCGTTTCTTGCTGCAGAATTTACTCAAAATTCCAACGGCGATTTCGGTCGATGACCGGCTCGGTGCGATTTTCGGTACGGCGGTGCACGCCGCCTTCGAAGAGTTTTTCCGGGAATTCAAAAAAACCGGCGCGCTACCCAAAATCGAAATTGCTTTACTTGCCCTCCAAAAAAGCCTCGACCGCGAACCGCTGACTGTCGCTCAGCGCGAATCGCTCGAACGCGATGCGGTGCTCGCGCTTGAAAGATATCTTGACTCGCATTCCGCCAATCTGCGTCCGCCGCTCGAAGTCGAATTCAATTTCGCGCGACACGAAGTTCGATTGGATGCGATTCCTTTGACTGGTAAAATCGACCGTATCGATGCGATTCCGGATACGAAAAACGCAGTGCGTTTCATCGATTACAAATCGATGGCACCGCTCACGCCAGCGGCGATTCGGGGCGAGACGGCGAATTCGACGGGCGATGCCTACCGCCAACTTTTGTTTTATGCCTTGCTCGCTGAGCTCGACTCGCGTTTCATTTTTCAGGCGCGAGAATTGGTTTTGAGTTTCGTGCGACCTGACCAGAAGGGTGAATTTCGCGATGAAAGTTTCGCGCCGCAAAAAGCCGAGTTGGTCGAATTGCAAAAAACGATTCGCGAGGCGTGGGTCAAAATCCAAAAACTCGAATTCGACTGTGATGAATCGACCGATTGTTCAAGGTGTAGTTTTCGGGAGGTTTGCGGAAATTAGTCTTCGACTTCGATTTTTTTAATCTTGTTAGCCATTCTTATCTTTCCGCGCGTAATATTTTCAATAGTCTCTTTTAATTGGGGAATAGCTAAATCAATTCCCTCTAGAATATTTGCAATAGTTTCTCTATCGATTGTTTTTTGATTAAAAAGTCCTGACTCTAGATATTTGGAAGCTGTCTTTACGATATCGTCATGAGACTTTCCGTAAAGTTTATTGATATTTGTTTTTGCGTAAGTTTGACCAGGTTGAATCAATCTTAATTCAATTAACTTAAGAATTGCTCTTCGAGCATTTTGGCTGCGACTGAGCATTTCTTTGGCTTTTTCAAGTATTTCAAGTTCAGCGGCGACTTTATTTAGAAAAGCTAATTCGTTGGGATTTCTCGGCGATATTTCATTAGCTAATTCTGCGGGATTTCTTGGTATTAGTTCGTCCATGATTATGAATTTAAAAAATAAGACTTAATTTTAGCAATAAATATTTTCCGGTCAAGTTCTAATTTTCAAACAACCTCCTCCCAATTCTCAAGTTCGTCGCACCCGCTGCGACGGCGAGCTGCCAGTCGTCCGACATGCCGGCGGAGAATTGCGTGAGTCCGAATTTATCGCACAGAGCTTTGCCTTGCTCGAAAATCTCGCGCGTCTGAATTTCGTCTCCTGCCAGACCGATCGTCATCAAGCCGACGATTTTCAGATTGGGTAATTCGCGAATTGCCTTTACAGCGTCTTCCAAATCTTCTTCCAGAAATCCGTCTTTCTGCGTCTCGCGGGCGAGATTCACTTGCAAAAAAATCGGGAGTTTCTTGATGGCGGAGTTAACCCCCGAGTTAACTCGGGGGTTAACGGATTCATTTAAAAATCGAGGATTAATGGATTGATCCAAAATTTTCGCGACTTTCACACTGGCGACGCTTTCGATGACATCGAATTCGCGCGCAATTTCGCGAGCTTTATTCGACTGAATGCGCCCGACAAAGTGCTTTTCACATTCTGCGATTTCAGCTTTTTTCGCCAAAAATTCCTGTAAACGATTTTCACCAATGATTTTCACGCCGCTTTGCAAAAGTGCATTAATCTCAGCTGGCGAGCGATTTTTCGTGATGGCGACCAGCGAAATCTCGGCAGGATTTCGACCGTAATCGCGGCAAACAGCGGCGAGCTCGGTTTTAAATGCGGCGAGATTTTGGGGAATGTTGGACATATTATAATTTTGGGTCCCCGCTCCCGATTTCTCGAGGACAAGCTTCGCGAGGATGACAGTTAGCACAAGCTTTTTTTCATTTTTTACGCTAAAATTATCGCATAAAATGCAACTCCGCGTCGCTCTCATCGGTCGACCTAATGTCGGCAAATCCACGCTTTTCAATAATCTCATCGGCAAACATCTCGCGATTACCGCGGAGGAAGCCGGCACGACGCGCGATCGCATCGAGCGTGAGGTCATGATTAACCGCGTGAAATTCATCCTCACCGACGCTGGCGGCGTCGAGACCGCGAGTGGCGGTGATCTTGATGATGACATTCAGCGGCAGGTCCAATTCGCGATTGCGAATTCTGATTTGCTCGTTTTCATGGTCGATGCCAAATCCGAAATTACCGCTGAGGATTCGCACGCTGCCGAGATGCTGCGTCGGACATCCAAGCCGGTCATTTTCGTCGCCAATAAATTTGAGAATGACGATGTTACGAATTTAATGAATTTTGCGAGCTTCGGTTTCGATGTGCCGCTCGGGATTTCCGCGATTCACAAAAACGGACTCGACGAGCTCAAAAGCATTCTGACCAAGAAATTACGCAAAATTCGCTCAGAGAAAAAATTAAAACCGGAAAAAACTGAAATGAAAATCGCGGCGAAAGTCGCGGTCGTCGGTCGACCAAATGTCGGCAAGTCTTCGCTCGTCAACAAAATTCTCGGCGAAAAACGCTTCGTCGTCTCGGAGATTCCGTGCACGACGCGCGATGTCGGCGATGCAGTCGTCGAGGTCAATGGTCAGAAATTTCAATTGCTCGACACCGCGGGAATTCGTCGCGCGGGTAAGATTGGCAAAGGCATTGATCGTTTCGCGACTGGTCGGACATTGAATGCGATTTCGGACGCGGATGTCGCGTTGCTCTTGCTCGACGGTTCGGAAAAAGTCGTCGCGCAGGATTTGCATGTCGCCGAAAAAGTTCTCGCGGCGGGTTGTGGCATCATCATCGTCGTCAATAAAATCGATCTTTGGGATGAATTCGAAACTGCGCAAAAGACTTGGCTCAATGATCTTTCCGCGCGTTTCCAATTCGCGCGGTGGGTGAGTGTCGTGATGCTTTCCGCCGAGACTGGTCGTCACATTCCCAATCTTTTCGAACAAATTCTCGCAGTGCAGGCAGAGCGTGCGAAGCAAATTCCGACGCCAGAGCTGAATCGTTTTTTCAAAAAAATCGTCTCACAACACTCGCCGGCGCAGACCGACAACGCGAAAGCGCCGCCCAAAATTTACTATGTCACGCAGCTCAAAAATCAGAGACAGCCGACCTTCGCCCTGGTCGTGAATCGTCCGCTGGCGTTTCATTTCAGCTACCGCCGCTTCATCGAAAATCGTTTGCGTGAAGAATACGGTTTCGCGGGCGTGCCCCTCAAGATTGAATTCAGAGAGCGCAAAAGAGATGCGCGGAAGAATGCGGAGCGAGCGTAATTTAAATCAGCGTGCTGGAATCCAGTTTCAAATTTTCCTTGTCCTCGTTCCAAAGTTTCGGATTCAAAATAATGTAGTCGCGGATGCGATTTAGTTCTTCGTCGTCGCGGATGATGTGGTCGAAAAAATTGTTTTGCCAGACGCGGTCGAGAGCAGGGGTGATTTGGTGAATATTTTTTGTTACGGCAGATTTGAATGATCGAATTACCGTCGAAAGAGAATTTGGTTTTGGTGAAATTTTGGAATAATAGTTTGTTTTTCGCGTGTTTAAAAACATTGTATTTTGATTTTGTAGAAACGTTGCATGCAACGTTTCTACATCTAAACATGTGGTGTTTTTGGGATTTGGATTATCAATCACCACAATCCCATGCAGGTGATTAGGCATTATGACGAATTTATCTAAATTTACGTTCACAAAATGCGTCGGAATAGCGCGCCAACATCTCTCCACGATTTTTCCGAAATCTCCCAAAATCATTTGGTCGTTTCTGATTTCACCAAAAATATTTGCGCGGCTGTATGAGCAAATTGTGACGAAATAAAATCCGTCCTGGGAATAATCCCAATCTTTCAAGCGCGCTGAGCCGAGCTGAAATTTCTCTTCAAATCGCACCTGCCAAGTTTAGCAATTTGAAAATTTGTTAAACTCACTGAAACTAAAGTCTTCAAATGCTCGCCGACGAAATCGCGAAAATCTTGCTCGACCGCGGGGCGGTCAAGATCAATCCCGCCGAACCATTCACCTGGACGAGCGGAATTCGTGCGCCGATTTACTGCGACACGCGCGCGCTCATTTCTTTTCCTGATGCGCGCGAAAAAATCCTCGCGGGATTTTTGCAAAAGATTGCCGAGACAGGACTCACATTCGATGCGGTCGCCGGAGTCGCGACGGGCGCAATTGCTTTTGGCATGCTCGTCGCGGATCGCCTGAAAAAACCTTATATTTATGTGCGACCCGAGCCGCGCGACCATGGTACTTCGCGGCAAGTCGAGGGTTCGCTCGCTCAGAATTCCAAAGTTCTCGTCATCGAAGATTTGTTCTCGACGGCTGGCTCGACGGTCAAAGCCGTCGCTGCGCTGCGTTCCGAAATTTCCGCAGAGGTCGTCGGCGTGATCGCAATCTCGACTTACGAATTCGAAAAAGCCGCGACCAAGCTAGGAGAGGCTGAAGTGCGCTGGTGGACTTTGACGAATTTCACGGCGATTGTCGAACAGCTCGAAATCAGCGAAGCGGAGAAAAAAGCGGTGCTCGAATTTTCCGCCGACCCGGCGAGTTGGTTCGAAAATCAGAATAAAAAAACTTAATCTTATTTCTTACAAACTTAATCCTTAATCCTTAATTCTTAATCCTTACAAATTGAACCCACTGATTGCCAAAGTTCGCGCGATTATTCAGGAGAAACAAAGCAATCTGTGCGTCGCGGCGGATTTCACGCAGTGCGCCAAAGTCCTAGAATTAGCTGAAAAAATCGGTGACGAGATTTGCATGCTTAAGACGCATGTCGACATTCTCGAAGACTTCACGTCCGATTTTCCCAAAAAATTACGCGCAATGGCTGACCGCCAAAACTTCCTGATTTTCGAAGACCGCAAATTCGCGGACATCGGCAATACCGTTTCGCTTCAATTTGGCGGCGGGATTTATCACATTTCCGAGTGGGCGGATCTGATCAATGCGCACTCAATCGTGGGCGAGGGCATCATCGACGGATTGAAAAAGGTCAATAAAAATAGTGCTTTAATCCTGCTCGCGCAGATGACACCAGAAGGTAATTTGTTTGACGAAAGTTATGCGCTGAAGACTGTCGCGCTAGCGCAGCAGAATTCCGATTTCGTCGTCGGCTTCATCGGTTCGAGTGACCGACCGGAGGTACTCGCGAAAATTCGCAAGTCTGCCGGGGAGGATTTCCTGATTCTGACTCCTGGAATAAAACTGCAAAGTGGGGGAGATGGGCTCGGACAAACTTACAATACGCCGGAAAAAGCGATTCAAAATGGCGCGGACATCATCATCGTCGGGCGCGGAATTTACGCGAGTGCCGATCCGATTAGTGAAGCGGAGAAGTACCGCGCCGCAGGCTGGAATTCAATGAGAAAATTAGCGAATGAGTAAATGATTTAATTTTCTTATTTACTCATTGAATTATTAAATCATTGTTCTGCCCAGCTCTCACGGCCGTCGCCAGTGAGTTCGAATTTATCTCCCAAAAAGTGCGGCTTGGTGCCGAGCAAAATATCGCCGACGGCTTTCACATTCGCGAATATTTCGCGCAGATTTAGGCGAGTCTGACCAGTGTATGCTCGCAGATTAGCCGAAAAGCCGACCGCCTCGATCCCTAATTTCTCAGCCAAAAAGATTGCGCGCGGGAGATGAAATTCCTGACTCACGATTACCAGCTTCGTCGCGCCAAAAATTTCTCTGGCGCGGTAAATCGAATCGAAAGTGTCGAAGCCGGCGTAATCGGTGAAAATCGCGCGCGGCGGGATATTCTGTTTGAGCAGGTAGTCGCGCATTGCGTCCGTCTCATCATAATTCGTTCGCGAATTGTCACCACTCACAATGATCCTGAGGACTTTTTTGTCTACAAAAAGCTCGATTGCGGAGTCGAGTCGGTCGCGCAAGATGTCTGTCAGTTCGCCATTTTGCTTCACGCCTGCGCCGAGAACTAGGACGATTTGGCGATCTTTGATTTCCACAGCTTCACGAAAAATTTTATTTTTGGCGACTTGTCCAACCCAAAGATTAGCTCCCAAAATTCCGCTAACCAAAATTAAAATTAAAAACAGAACGATGAAACGCGGTCGAAATAAAAAAATTTTTCTTTGCATTTATTTTTTTGACTCTCGGATTTCTTCTCTTTTTTTGACTAAAAATTTAGTTAAATCTCTGGGGTCTCCTTCAACAAGAGTCCCTTGAGGAGTTATCATTTTTTTGGTTTTCTTTTCGTAAATGTTTCCTAAACAGCTTCTAAGTTTTGCAGAAACTTTATCGCTGCAAATAATCAAAACTTGATTGCGAATGATTTGTCTATCTACGCCTCGTATTTCTAATTCCTTAATTACATTTTTATAAAGTTCGGCTAAATCTCTTTTAAAAACATACATTTCCTCATTAGACAATAGGGCGATAAGAGCCTTTGGACTTAGATTCAATCTTTCCATGATTATTGACGTAGCGTCCCTAACGTTATTTGCTAGGAGGACTTCGAAATCAGCTTTTTCCACAAAAATTTTCATGAATTTGAATGCAAGTGAATCTTGACTAAGGTTAAGCAGTAAGTCTTTAGATTGGCTTTTTTCGGTCTCAGACGAGGTATCCATTATCAAATATTTAAGTTTTTTATTTTACTGTAGTAATTATCTTACTGCAAACTCTACTCTGCGATAAATCCGCCTGCCTGCAGCTCGAAAAGTCGGCGATAAATTCCATTTGGTTTTTTCAACAAGGCGGCGTGTTTGCCCTCCTCGACGATACCACCATTCTCGAAAACCAAAATCCGGTCGGCGGAGCGAATCGTCGCGAGGCGGTGGGCGACGACGATGACAGTTTTGCCGTGCATCAATTTCGCGAGCGCATCCGAAATCAATTTCTCGCTCTCGGAATCGAGACTCGAGGTCGCTTCGTCCAGAATCAAAATCGGCGTGTCGGCGAGCATAGCGCGCGCGATGGCGACGCGCTGGCGTTCGCCGCCTGACAATTTCACGCCGCGTTCACCGACGAAAGTCTCGTATTTTTCAGGTAATTTCTCGATAAATTCCGACGCGTGCGCCGCGCGGGCGGCGGCTCGGATTTCCGCCAGCGTCGCATTCGGCTGACCGTAGGCGATGTTTTCCGCGAGACTGCGGTGAAAAAGAATTGGCTCCTGGGGCACGACGCCGATGGCGCGCCGCAAACTTTTTTGCGTGATGTCTGCGATGTTTTGACCGTCGAAAAGAATCTCGCCTTTTTTCACATCGTAAAGGCGTTGCAACAATTTCACGAAAGTCGTCTTGCCGCCGCCGCTGCGTCCGACGAGCGCGATTTTTTCACCCGGTGCGATGTGCAGATTCAGATCTTGGTAAATCGGCTTTTTCTGATTGGAATATTTGAAGCTCACATTTCGAAACTCAATCGCGCCTTTTTTGACTTCCAAATTTTTTGCACCCGGGCGGTCAGCGACATGGAAATTCATTTGGCTGAATTGGACGATGTCTTCCAATTCACTCGCTGCCTTTTGCGTTTCGCGAATTTTTTCCCCGATCGAACGCAGGTGACTTGAAATCAGGTTGTAACTTGCCAGCACGAAAACAGCGTCGCCGACGCTGGCTTCGCCATTCGCCCAGAAAAGCACCACTGGAATTAAAAGCGCGAATTTGAAAAGCGTCATTACGAAGGCTTGCGCGACATCCGTCAGATTGAAGGTGAGCCAAAGGCGGAAGTGGCTGTCACGCCATTTTTCGACGACGCGCGCGAAGCGGCGATCTTCGAAATTTTCCCGACCGAAAATTTTCACTGTGGCGTTGCAGGAAATCGCATCGGCGAGTGTCGCGCCGATTTTCGTATCTGTGCCGGTCGCGGCGCGGGAGCGCGGCGCGACGAATTTCTTCACGACGAAAACGCTGAAAGCTAGGTAAATTACGACACCTCCGGCGATGATTCCGCCAATTGCCGTCCAGCGCCAAAACATCAACCCAATCATGCCGAGCACGATGAAGGACAGCGGAATGAAGGTGAATAGAAATTGGTCGGCAAAACTATTGGCGGCCCAGACACCGCGCGTGATTTTGCGCATCGTCGCGCCGGAGAATGAATTTACATGCCAGTCAGTCGAAAATCTTTGGACACGGAAAAAAGCGTCAGTCTGAATTTCTTCCAGCATCCGCGTCCAGCGTGAATCCCAGAAAATATTTTTGCCTTTACTCGCAATCCAATAAATTATCCCGGCTGCGCCAATCGCGGTGAGTACCCACCAAATTGCCGGGAAAGCCGCACTCGGATCCGTCGCGTGATTTACAAGCGTGTCGGTGAAAATTCCGAACAGCTGCGGCATCGCGACTTCGGCGGCACTTTGTAAAATCACCAAAAGCAAAACGCCGCTGAGCCATAGCGGCTTTGCGCGGAGGTAATTCCAGATGAATTTCGCGACCGACCAAAATGAGACTTGCATGCGAGTCGTGATTTTAGCATAAAAATTGTGTTCAAAATCTCTCTTGGTTTTCCTCATCTTTTCCCCAGTTCTCGGGATTTTGCCAAATATAATCACGAACGCGATTTAGTTCATCTTCGTCGCGGATTATCCTGTCATGAAATCGCGGTTGCCAGACGCGGTCGAGCGCAGGTTGGATTTGGTGAATGCGTTTTGTGACGGCGGATTTAAAACCGCGGATAATTGCCGACAAATTATTTGATTGAGGACCGAATTTATTTTTGTAATTTTGTCCCGAATTTTGTTTTTGTAGAAACGCATTGCAATGCGTTTCTACATTTTTTGATTCCAAAACATTGTCGATAATCACAATTCCGTGCAGATGATTCAGCATCACGACAAACGCATCCAATTTCACATTTCGGCGAATCTTTTCGGTTCGTTGCCATTCTTCTTCTACGATTTTTCCAATCTCGCTGAGCTGCATTTTTCCATTTCGAATTTCGCCAAAAATATTTTCTCGATTTTGGGTGCATATAGTGATGAAATAAAAACCATCTTGGGAATAATCCCAGCCGGTTAGCCGATGTGATTCCGTGCGGTATTTTTCTTGGAATTTCACGCAAAAATTCTAACATCGACCTTTTGCTAAAAACATAGGGGTAGAAACGCATTGCAATGCGTTTCTGCTGATAACATTCGGAGCGTTTTATCGAGCATAAAAATTGTGTTCAAAAGGGCGAGTTGCTGAGACAGAGCAGGGCGACTAAAATCTTCGCACCTAAGTTTAGGATTAAGAACAAAGAACAAAGGAATAAGATAGCACTATAAATCTACTTTTTCTTAAAATGCACTTAGAAAAATTCTTCCGCCCCTGATTGTTCGAGGGCTTTTTGTTCTATTTTTTCTTACTTCTTAGTCCTTACAAACTTACTCCTTAATCCTTACTCTCAAATGTCCAAACGCGTTTACGATTTCTCGGAAGGTTCAGCCAAAATGCGCGAGCTGCTCGGCGGTAAAGGCGCGAATCTCGCCGAGATGAGCTCACTCGGGATTCCGGTTCCGCCGGGATTCACGATTACGACTGAGACTTGCGCGGAATATGCCCAAGCGGGTGGCAAATTTCCGACCGGACTTTTGAAAGAGGTCGAAGAGCATCTCGCCAAATTGGAAAAGAAAATGGGCAAGAAATTGGGTGACGCGAAAGATCCTTTGCTCGTCTCTGTCCGCTCCGGCGCGGCGGCTTCGATGCCGGGCATGATGGACACGGTTTTGAATCTCGGCATGAATGACAAGTCGGTCGCGGGTCTCGCGGCAGTCTCGGGCAACGCGCGTTTCGCGTGGGACGCTTACCGTCGCTTCATTCAAATGTTTGGCGATGTGGTTCTCGGCGTCGAGCACGCACATTTCGAACACGAACTCGACAAACTGAAGGCTGCGAAGAAAGTGAAAAATGACCTCGAGCTTGATGCGGCGGATTTGGAAAAATTAACTGCGAGTTACAAAAAAGTCGTGAAAAACGCTATTGGCAAAGACTTTCCGCAAGATCCACTCGAACAACTCAAGCTTTCGATTCAGGCAGTCTTCGGCAGCTGGGACAATCCACGCGCGATTTATTATCGCAAGATGAACAACATCAAAGGCCTGATCGGGACGGCGGTGAATGTCCAGGCGATGGTTTTCGGCAATCTCGGTGAGACTTCGGGCACGGGTGTCGCTTTCACACGCGATCCGTCGACAGGCGAGAAGAAATTTTTCGGCGAATACCTGATGAATGCGCAGGGCGAGGATGTCGTCGCGGGGATTCGTACACCGCAGCCGATTTCACATTTACAAAAATCGAATCCGAAAGTGTACGCCGAGCTGACGAAGATTTACCAAAAATTAGAAAAGCATTACCGCGACATGCAGGATCTCGAATTCACCATCGAGCGCGGCAAACTTTTCCTGCTGCAGACGCGCAACGGCAAACGCACGGCGCGGGCGGCGGTGCGCATCGCAGTCGAATTAGTTCGCGAAAAAATGATCACCGAAAAAGAAGCGGTGCTGCGCGTCGATCCTTATTCTCTCGATCAATTGCTGCATCCGTCGCTTGATCCCAAGGCGAAGAAAATTGTGCTGACCAAAGGTTTGCCCGCGAGTCCGGGCGCTGCCAGTGGCAAAGTCGTCTTCACGGCAGACGAAGCGGAACACTTCGGCAATCTCGGCGAGAATGTGATTCTCGTGCGTAAAGAAACTTCACCCGAGGATATTCACGGGATGCACGCGGCGCGGGGAATTCTCACAGCGCGTGGCGGTATGACCTCGCACGCGGCAGTCGTCGCGCGTGGCATGGGTCGTTGCTGCGTCGCGGGTGCGGAGAAAATCGAAGTTGATTACATCAAAAAACAATTCCGTGTCGGCACGAAAATCGTGAGTGCCGGCGACATAATCACGCTCGACGGTTCGACGGGGGAGGTGATGCTCGGCGAAATCGCGACGGTCGAACCGCAGCTCGATGCGAATTTCAAGAAGCTCATGACTTTCGCGGACAAATTCCGCACGCTCAAAATTCGCACCAATGCGGACACGCCGCACGACGCCGCTTTCGCACGCGAAATGGGTGCGGAGGGAATTGGTCTCTGTCGCACAGAGCACATGTTTTTCGAGCCGGAGCGCATTCTCGCGGTGCGTGAAATGATCGTCGCCGATTCAGTAGAGGCGCGTAAAAAAGCGCTTGCGAAATTGCTACCATTCCAGCGTGACGATTTTTACCGCATTTTCAAAGCGATGAAAGGTTTGCCGGTGACCGTGCGTCTGCTTGATCCGCCGCTCCACGAATTTCTCCCGAATGAAGAAAAAGAAATCCGCGGACTCGCCAAGACGCTCCAAATTTCCGAACAAAAACTGCGCGAGCGCATGGCGGCGCTACACGAAGTCAATCCGATGATGGGTCTGCGCGGCGCGCGCCTGATGGTCGTCTATCCCGAGATTGTCGAGATGCAGGCGCAGGCGATTTTCGAGGCGGCGGTCAGATTGAAAAAAGAAAAGATCGATGTGATTCCCGAGGTCATGATTCCGCTCATCGGTATGATGGAAGAATTTTATTTACTCGCGAAGATTGTGCGTTCGACCGGCAACGCCATCATTCAAAAATCCGGCGTTCAGCTGAAATACGCAGTTGGCACGATGATCGAGATTCCGCGCGCCTGCATTCGCGCTCGCAAAATCGCGCGCCAGGCGGAGTTCTTCAGCTTCGGAACGAATGACCTCACGCAGCTCACCTTCGGTTTCTCCCGCGACGATGCTCCGAAATTTGTCCCGAAATACATCGAAGAGGGAATTCTCGATAACGATCCTTTTGCTTCGCTCGATCAGCGCGGCGTCGGAGAATTGGTCCAGATGGGTATCGAGCGCGGGCGCACTGACAAAAAAGACTTGAAATGCGGCATCTGCGGCGAACACGGCGGCGACCCAGCCTCGGTCGAATTTTGTCACCGCGTCGGCATGAATTATGTCTCTTGCTCGCCCTTCCGTGTCCCGATCGCGCGACTCGCGGCGGCGCAGGCGGCACTACGAAAATGAGTCAATGATTGAATGAGTGAATAATCTATTTTTGGTTCGCTATTTAATAATTTTTCTTAAGTCGCTAAAAACATAGATTTTATTTCGCGCTCTTTTCGGCGTGACATCGGTAATAATTTCAAGCTCAGCAAACTTTTGGATTACTGTGTATAAAGTTTGGCTATTAGATATTTTGGAAGTCTCTCGAATTGATTTAGTAGAGAAAGTTGGCTTAATAAAGATGGCGTCTAAAAACTTAATGGCATAAATTGAGTTAACCTCTGGCATTCGTTCTTTTAGGTTTTTGTACAGCTTTTCTATTTTTACCACTCGCTCCAAAGTTATTTTTGTCTGTTCTGCAATAGCATCAAGAAAAAATTTAATCCAAGAAACCCAGTTACCTTTTTCGCTGACATCCTGTAGGGATTGATAATAGGTGTCGCGATGTTCTTCTAGAAACTCACTAATATAGATATTTGGATAAGCTGTGATTTTCTTTTCATATAAGAAAAGTGGCACAAGTAGTCTTCCTACTCGTCCATTTCCATCCATGAATGGATGAATCGCTTCAAATTGATAATGTGCGATGGCAATTTGAACTAGGGGATCAATGGCATCCTCAGCGTAGAGATATTTTTCTAAATTCGAGAAGAGTGCTGGGATGTGTTGAGGTTCTGGTGGGACAAAGGTCGCCTGGTCAATAGTAGCACCATATGGACCTATAAAAACCTGAGTTTTTCTAATTTGTCCTGGATCTTTGTTCTGTCCTCTAACCGAATTTAGAAGTAGGCTATGCAAACTTTTAATCACATTTTCAGCTAAGGGTTTTTCTCTCAAAAGATTTTTTCCATACTCTATGGCTAAACGATAGTTAGAAATTTCTCGATAATCTTTTTCTTTTTCGTTCAGTTCGGATTTAGTATCTTGGGCATCAAACATGAAAACCTCATCTAAGGTAGCCTGAGTGCCTTCTATTTTTGAGCTTAAAACCGCCTCTTTGGTTTCAAAAGAGCGTTGAATAATTTCTGGATTTGGTAGTCTTTTTACGGCTTCATCATATCGCGCAACAATATCCCTTGCCTTTATAATGTTTTGGAAAACTAGCGAATAGTCTAACTTCGGGGGTAAGAATGGCGGGACGAAAGACTTTTTTATCATAATTAAGTTAATTCTATTCGCTGGAATTATATCATTTCTTATTCTAGTTTACAAGCGATTTCTGGAATAAGAGAAATTATAAATCTAGGTTCTAGAATAAAAATTTCTTAATTCTAGTTGAGTCGGTATGAATTATGTCAGTTGCTCGCCCTTCCGCGTCCCGATTGCTAGATTGGCCGCGGCGCAGGCGGCACTACGGAAATGATTCAATGATTGAATGAGTGAATAATCTTACAATTTAATCACTGAGTTGTTTGCGACGAGAGCTGATTTATTGCGCTGGTTTTTGGACGAGGAAAACGGTCGTCTCCGCGCTCTTGTTATTTTTTTGGTATTCAAATTGTTTGCAATCGAGAATCTGAAAACCACTCAGAGTTAACATTTTTTTGGCATCAGCCAAAGTGCTTGGGTAAATTTGTGTCCCGAGCTTACGGTATTCTGCTTGCTGGTAGTTCGAATAATCTATGGCTGTGAAGTTTACGACTTCCGCTCCAAAATTAATTGGAACTGAGAAATTCTGACAGCCCTTGGCGAGTTGTCGCGCTTTTCTGGCTGGCTTAATGAGCTCAAAAATTGAATTATTTAGGACAGCTTTGCCGTCGGGCTTGAGTGAGGCGAAAAGCATTTCGAGAACTTCTTTCGGATTGAACATCAAAGCGTTGGTGACCACGCCGCAGTCAGCAAACTCCTTCTTTTCGTCGAAGGGCGAGTGTCTTATGTCGGCTGCCACCAAGAGGCTTTGCGGCAGTCTTTTTCTCGTATGCTCTCTTAATGTCACATGGTCAATGTCGACGCCTATGACTTTTAAATCGGGGTTTTCTTTAATTTCGGAATGGTCGAATTCGTGTCCTGGTCCAATGCCGATATTCAAGACAGTCACCGGTTGGTTTTTTCCTAGCGCTTCGGCGATGACGGGATTGAGATGCTCGGTGAAAAACTCTCGGCTAGAAGAAGGCGTGTGGATTTTCTCCTGGTAATTTTTTGGGTTGTATTCGGAATAATTGGGCGGTGTGAGTTTGGACATTTTTTAAATTTGTCGGACTATTTTATCATAAAAGAGCCTACAAAAAAAGCTTATTTTATCCTGTCATGGTTTCTGACCAGTTTGTTCAATTATTTCTTCCAGCTTTCTCCACCAAAAAATCGAGCATTTTGCCCGCGATGTCGATCCCTGTGAAATTCTGACTGGCTCCGAAATTGCAAGGGAAATTGACCTCGCTGACCAGAAAGCCATTTTTTGTGTACAAAAGATCGACTCCGCCGAACTCTACCCCGGCTACTGCGACAGCTTTCAGGACGATTTCGCGGATTTTCGGATTAAGCTGAACGATTCTATTTTTAGAGAAGCCGCGATTTGCATTTGATCTGAAATCTAACTTTTTGGGGACAGATTTCTCGTAGGCGCACAAAATTTCTTTTTCGAGCACGACTGCTCGGATGTGACGACCAGATGACTCTTTGACCATTTTCTGAAAAAAGAACTCAATGTCCTTACTGACCAAGAATTGGCTGATTGATTTAAGTGAAAAATATGAATCAACCACCAATACCCCTCTTCCCAGAGAATCCTTCAAGGTTTTGATAATTAAAGGAAAACCAAGTTTCTGGGCAATTTTTTTAAGTTCGGTGTCGTTCACCGCATTGGCAAAAATCGTTTGCGGGATAGGTATCCCGGCGTTGGCGAATTCTACATATCGAGTTAGTTTATTGCTGAATCGCCTTTTTATTGTTTCTTCAGGCTTAAAAAAAGAAGTACAATTTCCGCCCAATAAAATCGACTGTTCAAGGAGAGCTTCGCTGGTGTCTACCGCAACTCGGTAAATCAAGTCGTTTTTTTTTATTGATTTTTTGCCGACCTCCAGGAGTGTATCTTTGCTGCTGATGACTTTTGTCTCAAGTCCGCGCTTTTTAGCAGCTTTCAATAGATATTCTTCGCACTTCGGATTGTGACTATTGTTGATTAAAACAAGCTGCATATGAAAAGTTAAAACGGCGTAATTTTAATCGTTGCGCTGACAAAAAGGAATCTCTAAACTGCCTGCGAATTTAGCCATGCGTCGCAAGAAAGCAATTGTTTTCACCGAATACCGCCACAAACTCGAGAGTGTCGAGTCGGCGCAGAGAGCTGGATTTACCGCAGTTTTGGTGACGCGCCAGAAGCGCAACGGCGCCGCCAAAGTCTTTGACGAAGTTTTCGAAGTCGATCTTAATTCGCGCGAAGTCTGGGATGATTTGGCGAAAAAATTAAAAGCCAAGTACAACGTCAAAGCGGTCGTCTCCAATTATGACCACTTCGTCGTGCAGCGTTCGTATTTGGCTGAGAAGCTCGGCGTGCCGGCGACGACGGTTTACGCGGCGGCCTGCACGCGCAACAAAGTGCTGATGCGGCACGCGCTTTCTGTCATGCCGGAGAACATCGAATTCGAAGTCGTCCACAGCTTGGCGGAGGCGACGCGCGCGCGTCAAAAACTCGGCGGCGATGTTTTCCTCAAATCCATCGCGGGTATCAAATCGCGCTGTATTTTTCACGTCAAAAGCGCGGCAGCGCTCACGCGCGCTTGGCACGAATTTCGCCAGCTCAAAAATGAAGTCGATGAAGAGCTGATGAATGATTTTAAATATCTCGATTTTCGCTTCAATTACCCTGATCCGCGTGAAATCGTTTTGGTCGAAAAAGCGATTCGCGGCAAGCAAATCACAGTCTCTTCACTCGTCGATAGCCACCGCGTTTGGCACGCACCGTCGGTCGTCGACATCACGACGGCAGCGGAGATTGGTCGTGACGACTCTTTCCTCGCTTACCGGATGCTGCCGTCCAAGATGCCGGTCGAGATTTGGCGTGAGGCGAAAAAAATTACTGAGACCGCCATCAAAGTTCTCGGGTTGCGTAACTGTGCAGTCTTCACGGATTTGATTGTCGATGAAAATGGAAAAGTTAAAATCATCGAAATCGCGAGTCGCATGGGCGGTTACCGACCGCTGATGTATTTACACGCTTACGACTTTTACTTACCCGACTTACTGATTCGCGCGGTGACTGGTAGACCGGTGCGCCGACGCAAGAAAGCGCAAAGATTTGTTTCCTTGCTCGAAATTTTCCCGGAGCAAAACGGTAAATTCGTGCGTGTCGAAAATCTCGCGGCAATTAAAAAAGATCCCGCGCTCGTCTATTTCAAAATGAAAGCCAAGAAAGATTCGCTAGTCGGACACGCTCGTGAGAATTTCGAGCCAGTCGCCGTATTGCTCATTACTGGCAAAAATTACCGTGCGCTAGAGCAAAAGTCGCGCGAGATTCACGAGCAATTGAAAGTCATCGTCGCTTAGAAATTCAGCTAAATAGCAGTTTGGCGCGTTTCGGGCTTTTCCGCTAAAATCCGCGGGAAAAGAATTAAGTATTAAGAAATAAGAACTAAGAAATAAGGATCAAGGATTAAGTTTTTTCTTACTACTTAAAACTTATTCCTTACGACTTACAACTTACTCCTTACCTAAATGTCCTCAGAATATACCGCCGATTCCATCCAAGTCCTCGAAGGGCTGGCGCCAGTGCGCAAACGCCCGGGCATGTACATCGGTTCGACCGATGCGCGCGGGCTGCACCATTTGATTTGGGAAGTCGTCGACAACTCGATCGATGAGGCGATGGCGGGTTTCGCCAATGAAATCGTCGTCACGATTCAAAAAGACGGTGCTTGTTCCGTGCTCGACAACGGTCGTGGTATTCCAGTCGAGACACACAAAGCGACAGGCAAATCTGCGCTCGACACTGTTTTGACAGTACTTCACGCGGGAGGCAAATTCGGCGGGGAGGCGAGTGGCTACAAAGTTTCCGGCGGTCTGCATGGCGTCGGTGTCTCAGTCGTGAATGCGCTCTCGGTCAAAGTCATTGCCGAGGTTTTCCGTGATGGCAAACACTACCGCATGAAGTTCACCGACGGTGGCTCGAAGTCGTATCCACTCGAGACGCTCGGCGCTTCCAAATTTAACGGCACGAAAATTACTTTTTACCCTGACCCGACGATTTTCAAAGAGGGGACGGACTTCAAACTTGAGACAATTTTCACACGCTTGCGTCAGCAGGCTTACCTCACGAAAGATGTGAAAATCGCGATTCACGATGAGCGCGTCGACCGCAAATATAAGTTTTACTTCGAGGGTGGCATCAAATCTTATGTCGCGAATCTCGACCAAAACCGCGAGCGCCTGACGAATGTTTTTTATGTCGGCAAAGAACACCCAGACGCTTTCGTCGAGGTCGCGCTCCAGTACACCAATGCTTACAACGAAGAGGTTTTCTCGTTCGCCAACAACATTCACACGATTGACGGTGGTACGCACCTCACTGGTTTCCGTACCGCGCTGACGCGTGAAATCAATTCCTACGCGCGCAAAAATAATTTACTCAAGGATAACGAAACGAATCTCACTGCGGAAGATGTGCGCGAAGGTCTGACTGCGATTGTTTCAGTCAAAGTGCGCGATCCGCAATTCGAAGGTCAGACCAAAGGCAAGCTCGGCAATGCTGAAGTCCAGTCCGCCGTGAATGCGATTTTCGGTGAGGCCTTCGCGAATTATCTCGAAGAACAACCGGCCGATGCGAAAGCGATGGTCGGCAAATGTGCGCTCGCGGCGCGGGCGCGTATCGCGGCGCGGGCAGCGCGTGACACGGTGCTCCGCAAAGGTGCGCTCGAAGGTTCGAATCTGCCAGGCAAATTGGCAGACTGCTCCTCGCGCAAGCCAGAAGAATCCGAGCTCTACATCGTCGAGGGAGATTCCGCCGGCGGCTCTGCGAAGCAGGGCCGTGATCGCTTCACGCAGGCGATTCTGCCGCTCAGGGGAAAAATTCTCAATGTCGAGCAAGCGCGACTTGATCGCATGCTGGCGAATAATGAAATCAAAAATCTCGTCCTCGCTTTCGGCACTTCGATCGGTGACAGCTTCGATATCAAAAAATTGCGCTACCACCGCATCGTGATTATGACCGATGCCGATGTCGACGGTTCGCACATTCGGACATTACTTTTGACGCTGTTTTACCGCCATTTCCGTCCGCTCGTGGATGGCGGATTCGTCTATATCGCCGTCCCGCCGCTTTACAAAATCGCGAAAGGCAAGCAAGTTTGGTACGCCTACACCGATGAAGAAAAATTCAAAATCCTAAAAGATAATCATCTCGCTGTCGATGAAATTCCTTCAAATTCCGTAGTCGAGGATGACTCTGACGAGGAGGAAGATTCACCCAAAAAGAAATCATCGTCCGCCGGTGTCAAAATCCAACGCTACAAAGGTCTCGGTGAAATGAATCCGGAGCAGCTCTGGGAGACGACGATGGATCCGACTCGTCGCATTCAGCTGCGTGTCGCGGTCGAGGATGCCGAAAAAGCGAATCAGATTTTCGAGACGCTGATGGGTGGGGAAGTCCCGCCGCGTCGCAAGTTTATTCAGACTCACGCGAAGAGCGTGGAGAATTTGGATATTTAAATTAAGCACTTTACGCAAAAATAGCTCGACCTATTTGGCTGAGCTATTTTTGTTTTTGGCTCCAGTGCTGATTTCATTCAGCAATCCGAGGATTGAAGAATGAGTGATTGAGAGATTTTTGATTCGACGAGCGAA
>Ga0172379_10003373_pt1 | contig 25586 bp, 21 predicted proteins | sample GrowelOW334metaG_FD_119756 | JGI IMG/M metagenome (GOLD analysis project Ga0172379, IMG submission 119756) | Groundwater microbial communities from an aquifer near a municipal landfill in Southern Ontario, Canada - Groundwater well OW334 metaG | ecosystem: Environmental > Aquatic > Deep...
GGGTACTTCAGGCGAAAAAGGGGTCATGAATGGTACGCTTCACTTTTCGGTCCTGGATGGCTGGTGGGTCGAAGGTTACAAACAAGATGCCGGCTGGGCATTGCCACTCGAAAATTCCTTCGACAATCCGGAACTTCAGGATGAACTCGATTCTGAAGCCATCTACGGAATCCTCGAAAACGAAATAATTCCTGCATACTATTACCGCAATGATAAAAATATCCCTGTCCTTTGGGTCGACTTCATCAAAAATACTTTTGCCGAAGTAGTACCACTTTTTACCACCAAAAGGATGATGAAAGATTACTTTACCCGTTACTATCTTCCTCAGTCCCATAGAACAGGACTTCTCATTGCAGATAATTTCAAACAGGCAAAAGATTTGGCAGCCTGGAAATCAAAAATACTCAATGTCTGGAACACCATAGAGGTAAAAAACATACAGGTATCCGATGGGATCACAAATACCTATGAAATGGGAAAGGCTTATCCTTCAAGGGTTACTCTCGATTTAAAGGGTCTTTCGGCCGGAGAAATTGGTGTTGAACTGATTGTCGCTACCGGAACAGATCAACCCCGTTTTGTGGCTAAATATGATTTTTCTGTCGAAAAACAAACAGACAACTTGGCTCATTACCTGCTTGAACTGACCCTGAAAAAACCAGGCAGTTACAATTATGGATTGAGGATATATGCCAAAAACAATGCGCTGCCCAATCGCCAGGACTTCAGGTTACTTAAATGGCTTTAATATGCTGAATTACAACTTATTGTACAGTAGCTTGTTGAGGAGATCTTCCTTGTATTTGGGCGATACTTTCAGCTGCTCTCCTGTTCTTAGTTCAACCATCCCGCCCTTGGCTTTGATGTAACGAACAACATTCGCCATATTTACAAGGTGACTTCTGTGAATTCTTATAAAACCGAGAGGCGTCAGGAGATTTTCAAACTCCAAAAGGGTTCTGCTAACAATTTTCTCATCCCCCTCCCGAAATAGGATCCTGGTATAGTTCCGTAATCCTTCGCACCTGATAATTTTGTCCACCGCAATGATGGCAAATCCATTCAACTCGGGTAGCGCAATGGTCTTAGCCCCCAGCTCAACATGCGTCATAAGATTGGCTTTAAGCGCATTAACAGCAACTTTTGTCTCAACTTTCTTTATTTTCGGAATCCTGCCAATCGTTTTTACAAGTTCGTCCACATTAATGGGTTTAACCAAATAATCGAATGCCGAATATTTGAAGGCCTTTATAGCATACTCACTGTATGCTGTTATAAAGATTATCTTGAAATCAATTTTTTTTAACCGATCCAACAGATCAAATCCGGTACCGTCGGGCATACTGATATCCAAAAAAACCACATCAGGATTTTCACGTTCAATAAGAACCGCTCCCTCTACAACAGAACTGGCCTCTCCCAACAATTCAATATTTCCTATTGTCTTTCTCAGAATCTCTTTTAAAACCATTCTGGAGATTGAATCATCATCAACAATAACTGCTTTTACCATGGTCAAATTAGTATAATATGGGATCATACAGACATCTTTCCCTAAAAAATCCAAGAGGCCTGACCGCAATTACACAATTGCAGTTGCCATATTAACAAAGAAAGTTCAAAAAGGGTTTTAAGAATTGAATATTTTTTTGAAAAAAATTCAATTTCCTTATAATTTAAGATATTTGTAAAAAAAATCGATGGCATCAATTCTCTGTTTGGAAACATCTACTGAGGTTTGTTCAGTGGCATTGGCCATCGATGGAATCATCGTTGAGGAACGCGAGGACAAGAGTGGTAAGAATCATGCGCTTTTGCTCACCTGCTTCGCTGAAGAGGCGATGAAAGCCCAAAACAGACCCTTTCAACAACTTGATGCCATTGCAGTATCCGGTGGTCCGGGTTCCTACACAGGTTTGCGAATAGGAGTCTCAACAGCAAAAGGTCTGTGCTATGCGGCAGGATTGCCCCTGATTGCCATCCCTTCCCTTGAAGCAATGGCATATCATGTTAATAAGAATACCTACACCGGAATTGATAAAAGTGAATCTTTGTATTATTGTCCGATGATTGATGCCAGAAGAATGGAGGTATACGCTGTTATCTATGATCAAAAAATGCAGGTAATCAGAAATATACAGGCAGATATCATCGATCACCTCTCATTCTCAGAATTCATGGTCAATCACAAAATGCTATTTTTTGGAAATGGCGCCGACAAGTGCAAGACCTCCCTTCAACATCCCAATGCCCTTTTTCTCGACAACATAACAACCTCTGCCAGCCATATGGCTGAATTGGCCGAAACAGCCTGCCAAAATAAAAGGTTTGTGGATGTTGCCTATTATGAACCCTTCTATCTGAAAGATTTTGTTGCAACAATTCCGACAAAAAATATCTTTCATTCAAATACAATAGGATAACAATATGATTATTAGCCAAATGAAAAAGGTTCTGATAATTACCTACTATTGGCCACCCAGCGGCGGCGCCGGCGTTCAGAGATGGTTGAAATTTTCGAAATACCTTCCCGAATTTGGCTGCACACCGATCATTTTAACCGTGGATGAAAATCAGGCATCCTATGCTCAACTGGACCATTCGCTGGTTGAGGAGATAAATCCTGAAATCAAGGTTCACAGAACCAGAACCTTCGAACCCTATAAGCTTTATCGTCGTCTCACAGGGAAAAAGGAGATACCTTACGGTGGCTTCTCCAACCAGAAAAAAGTTACACTCTTCGAGAAACTCTCCCGGTTTGTTCGCGGAAACTTCTTTGTTCCCGATCCACGAAGGGGTTGGAACAAATATGCGTTGCGCAAAGCCCTTGAATTGATAAAAGCTGAAAACATTGAATCTGTTATTACTTCCGGGCCACCTCATTCGACCCATCTAATCGGACAAAAAATCAAAGACCAAACCGGAATCAGATGGATTGCCGATTTTAGGGATCCCTGGACCGACATTTATTATTACAAAGAACTCTTCCACTCGTTGCCCGCGAGATTATACGACCGCTCTTTGGAGAAAAGGGTCTTGTCTGGCGCTGATAAAATTATCACGGTAAGTGAAGAGGTAAAAAAATTACTGCTGCGGAAAATCCCCGGCTTTCAAGAAAAAATTGCTGTCATTCCAAATGGATACGACGAATCTGACTTTGAGAATGTTGCTGTGCTTAAAAACGAATTTTTCACCATAACCTATACCGGTACAATTTCGATGAGCTATCGGATTGAACAGTTTATTGAAGCCATCGACCTCCTGCCAGCGGAGGTTAAAACCAAAATAAAAATCCGGTTTGTCGGCAATGTCCCCGATGAGATTCTGAATTTGTTCAAAAATAAAAACCTCGGCTCAATGGTCGAAGTACTTGGTTACATCCCACACAAGGAGGCTGTTGTCCAGATGGTGAGTGCCTCCATGTTGCTGATGGCCATACCTGATTCGCCAGACAACAAAGGAATTGTAACAGGCAAATTCTTCGAATACCTCGCAGCCAAAAGACCCATCCTGGCCATGGGTCCTGTTGGCGGTGACGTGGACCTGTTGGTACAAAGATGCAATGCCGGTAAGTTGTTTTCTTACAGCGAAATAGAACCAATGAGTCTTTTCATCCTTAAAATATTTGAACAGGTACAGAGTGGCCTCTACAAAAATGAAACAACAGGCGCCGAACAATTCACAAGACGAAATCTAACGGGAGAGTTAGCCAACAATCTATGACCTCTATTCAAATCCTATGAGCAGCAAAGAAGTTAAAAGCAAATCTATCCTGTTTGTCTATACGGGTTTCTCCTCCTTTGTGAAGAACGACTACCTGCTCCTCTCCATGGTACACCGTGTGCACAAATACCATTTTTCTCCAGTCAAAGGAATTTTGAAGAATATCCTGGAAATTCTCAGACAATTTTTTTTCCTGCTCATCTTCGGATGGAAATACGATCATTTTTATTGCTGGTTTGCTGATTACCACTCTTTTCTTCCAGTTCTTTTTGCCGGGGTTTTCAGAAAGAAATCTGTTGTAGTAATTGGTGGATACGACGTATGCCGTATCCGGAAGCTAAAGTATGGGGCCTTTTGCTCTCCATTTCGTGGTTGGTTTTGTTCCCGATCCATGAGATGGGCCAGCTCCATCCTGACTGTTTCGTACCATGTCGACAGGAAAGCCAAAGCCATTGCACCTTTCACTAAACGCAACATGGTTTACAATTGTGTGACCCTTGAAAGTCCTGAGGAGACAACCTCTTTCAAAACGGATACGATCCTGACGGTAGGCCTGATCAACAATGATCGGACATTTTGCCTGAAAGGAATAGATACTTTTATAGAAACCGCCAGGCTCCTGCCGGGATTCAGGTTCGAAATTGTAGGAATTAACCAATCCAAATTGGCCCACAAACTGGGAAACCTCCCGCTCAATATCACCCTTTACGACAAGGTAAAACCGCAGGAATTAAGTGCTTTTTACTTGAAAGCAAAAATATATTGTCAGCTCTCCCGCTCCGAATCATTCGGCGTCTCAATTGCCGAGGCGATGACCTTTGGTGCTTTTCCGATCGTTACCCGGGAAGGTGGTATGCCGGAGGTAGTTGGATCCGTTGGAGCGGTGGTGGAAAGAGATCCTCATTCGATAGCCAATGTGATCAACGAGAGACTCCTGAGACATGGCGCGGATGATGGAAATGAGATCAAAATGCAAGTCAAAAAGCATTTTACCCAACAACAACGGGCCGAAGCAATTTTGCACCTTCTCGATTCTTTTTGAAAATATTTTTTGCGCTCTTTGTGAAACCTTTGTGCCTTTGAGACTTAGTGGCTATTTTTTCTTGCCACAAAGGCACTAAAACACAAAGGTTTCACAAAGAAAATACAGTTTAGGATGGAATAAAAGAATTTTATACGGTTTCTAAAACAATATCTTTGCATCCAAGTCATAAACAACTGCAACAATGATTACCAGCATAGCATGTGAAATATGTGGAAATGTTCACAACAACCACACCCACCTGGCCAAAGAGAGACTTTTGAACCTGAAGGATGAGTTTCAATACCTCGAATGTGCCAATTGTGGTTGCCTTCAGATCATCGAAACGCCCAAAGATCTCACTAGATTTTATCCGACAGAATACTATTCCTTTCAAAAGCCAAAGTTTGGCCTGTCGCTCAACCCGGTTGTCTACTTCCTGAAAAGAAGCCTCCTCCGGCACTACCTGCACAAATTTGATCCGGTCGGGGCATTGCTCTCACTCTTTTTGCCCCACCCTTTTCACTGGATGAAACCTGATTTACTGAATTTCAACTCCTTCATCCTCGATGTTGGCTGCGGTTCAGGAAGGATTATCCTATCCATGCAGCGCAGCGGTTTCAAAAACCTGACGGGAATCGATCCTTTTCTGGAGAAAGATCTTCAAAATACGGCCAATTTGAAAATCCTGAAAAGGGACCTCTTTGAAATGTCGGGGCAATTCGATTTTATCATGCTGCACCATGCCTTCGAGCACATGGACCATCCCGAACAGGTTTTAGGTAAAATCAGGGAACTGCTCAACCCAAACGGCAAACTCCTTATCAGGATTCCCGTAGCCAACTCACAAGCCTGGCGCAAGTACCGCACCCATTGGTTTGCACTGGATGCCCCCAGACATCTCTACCTGCATACAACAAACAGTATACATCTGCTTGCTCAGAAAACCGGGCTGAAGATCGACAAAATCGAATACGACTCCTCTTTCGTACAGTTCGCTTCCAGCGAAAAATACCTGCGGGATATCCCCTATTCGGATGATTTTTCGATGTTTACAAAAAAACAGATGAAGGATTTTTCCAAAGAAGCTGCCAGGCTAAACAGCATTGGAGATGGTGATTGCGCCTGTTTCTATCTATCAATGAAATAAAGGGTAATTCTTCTTCACAATCCCATAACTATGTTCTTGCGATTGACTGAACAATAATCTCAAATAATCTCTTCGCACTTTCGTACAATTCCGTGCTTTCAGCAGGCGTTGGCTTGCCTGTTGAAACCATCCCCATATCCCCGGGATAACGCGAACTAACGTAGACACTGTCTAGCGCGTCAAGTTCTGATAAATCAATTGATTCAATTAAAAATTGTTCGGCAAATGAATGCAGACGAATTAAATTATGCACCCGTGGGACCTGTATTTCTTTCTCTTCCAATAAAGCTTTAAAAGCTTTCTCAACAGCTTGTTGGGAATGAAACGCTACGATATTGGTTACATCCCTGTCATGCAAATTATTTTCACAGCTACGCAAATCGGTCTTTGCGAAATCAAGCCATTGTCGGGTGGTTTCCTTCATATAGGACGATTCCTTTGTTAAGAATTTCTTCCGAAAAACTATTGTTTACAAACTTAAATTGCTCGTACATGGGTATTGTAAACACCATTAAATCAATTGGAATCTGTTTTGCGACAGGACGTGTGTAAGCACTAACCTTCATGTACAATGCCTGCTTTTCTTTGAAAGTTGTTGGCATTGAAGTGTCATTAAGAACTACAAATACATCTAAATCACTGTCCTTGTGTGGGGTACCATAAGCATACGAACCAAAAAGCAAAACAAGATAAGGATCCAATTTGCTCAGGTTTTCTTTAAGTTGCTGTATGTAAATGTTATCGCTTTTCAAGGTACTATCCTTTATTATGCAGCAAGTTACTAACTTTTTTCGAATTTGGTGAATGCAACCGGATTTTATCAAGTTTGAGATGGGAAAGATCAGAGATTCAATCTGCCGGCAAGGGAGGATTTAACATTAAAAAGCTGCCTGCCGAGAAGTACAATGTAACCTGCCGGAAAGCCGGTTACGCTGAGCAATCTGCTGAGATTGCCATCTCGGATGGCGAACTGAGAGTATTGAATATGCAATTGTCAAAAAATTGATGTCCGATAGGTATTAGGTGAATTGGTTTGAAATTGAATAGCAAAGCCCTGCGAAAGCGGGTTTTGTCTTTTTTTGAGGTTACACACTATGCCGGAATGTCATCGCAGTTTTTACGATAAACTACAAACGCTCTTTTCAAAGTGGATACCCTGGCATAAAAAAATTAATTATGCCAAGTGCTTTTCAATGTTCTGAACGGCAAGAGAAATAAATTTGGGATTGGTAAACATAGTTTTCTTTCTTTTACTCCAGTTCTCAAGATGTTTCGTGATCTCATCAACTGATTTTGTCTGCTTATCAGTAATAATATAATCAACAGTGGAGAGTAATTCCAACCCAAAATCGGCATAAAATCCGGTCAAAAACGCTTTCGTTTTCAGTACTATTGCTTTATTTTGTTCATTCTCTTTGGAATCCAAATAGTCGTTTACTTCCTTTTCGGCATCCAACATCAAGCCTAATTCTTCAAAAGGTTTTTTGTCTTTCGAACTATATCCTGTAATATAGCTTCCATTAAGATAATACAGAACATGCTTCACTTTCCCGGAATAAGGACCATAAAAATCGGGATGAAACTCTAATTTAAAAGTTTCCTTGGCGCCAAATCGTTGCAAAAAGTAAGCTATTTTTTCGGCAGAGAATTCAGAAACAAATTCGCCGTTTCTTACCAAATCGAACAATACAGACAACAACATTGCCCTGGCAGGAGTGAGCTTTACTCTTTCTCTTTTTAGCGCGTCCTGAATAAAGGCATTGGGTTGATAGATGAATATATCACAATCGGAAGCTGATAAATATTGTTCCATTATAGCTTTTACCTTATTCCAGTCTAATCCGCCATTGCCCGCACCAAGTGGCGGAATAGCAATGGATCTGATGCCCTTGTCTTTTATTATTTTGACTAAACCGATCAGGCCGCTTTCGATGTAACTATATTCAGACGGTTTCTTCCAATCTGTTTTGGTTGGAAAGTTGATAATGATTTTTCGCCCCCCCAGTAATGAATTTTCTTCGGTAACAAATAATTTCCCTACCCGTATTTCGTTAGCTTTACAAGCATTCGCGTACAGTTTAAAATTATTGGGGAACTGATTTTTAAATTGCAGCGCAATACCTTTCCCCATGACACCTACCGTGTTTACGGTGTTTACCAAAGCTTCGGCTTCGCTATCCAATAAATTGGCACTTTTATAGTGTATCATATCTTAAAAATAAAATCCCTTATTTACAATTACTTTATTCGCAGCTATTCCAAAACCAATCAGCCTGTTTTTACCGTATTCATCGTATACCGCAAAACCCAAAATTGCCGCGCTCGGAATGTCATTATCAATTAAAAACTCTGCCTCTTTTCTTCTTTTCAAATCCAAATCATTTTCATCTTTCCAAAATTGTCTCTTGATTGCATTTTGGTCGATGTAATGCTCAATGTTGTTGATGTCAGGTAAAGAATAGAACGAACTAAATGAGTCTACCGCATGACCGTCCGTAAATACGAAGTCGAGTTGATGGTTGATAATTTGCTGAACCGATGTGATGCAATAAACGATATCTTCGGCTGGGGTTGCCTTCACCGCATTAAATCCATTTTGAATAACATACAGCATGGGCATACAAACCCCAAAGTAAAACGGAATGTATTCTCCCAAAGTTCTTCCGTCTGGAACTATAAAATCATTTCGCCTGGAGATTAAGCTATTGTCGCCTATTGGAACATAGTCTGGGTTGGCATTGGGTGAATCGGCATGCGTAATACCATACTGAAAAATATGGGGTATATTCTCAATATGTGTCATTCGATACAGGTATATTTTATTCAAATCTGGCATTCACACAAACTTAATCAATTTAGTTCTATTTCCCCTTTTGGCGGATTCACTATTTTGAGTTTGAATGGCAAAGCCCTGCGAAAGCGGGGTTTTGTTTTTTAGAGGTTGTACACTCTAAATCGGAATATACTTGCAGAAATTTCTAAGTGCATTTTAATATCTTCATTTCTGAAGTGGTTCAATTTGAATAAGCGCTACATATTTTGAGCTCGATATTATTTATCATTAAAAATGAGATTAAAGGAGTACATTGATTATTTTTGATGCTATGAACAAATTAAGATTTTCTGGCCATGATACATTTATAGTTAGGTCCTTTTGGCCAAAGAAAGGTTATGATTTTATAAAGAATGGAGGCAGATTTGGCTCTGATGATGCTGTTGTGGAGTTAGGTGTTGGGAAAAATATGGTTTCTTCAATACAGTTTTGGATGAAGGCCTTAGGACTTATCGATGAAAAAACCAATGAATTAACGTCATTTTCCCATTTACTTTTTGATGATGATTTTGGCGTTGATCCGTTTCTTGAAGATATAGGTTCAATTTGGTTATTACATTATTTTTTAGTCAAAACCGAGTACTCTTCCATTTACAGTTTAATATTTAATGAATTAAGGAAAGAACGTTCAGTTTTTAATAAGCATCAGTTGTCTGCATTTATTAAACGCAAATTTGCAGAAATAGATGATAATGGATTTAATCAGAATACAATTGATAAAGACATATCAGTATTTACAAGACTCTACAATAAAGTTGATTTTCAAACGTTGACTTCAAATTTTGAAGATGAGGTAAGTAGTTTGATGATTGAATTAGAATTGATTACCTCGTCAATTGAAGAAGAGATAAAGGAAGGAAAGAATACAAGAGAGAAAGTGGAATGGTATCATCTGCATGGAGAAAACCGGAGCACTTTACCATCTGCCGTCCTACTATTTTCAATACTTGATAATTATATTAATTTAGAAAATATTGGGTTAAAAAGATTAGAAATCGAACCCAATAGCCCCGGAATGGTGTTCCTTTTAAGTAAAGATTCGCTTTACAAACAGTTGAAAGTATTAGAAAATTTTTATCCCGGAATCATTGTATCAGAGACTGCTGGAAATACCGTATTGGTGATTACTAAGGGGATATATGATAAGTGGGAAATATTAAGGAATCATTATGCAAACTAAATATTTTTCTCCATCCGTAAACATTCAGCGCGACAAAGAAAATGCGCTGAACTATATTCCTACTAGAAATGGAGAAAAGGCATTTCAAAAAATCACTTCAACATTTGCTCTCGGCACTAAATCGTTTAATATTATCGGAGCCTATGGATCAGGTAAATCGGCATTTATATTAGCACTTGAAAAAGTACTGAATAAAAAAGCTGAATACTTTATGAATCCCTTTGTTGGAATAATCGATTCATTCGAAACGAACTTTATAATAGGAAGTTATTCTTCCTTTAAGCAGGTATTCTGTGATACATTTGAACTTGATTCAACAAAGGGTTTCTTTCCCGAGTTAAAAGCAATAATCTCAAATAAAGCTCAGTCGAAAATTGGGCAATTGTTGGTGGTTGATGAGTTTGGAAAATTTCTAGAATATGCTGCCAAAGAAAGTCCAGAAGAAGAATTGTATTTTATACAACAATTGGCAGAATTTGCCAATTCACCTGATTTACCGATCCTTTTTATCTCTACGCTTCATCAACCTTTCGAAGAGTATGCTCTCGAATTAACCAAGCCGCAAAAAAAGGAATGGGATAAAGTCAAGGGAAGATTAGTTGAGGTGTCATTTAATGAACCTGTTGAACAGTTATTGTTCTTGGCATCAGAAAGAATAAATCAAAAAGCTTTCCCTTGCCTAATTGAGCAAAATCAGCAGCGAAAGCTATTTGAGACAATTCAGATCGCAGATGTATTTCCAATGAGGGATTATTTCTCTTTTGAAATTGCTCAAAGATTATTTCCGTTTGATATATTATCTGCATCAATTGCAACGGTTGCTTTTCAGCGATATGGTCAAAATGAACGATCTCTTTTCTCGTTGCTTAATTCAGATGATTATTTAGGATTAAATGATTTTGCAAATGGGAAAGGATATTATCATGTAGCATGCATATACGATTACCTAAAATACAACTTTCATAGCTTGTTGAATTCCCGTTTCAATCCGGACTCGGCTCATTGGAAAGCCTTAGATGAATCAATTCAACGTGCCGAATCAATTTTTGATGAAGATTTTCAGAATGTCACTCAGATTCTAAAGACGATCGGTTTAATATCAATTCTTGGTCGGCAGGGTCAAAAATTGACCAAAGAGTTTCTAAATACTTATTCGAAAATCGCATTGGGAATAAATAACTCTAATCTATTAATTGAAAAACTGGAATCAAGACAAATAATTAGATATAGAAATTACAGTCAGAGATATGTCCTTTTTAAAGGAACAGACTTTGATTTGAATTTAGAATTGGAACTAGCCGAAGGCCATGTCTCCAAAGATTTTTCAATTGTTCATCAATTACAGAAGCATTTTAATTTTCCGATTGTACCTGCTAAACGAATTTTTTACGTACAGGGTACTCCAAGATACTTTGTCTTTGAAATTACCGAGAATCCCATTCACAAAGTGCCTGAAGGACATATTGATGGTTATATCAATATGGTTTTTAATGATCTCTTGACAGATGATGCAATACTGAACTATTCTGAGAAATCGAAAGAGGCCATTTTGTATGGATGGTTTAATAATAATGATCAACTAAAGGATCAACTAATTGAAATTGAAAAGGTTCAGATCGTAAAAAATAAGTGTCTGGATGATCCAATAGCAATTTCAGAATTGGATACCTATTTAAATAGTTCGAAAGAAGAATTGAACAGGGTTTTTCAGGCTTCTCTATATGGCGAAAATGCCAATGTTAATTGGTATTTTAATGGTAAACCTCAAAAGTTTGAGAATTCACGCCAAATGAATCTGGTTCTTTCCAAAATTTGTCAAGAGATTTATTTCGATGCACCGATTTTGAGAAACGAACTCATGAATCGTGAAAAGATTAGTGCAGCAATATCTTCGGCCAAAAAGAGTTTAGTTGAAATGCTTTTGAGTTCTGCCAAGGAAGGGAACTTAGGATTCGAAGAGAATCGGTTTCCACCAGAAAAAACTATTTATCTCGCACTTCTAAAGAATACAGGTCTTCATCAACAAGATGATCATGGGAACTGGTACTTAGGACAACCCCTAGATGAATCATTCTTTAGGCTTTGGGAAGCATCAGAGCAATACATGAAAGATTGTGCAGTAGCCCCCAGAAAATTGATTGACTTTATAGATATACTTAAATCTAAGCCTTTTAAACTAAAGCAAGGATTCATTGATTTTTGGGTACAGATTTTTCTAATTTCCAAACAGAAACATTTTGCCTTTTATGAAGAAGATACGTTCGTTCCTACATTAACAGCTGACACTTTAGAGGTTGCTATGAAACAATCTCATAAATACCGTATTAGTACATTTAATTTAGATGAAAACCGATTAAATGTTTTTAACCGATACCGATATTTTCTAAATCTCATTGAAGAAAATACCCCGGATTCGGATACATTTATTGAAACAGTCAAACCATTTTTAGTCTTCTTTAATCGATTACTTCCATACACACAGCAAACGAGAAAATTAAGTAAAAACGCGATACGATTACGTGAATCTATTTCCCAAGCCTCTGATCCTGAAAAAATATTTTTTGAAGACATCCCTCGCGCTTTAGGATTTACATTAAATGACCTTACTCAAGATCAAAAATTGGAAGATTTTTCGATCAGTTTACAGAACGCAACAAGGGACTTGAGCGGAGCGTTTCCAAACCTGATTAACCGGATTGAAGAAATTATTAGCAAAACAGTTAGAGAGGAAAGGATTGATTTCCCTGAAAACAAAATTTTATTGCAGCAACGATTTAAGAAGTTGAAAAAGGAACAAATTGATCCTAAACTTCGTGTATTGGTTCAACGAATCAATACCCCATTGGATGACAGGCAGTCTTGGATTAGTTCAATCGCAACTGCTATAATGGGAAAACCACTCGATCAATTTACAGATGAGGATGAACAAGGATTTCAATCAATTTTTCCAAGGCGAGTCCACGATTTGGATAATTTAACCGATATTAGCAAAAAAGATATTGACGAAGCCAAAGAAGAGGTTTTAAAACTAGAATTAACTTCATTTGTAAAAGGGGTTCAACGTAATCTAATTCGCTTACCTAAAGAAAAAGCCCAGCTAATTGACTTAAAAAAACAAACCATTCAGGATTTATTGTACAAGAATGACCGGCAGGCAAATATTGCCTTACTAATTAAATTGCTTCAGGAGGAAATTGATAATGAGTAGAAAAGTTAGACATGTTTTGGGTATCTCAGGGGGAAAGGATAGCGCGGCATTAGCTATGTACATGAAAACTCACCATCCTGAGATCGACATGGAATACTACTTTTCGGATACTGGAAAAGAATTGAATGAAACCTATGAATTGATTCAGGAATTGGAATCTTTCTTGGGAAAGAAAATTATTAAACTCGAAGCAAATCATAGTCACAAAAATCCATTCGATCATTATCTTGATTTATACAACGGCTTTTTACCATCATCAATGGCTCGTTGGTGTACACAAAAGCTTAAATTAGAGCCTTTTGAGCGTTGGATTGGAGACGATTTAGCTATTTCATATGTGGGTATTCGCGACGATGAAGATCGTGAAGGTTATGTATCTACGAAGCCCAATATTCAATCAATTTTCCCGTTTCGTAAACATATATGGAGCTTTGAGATTTTGCATAAAGTTTTGCATAATAGTAATCGGGAAAAAATGTCCGAACTATTTGAAGAGCATAGTTCAATTGAAATGGTTGAACGGTATCATGAAATTGTTCTGGAACCTCAATCCTCAAAATATCTCTTTTCTCAAAAATTAAAAGACTTACTGAATCTTAGTATTGCAACTTTTAATCATGTGGTTTTCGACTTTTTGAAAGATGAAGATTTCCCAGTTTCTTATTTGACGGAATATTCTTTACTCGATAATGAGGACAGTATAGACATTAAAAAAGTATTCTTGTTATTTAAGGATAACGGGGTCAAAGTGCCTGGATATTATGACGAAATTGAATTTGAAGTAGATGGTCAAAAAGGGGTCTATAACCGGAGTCGTTCTGGGTGTTTCTTCTGTTTTTATCAGCGGAAAATTGAATGGATTTGGTTGTACGAAAGACACCCTGAGTTATTCATCAAAGCTCAGGAATACGAAAAGGATGGTTACAGCTGGATGGATAACGAGACATTGGAACAGATCATCCAGCCACTTCGAATGGCTCAAATTAAATTGGATTACATTGCATCTATTCAGAAAAAACTGAACGGTAAAAATAAATCCAATAAATTAGTGGATATTTTGGCTGATGAAAATGAGGTCTGTGCTAATTGCTTCATTTAAACTAATCTAATTCAGGAATATCATTCAAAGCATTATTAAGGTCGACTCCTTCATAACCAATTCTATCAGCATATTTCTGAGCTAAGGCTTCTAATTCTCTCATAGTTAAAATGGAGTCATCATAAATATACAGTAATAATAATTTAACTAGAACATTATTTCCCATTAGCATAGTCTTCTCTGTTGGATTCCAAAGCACATTCTTCCAAGGAAGCACATCTAAAGTGAAATTAGCCTTACTAAATCTCGAGAAGATATCTTCAAAACTGATTCCAAATCGTTTTTTTATCTCAATAACTGCTTGAAGGAAGGGGAATAATCCAACAGGTCGAAATAATAGATTTCCTCCGTTTGACTTGTTCCTAAATTGATTGGCAGGTTCTTCCGCTTCAGGTGTTTGCATAAATATTGTTATTGAATCCATTTTCTCTTGAAATAAACTCCAAAAATCAACCAAATAATCATTAAATAATTTGATTTCAATTTCGTTTGGTCTAAATTTTAAATAATCAGAAATAGACTTATTATCTCTTTTGGAATTTGGTTCTGTATGTTTCCTATGAAGTCGGAATAATTTTAATAGCTCTTTATTGCACTGGTAAAGAGTTATTATTGAGGTAATGGAGTCTTTATCCTTTTCAGATATTGCTTTGTTTTTCGATTTGGTAATCCTTTTCCCTTCAAAGAGTTTAAAATTTTCAAGTAAAAAACGGGTTGCAATTGCAACACTATCATCTTCGTCTAAAGCAATAATATCATCCTCCGTTACTGGTTTTGCATATCGATTCAGAGTTGTAAAAAGTCTTCGAGATTTTTCCATACCCTCTTTACTCTTACTGTGACCTATAAAAATTGCTCCGATTTTATTGTCTTTTAAGTTATTGTCTTCAAGTAAGGCTGCCTTTATGCCTTCAACTCTATGTTGACCATCAATAGGGAAAATCTTTTCGTTTCCAGGGAAGTCTAAAAAACCTAAATTAAAGTATTCCTCATCTCCATAACTAAGTTCAACTTCTATCCATTTTGGCATGCCATCATATACCCCTAGGACCAAGGAGTTAAAAAACATCTCAGGCTGTTTTTGGATGTACTCCTTTATTTTGATGTAGTTGTCAGTTATACTTCGTTGAATCATATCTCTTAAACCTATTGAAGTATGTAATTGATCATCTACCTTCTCGACATATTCTGATACTTGCTTAAAAGTGAGCACAGTAATATAATATGTCAATGTACCTATTTTGGCTCTTATTGCTGGAATTTTCATTTATTATTAAATTTAAAATGCATTAATTGCTTGACGTACTACTTTTTTCGGTACTTCATCATTAAATGGAGGCAATAAAGAATTTATTAATTCAGCTTCCAGTCTAATAATTAGCTTATTATCTGACACTTTTGCATATCTCAGGAATAGGTGATTCTTGAAATAATTCATAAGTGTAGTAATTTTTGGGCGTTCTTTTTCATCAAGGTACAAAGATAAATAGCGTTTACATCTTACTCTTAGGTTGTGACGTTTTGTAAATTGAGCTCTTCCAATATATGCAAGATATTCACTAACGCCTTTTAGAACATGGCTTTTTATGATAAAAATATAAATGCCACCTGAATCGGTAGGCAGATTTTTAACATCATCGCTAAAATCTGTTCCTTCATCATTAAGAAATTTAGTCTCTGTCCATTCTAATGCCTCAATAACTTCATCTTCAATGTCAAAATCATTCCAGAGCTCTGGATATATTCTAAAATCAAATGTGTGAAGCTTAATTTGTTCTCCTATTGGGAAGGCTTCTGCTATCATCATTTAATTTTTTAGGGATTCCACTTCCTTCAATAATTTTACAAAACAATCATCATCATCAAATAATGCTTGATTTTCAGAAACTTTTGAGTTTATGAAATCAAAGCCTCCGTTGGCATAAGCTTCAATTAAGCGGCTAATATTTCGCATTTCTCGTTCAACGTCTTTTTGATCCATGTCTTCCAATTGATTTAAATCAATTTCTGATTTTACAAACATAGCCATCCAAAGGTATTGCACGATCTGATTTGATCCATTCGAGTTCCAGTCCCTAATAGGAACCCCAAATGTTTTAGTTTCTTCATCATCAGAAATTGGAATTGGATTATTTGTATAAATTCCAATAAAGGTTGCATAAAGGTAAAACTCATAAAAATTTGTAAAGAATTTACCTAAGTCATAACTTCGCTCAGCCTTTTCGTGGTAATCAACAGCTGCTTTTCTTGCAAAACCTTCAATCAGTCTTCTATGTTTCATTGAGTACCTGGGATTCTTTTTCCCCAATTCTTCCAATAAATCTATCATGGTGACTAATTTAGTAAAGTGATGATTGTTGATAATTCTTTGCGATTGGTGCGATTTTCTTCCTTAATTGAAGGCTCGATTAAAAAGACAGCTCCTAGGTTATCAACCTCATTTAAAAGTCGTTCTCGTAAGGCTAGATTATGGTAAAAGTCATAACTTAAAATTATACTTTGTGTAAATACATCATCAACGGTGTTGCAAAACCCAATGGTATAGTTGTCGCTAAATTTGGATGTTGGGGCATCTGAAATTAAAGGATGGAACTCGGATTTACCTTTGGCAGTGACAATTGCCATTATCGTACTTAGCTTAATTAGAATAATGTTGGAGTCATTTATTGAAGTTAACTCAATTCCATTTTCATCAACATTTTTTGGCATATAGTTGTTCCCATGCTTTTTAAGTATGATTTTGCCTTGTACTGAGCGATTATCCGCAGTCATCCGTTTAAAATGTTTATTGGCTTCTTCTTCAATCCTCCGAATCTGTTCTTCATATACCATTGCACGTGTAGATTTGGCTAAATCATAAAAAGCAGCCAAGACTTCCATTTTTTCTTCAGTTTCTGGATTCATTGATTCGCCTACATTGTGTTTCATTTTCGTAAGTAAATCAATCAACTCTTTATGATATGCGATTAGCCGTAGTTCAATTTCAAATTTTTGACGAGTAAATTTTTCTTTATCCTTATCGTATTGTTGGAAATTTCTGACAATATCTTTTGACTCATCTTCCCCAATTGAACTTGTACCTAAGAGATGTTTAAGTTTTTGATCAACTAATCCAAGCTCTTGCAAACCAACTTTTCGCTGCTCTTCAAGCTTTTCAATCTGTTCTAATTCATCTGCTATTGAAGAGTCAATTGTTGATATCACATTGGTTTTCAGGTGATATCCATTATTATACAGAATTTGGAAGAAATTTTTGAAATCATTTTTAACAATGTCTGAAATAAAAACTCGAGACTTTATTGTTTTTTCATACAAATCAGTGAGAAACAAATGTGCTTTATCATTTTCTTCAAAATCACGATCACATAAGAAACAGTGTTTCTCAGAAAGCATTTCCTTTAAATAACTTGCGTTAGGGACATTTTCAGGCAGTCTATTTCTAATTGCAGCTTCTTGTTGTATTTTAAGCTTGTGATCTATTTTTAAATTTTCTCTTTCTTCCTCGTAGTCCTTTAATCTATATTCGTAGGTTTTAAAAAGAGAACTCGCATTACGTAAAAGCCATTGTTTGTTGAAGAGATTATTATTGAATCCTTTTTTGGCAATCTCAAGTCTTTCACTAATACGATTAATTTTTTCTTTGCTATTTTTTATTTCAGATTTTATTTGTTCAAGTTCCTGAGCATCTTTGATTTTTGCTAATAATTCGTCCTTAAAATCTTCAGCAAAATCTAGATTTTTAGAAACCGTCTCTAAATCCTTGTCATCTCTTTTTATTAATTTCTCAAGCTCATCCTGGCGTTTTGTAAGTGTTTGTGCCTCATATTCATTTTTAGATTTTTCTTTTAATTCACTTCGATAAGCAGTTTCTGCTTGCTTAAAAACTTTTTCAGCAATTTGAATAATTGAATCGTAGTAGTTTATGTCGCTAAGGATGTTAATCGCTTGAGTTAGTGAATTTTCATTTTTAAAATCAATTAGACTATCGACCTGTTCTCCTTGAAACCATAAATATTGGCCGATATCTGTTGGAATTAGCTTTTGAATAATTCTATCAAAAGCATCAAGCCCAGGCATTGGTTTGAAATTTAAAATGTCTTTTTTTTCAACCGTTGTAACACTATTATTGGGGATTTTCCAGCATTCAGGTTCGTTGTAATCTTGAGAATCCTTGATTTTCTGAATTGTATAACTTCGATCAAGCATATATTCTTCAGGATAAGTACTCGTACTTCTATATTCTTGAAGCGTTAGCTGAACTCTCGTTACGATTTTTTCGCCAACAGAACAATTGGCTTTGGCCATATCTGCCGCTAAATTGATACCAAAATCAGTCGTGTGAATTAGTTGTCGAGTTGAGGAGTCAAAAATTTTATCGTAAAGAACCCAAAAAAATGCATCATATAGTTTTGATTTCCCAGAGCCATTGTCACCAATGATTACATTAAGACCTGTTCTAAAATCAAATTTATTCTGATCCAACTTCCCGGCATAACATTGGAAATTTTCTATTGCAATGGATTTAATGATCATATCGTGTCCCGTTTGAAAGATTGATTAATTTTTCTGGCAATAGCATCAGTAGATTGATCACAATCGAGATTTAGAATCGTTGTTTTTATTACATCAATCAATCTATTAGGAGAATCAGAATAGAGGTTTAATGAATTTAATTGTTTATCAGTCATTTTTACTTTCTCCTTGAGTAGTGGATTTTGTAAAAATTTTGTGAAAATTTCATTCTTGATCATTGTTTAGATGTTTTATTTTAAATTTTCATTAATAGTGTAAAGATTCAAATCATAATAAGAACAGATTGCCTTAACCTTCTCAATAGCTTCATACTGATTTCGAGCCATAAAAGCAAAGTCAGCAACTCGGCGAAGCTCATTTTCAACTTGAGACCTTTCCATATTATATGATTCATTCTGTTCAGAATTCTTTTCTCTCTTGGGGATTACTACAAGATCGTGGATTACAGCTTTTTCTTTATCGATGTGTTGTCTTAAAATTCTTCCCCTTCTTTGGATAAATTGCCTTGGATTTCCAGTACTTGAGCAAAATATCGCTAATTCTGTCCGAGGGATATCAACACCTTCATCCAAACATTTCATAGCAGTTAGTACATCGATTTGCCCATTCTCAAATGAATTTATCACAAACGAACGATCATCACTTTCACCGGTAAAAGTGGAAACGCGTATTTGGTCATTTGTTTGCATAATTGCTTGGTTGTACTGCTGAATCATTCTTTCATCTTCAACACTATTGTTGTCAATACCTTCAGGCACATACACAAATGTATATTTGAGATTTCCCCTTTTGTCAAACTCATCCTTAACAATGGTTCTAAATGTGGTTATCTTGTTTTCTGCTTTGTGAATAATCCTTTTCCTCTTCATCAATAATTGGGTGACTAGATCAGAATCTTTAAATGTGGATTTAGTTTGATCAAAGAATTGAATTAATTTCTTGGTTATCTTTTTGTATTCGTCTTGCTCTTCATTCGTAAGTTCTACCAAATGAGGGTAATAGTCGTATTGACACAGAATTCCTTTTGCTATAGCCTCTTCCATCGAAAATGAATAAACATATGGAGGATAATCTGAAAAGAATTCATTCATTGCTTCCGTGCCTTCTCCATCATAAATTCGTTTTGGCGTTGCTGATAATCCAATTCGCTTATTGAACATTGTTGAGGGTAATACTTCCAATACTTTTGGTGATGCGATATTGTGCGCTTCATCCGCAATTAAAACTGATTCTTTGGGCAAATACTTAAGAAAACTTTGTAATGTAATGCGGGAAAAGGATACATAAGTGGAAATTACAACAAAAGATTTTTTTCTGCCAAATTGGAAATTGGTCGTTAAACTACTTAAACGGTTTTTCCAATCAGAATCAATTCCAACTACAATCGGATCTTTTATATTAAATTTTCCTATCTCTTTTATCCATTGTCTTTGCAAATCATTCGTGGGTACAAGAATAATAGCTTGATAGAACCCCGTTTTTTCGTATTCGTTTAACAGGCAATTAAGCGCAGTAATTGTTTTACCAGTACCAGTTGCCATAGCAAAAATACCTTTATGATCATTTGCGACCCAATTTTCGTAAGCTTTCTTTTGATATTCTCGAGGCCCTTCAGAGTAAGGAAATCTCGGCCTTTGGCTTTCTTCCTTCCTTCGCAGGTTTTCTAACTCGATTTGTTTTCTGAAAATACTCGTGTAGTTATTAAATGGTTTTGCAAGCTTTGGATGCTTGGCAATTAGATCACAAATATTGAGTTCATCCTCGACCAATTCATCTAAATCTTTATCTTGACCTTTTGCGAAAATAACTTCAGTAATCTGATCAACTTGAAGGTATTCAAAAGCCTGATCTTCCTTTTTGCAAATTCTGTCGATCGACAAAATATTCTCCTCAATTTTTAATTTTTCAGATATCTCTCCCCAAGACCTTGCAATTCCAATGCTTTCACCATTCTCAATGAGACCCTTATAGGTAAAATTACAGCTACCGTTAAAGTACACCTGATTAAAACCATCGTCCAATATCCCCTGCTTGTAGTGTGCAAGTTTGTCTGGTTTTAATTTAACAGGAATAAGTTCAAGTCGCTTGTTTTTAAGCAGATATTTCAAACAATTAAAGAAATGTTGGTCTCCTCTTTCAAAAATTTTCGCCAAACCTTCTAAATCCTTTTCTACTATATGCTTAATCTCTTTTTCCTCAACAATATCGCTCGCTTCATCTTCAGTTGCCAAAAGCATTTTATCTTCGTATGATAAGAAATGATTAGTAATAATCCGTAGTCTCCCACCATTATAGATGAATTGTGCAAATCCATAAGCCAAAGTCCGAATCGCATTAGAACTAAAATAACCCAATTTTAAGTCAATCCTTTTGCATAAAGGCACCGAAAGCATAAAAAACTCAATTGGAAGATGAGTCCCATCTGAATTATATTCTAAAGTTTTAGGATAATCTAAATGATTGAGCATCTCATTCCTAAATAAGGTATAATAGCATGGCTTTTTAGGAATGGAAAGTTAAGAAAACACTTTTGATTTTTATTGTATCCCATTAAAAATTACTGTAAAATAGAAACAATAGGCATAATGCGCCGCCTTTGGCGCTGATTTGAGCCTGGCGTGTGTCAATATGGGAAGTTTGAATCCAAATGAAATTAGCAGAAATGTACATACCTTTGCTTAAAACCCATACTTCTTCCAATGATTACTCAGCGATTCAATGGATTGAAAGTGGGAATCGTTGGAAGAAAGCAGTATTTGTTTCCTTTCAAATTTTTTGATGGTGTAGGTGGATGGGAAAGGTTCTGAGAAAAGTGGAGAGCCTCTATTTCTGTTTTAATCTGTTTTCACCAGTTTCAATTTGTTTGATGAAATCCGATTCCACCTTGGATAGTTGATTTATATTGAGTTGTTTATATTTTTCGTATTCTTCTTTTGCTTTTTCGATGGCTTGCTGATGAGTTATTTTTCCGGAATGGGAGAGAATTTCCCTCCCCGTCATTTTTAAGAAATCGTTTAACCGATCAATCCAATCGCTCATGTACATCGGCTTCCGATTGAGGGCTTGTAGTTCTGCTAACTCCAGATAGGCAGTTACCATTCTGTTTAAGACATTAAGCTCATTTTCGTTGAGGTAGTTTTTTGCTATTTCTGTCTCTGGTTGTGTTGGCTTATTGCCTTTAAAATGAGTCAATCCCATATTCGGTTTGGCGGCATTTATCCTTTGGTAAATAACTTCTGCCGCGGTGTTGCCGTGTGCAGCCCAATGCATTTTGTTTTGAACAGTTTTGAAAAAGGTCTCTGAAGCTTCGGTATTGGGATCATAATCGATGCTGGTTGCATAAATATCCAATACTTTCCTCCAAAACACTTTTTCTGATGAACGAATATCGCGAATACGGGCCAATAACTCATCGAAATAATTGCCACCACCTGCCTGTTTCAGCAGTTCGTCGTTCATCGTAAAACCCTTCACAATGTATTCCCGCAGACGCTGAGTAGCCCATATACGGAACTGAGTTCCACGATGAGATTTTACCCTGTAGCCAACAGAAATAATCACATCGAGATTGTAAAAAGCTGTGTCATAATTTTTGTTGTCGGAAGCAGTTGTTCGGAAATTCCGAACAACTGAACTTTCGTTTAATTCACACTCTTCAAAGATATTTTTCAAATGTTCGCTGATGGTTGCTTTCGCCTTTTGGAACAGTTCGCCGATTTGGGCCTGCGATAGCCAAACTGTTTCGTCCTCCAAACGAACCTCTACTTTGGTTATTCCATCTTCGGTTTGATACAGAATGATTTCTGAATTGCCTTTTTGTTCGTTCATGATGGTTTTGTTTGTGGCTCTCCTCACTTGAATTATATTACTTCAACCTCATTGTTACATGAATTGTCGGGTTGCTTCCCTTCAAGTAAAATTAAGGATTTAAATATTAAAAAGAGAATTGGCAGGAAATGGGATGATCTACTTTTCGGTATATGATCTTTTGCCAAGTATGCTGGACAATCCTTCCACATCCAGATGAAACAGACTGAAAACCCATCCAACAGCAGCCCTCAATTTCCAAACCGGTTCTGCCATTCCGTAGCCGGAAATCGCTTTGACATAGTCCTTCCGGGCTGAAGAATATTCTTTTCTTATCAGTTTGTATCTACCCGAACGGGCAAAGGCGATCACCATTCTGCCGGCATAATAGCGATCGATCTCCTTCACATCCACGGTTAAGCTGGCAGCTTCAGGATGGCTCTTCAAAAACTGTTTTGCCATCTTGTAAAACCCCTCCGTCATTACGGCGGGATAGGTCTTTGTAATCTGAGTTGCATAGTTGCGCCAGTCGCCAAGTGTTTCAGGGATGAAAATAAACCGGCCGGCCAATGCCAGTTCATATAGTGTTGGAAGGTCGACCAGCGGCAAATTGAACACCTGCTTAAATCCACCAATCTGAAGCAAGGCCTCTTTTTTGATCAAAATAGTTAGCGCCGGGATGCAATTGCGGTATAGAAAGATGTTCATGATGGAACCGGCGGGATCATTGTTGTAGAAACCGGCATCAACAGCATCCAGATCCGGCGCCGTATAATAAACCAAACTCTTGTCCGAGTTGACACACCTGGCCATGCTCCAGCAAAGCACCGCATCCGGATCCTTTTGCATTTCGGCGACCTGCATTTCCAGCTTTTGAGGGGCCCAGCAATCATCTCCCTCCAAAATAGCGATATAACTCCCGGTGGCTATCTCCACTCCTTTGTTGTAGGTTTCAGAGAGTCTGAAAATCCCAATATTTTCCTGGTTAACCACTTTGATCCGGCTATCGGTTTCCTGGTAAGCAGCGGCAATTTCTGCGGTATGGTCGGTACTTCCATCGTTGAGAATGATCATCTCCCACTCCGCATAGCTCTGCCTCAGGACTGAATCAATGCAATCAGCCAGATATTTTTCGTGGTTGTAGGTGGGGGTGATGATCGAAACTAGTGGTCTCTTTTCCATGACAGAAACTATCTGATTATTTTTAGAAGCTGTTTAAAATTATTACACAGAGAAATTATTACTCCTGAATGAAATTAAAAATGGCTTTGAAATTGTTGCCTGATCAACGAAACTCTTGAGGAATCCCCGAGTGCACAGAGAGAAAAATCGCTTGCGATTTTTAAACTCAGTGAACTCCGTTTTTTCTCTAAAATTTATCTAAAAGCAAAAATATCTATACACATTAAATACTCGATTATTTGAAATATATTCTCTGTGTTAAAAATTTAAGCAGTCTTTTAGCTTCTTCAAAAAATTATCTGCAGCCTGGTTGAGATCCGCCGAAATCCTGAAAAAATAGATGGGGAGCAAAAACAGAATGGTAAACACACCGCTTCGGACTACCAAGTCAGGTATGTAATGAAACAGGACCGGGATCTCATGTGCAACAAAATAAGCCAATGCACCAATCACTATCACGGACACAAAACGCAGATTGTAAGGCTGAAAGTCGTATTTGAAATAGAGGAACAGATACCGTAGCAGATTCAGTACCCCGAGTGATGCAGCGCTGCTGACCGCTGCTCCGGTCAGGCCATAGCGCGGAATCAAAATCAGGTTCAGCGAAACAAGCAAAACAACCAGGATCAAAAGCAGGTACGACTGCACTTTATAATATTTCGAAGTCCCCATCAACGAGCTGTTGGCCCCGGTGGCCATGTCCATCAGACATCCAAATCCGATGAAGAATATGACCCATTTTCCCGCGAGGTATTCCGGTTTCAAGATTTGCATGATGTTGTCGATGTTGAGCCATACGCCAAGAAAAAGGTAGGATCCAATGATAAAAAGCGTAAGACAACTCTTTTCGTATATGTCGCGAAGGGTTTTCCTGTCATCACTTTTCCAGGCTTCGGCGGCGGCCACATTGGCAATTTTGTAGATCGAACGGGCTGGCAAACTAACCACGATCCCGAAAAAGAAGCAAATGGCATAAATGCCGGCGGCATCCAACCCCAGCATTTTGTTAACCATAATCAAATCAACATTCTGTATCATAATCACTGAGAACCCATTCAAAATACTGAACAAAGATACCGCCCCAATCGAGCGCAGCAGGTTTTTGTCAAGAAATGAAAACTCAAATTTCAAATTGAACTGTCCTTCCCTGATCAGTGTGTACAAAATATAAAGGGTAGGCACCGAAATGGCAGCTATGTAGGTCAGGACAAATTGGTGAAAGGTGAGCAGATTGAAATAATAAAGTGTGATCATCAGAATGATGAGAACTCGCTGAAACACCTCCCTGAGATAGGTTCCGTGCACACTGTTCATCAGTGCAGAATAGTAAATATCAAGGATCGAGAAGAAAAGCTGAAAGAAGACCAAAATAATCAGATAGTTGATGTATCCGACCATCAGGGTAGACTTCTCCATACTCATTTCGACCAGCAAAGGCTTAAATATCAGCAACAAAATAGCCGACAGCATAAAACCAACCATTCCTACTGACAAGGCAAGTGGAAGAAAACCGTGGTGTTTTTTGTCCTCTGTTTTGAAAAAGGGGAACAACCGGATGGTCGCTCCATTGATCCCAAGCGTTCCGAATTGTGCGATCAAAGTTGAATAGGTGACAATAACCTTCAGCAATCCGACCTCAGAAGTCGAATAGATCCGCGGAAGGAGAATGGCTGTGGTGATAAACCCCAACAGTACACCCAAATAGACATAGATGGTACCTTTAACGGATTGTTTGACAATGATTCCCAACAGGATAGAATTTTCAAATAAGGACAAAAGTAGGAAAAACCATTGTATAAAAAAATGTACTTTTACGACCGAATATCAACACTGTAGCCATGGATAAC
>Ga0172379_10003374_pt1 | contig 25584 bp, 20 predicted proteins | sample GrowelOW334metaG_FD_119756 | JGI IMG/M metagenome (GOLD analysis project Ga0172379, IMG submission 119756) | Groundwater microbial communities from an aquifer near a municipal landfill in Southern Ontario, Canada - Groundwater well OW334 metaG | ecosystem: Environmental > Aquatic > Deep...
ATATTTTTAACAGAATAACCAGATTTTTCTAAAACCATTAATTGAAAAGCCAAATCATATTCATGTTCTGTTTTTGCTTTTGTACTGGCCTTTATTTCAATTAAATTGAATTCATTATCTCCAACTTTTTGTAACACATCAAAAATACAAGTTTTACCTTCAAACTCCAATCTGCCTTGCAAAATAACTTCAACTTTATTTTTAATTGCTTCTATGGTTCTATTAGGTAGATTTAAATAATCATCATAACTTTCAAAACCAAGTTTCACTGCATCTGGAAATAATTTATTGGCATAAGATTCAAATAAATTTCCATCATCAAACATTGCTTGCAAAGCATCATCTGTTGGAGGTAATTTGTTTTTATCGTATTTTTTAAGCCACAACCAAGCTGGATGCTTAAGAAAAAGCATATATTCAGATTTAGAGAGAGTTTTATTAAAATTCATTATTTATTCAATTATCTTTTCTGCAATACCTCTAATTTTTTGTATTAGTTAACTTTGAATTATAAACTTCCAGTTTTTAATTTAGAAAACCATTCAATAAATCCGTTTGGTTTTAATAAATCAAAAACATAAAATTGTTTTAATTCTGACTGGTATTTTTTGTCAAAGTTTATTGGATTACTCTCGCTCAATTTTTGATTCAGAGAATTAAAATGTATTTTGGCTTTTTCAGCTTTAGCTGGAGTAGCTTCATCATCATCCTCATCAGATTTTATTTCGACTACCTTAATAATAGTTTCAATTCCTTTTTCTTGTAGTTCTATAAGATTTTTTAAATTGTCTTTTTCACCTTTTTCCTTTAAAGTTTTAATATACCTATCGAGATCAATTTTTATAAAAAAATCAGGGTTAAAACTTCTTAATACTCTATCTTTTCCGCCTTTCCAATATTCATATTCAATTGAATAAAATCCTTTATCTGGAGATTTAATCCAAGAATCGAGATATAAACTATTTTCAATTAATCTAAATGAAAATTCTTTTTCTGGATAATATGAAACTAAAACCACGCTTTGAGGTGTTTTAAATGATGAATTTGTTACGATGTAAGGTGGTCGGGGATCACCATTAATTAGCGATTTAACATTATCTTGATATTTAACCAATAGCTGATTTGGATCAGTAAATCCAAGCATTTGTTGACCTTCATTTAATAATTGTTTTCTATTTTCTTGTATATATTTTAATAACGCTTTGGTTTTTTCATCAACTTCTTGTTGATAATTTTCACTCATAAAAGCAGTTGCGTCTCGTTCTAATTCACCAACCCGAAGACTACTACGTTCAATTTTTTGACTACTTATAGGAAAAACATTACCAGTCACATTGATAGGAATTCGAATTTTTGATCCTTTTGGTAAAAATTGATTAAAATATAAATCAATTTGTTTTTTATTATCATCAGCCAAACCATCCTTAGAAATTCCGGCTTTTTCCATTGCTACTAGAATAGTATTTCTAATTTCATCTTCAGTAGGACATCGAGTTTCTTCTCCGTTTCCAAAATCAAACCGAATTTCTTCATATTCTCTACCTTTAAAACGTCTATATAAAGAATCAACAATTGAGTCTAATGTGACAGTTTGTTTTTTTAAACGGTATTCTCTTTTACCTTTATCAAAAAAAATAGTTAAATTTTCTTTTAGATCAAACTTTTCTAAAATTAATTGTCTATTTTGTAATTGTTTTGGTTCTACTGGAGCATCTTCAAATTTTTCACCAGAAAGATAATTTAAATTAAAAAGAGAAAAGTGATATTTTCCTCGCCAATTTGGATCGTCTTTAATTTCCAATGGTTCAGAAACAATGAACATATCAGAGTTGATAACAGCATTAAGAATTTCTTTAATTTTGTCAGCAAATTTTTCATGATTAGTAACCGTCAACATTGGGTAATTAGTGGCGATATCAACAGGTTTTAAACAACGAGGAATTCTTAAACCACGACCCAAAACTTGTGATATTAATAATTTTGAATTAAAAATTCTTTCTTCCATTGGGACGATCTGAAACACATTGTCAACATCCCAACCTTCAAGTAATTTACCGACAGAAAAAATAAATTCAACTAAACCTCCAATCTTAGTTGGATCAGTTTCTTCAACATGGTCAAGTTGGTTTTTATATGTAGATTCTGTAATACCCGTAATAACACAAATTACCTTTTGGCGTATCTTTTGGTCTAGTTCTGCATCAGATAAAGTGGAATGAAGAACTTCTTTTTCTCTTTTAATTAAAAAGCGAATAAATTCTTCTGTTTTTGATTGAGCATTATTTCGAGTAGGACAATAAAAAACAGTAATTGGTTTAACCCTGCGAACATCATTTTTTGTATAGGAATATTTATTAGAATTATCGAGATGGTTTTCATAAACAACTTCAAATCTTTTTTCAGTAGTCCATTGAACATCACCTTGATCAGATTCAGTTCCAATAATTGGATTAATATCTTTAATATATTTGTTATTTATAGCCGCTCTAATATTGTAATCATAAATAACATCAGCAAAATAATTATCCTGATTATATGGAGTACCTGTAAAACCAATATGTCTAGTAATTTCAGGATATTGTCTTAAAAACTTCATCCATAATCTCTCAGATTTTTCATCGCTATCTTTACCAACATTTTCATCAACATTTTGATCTAATTCCAGTCTTTTTTGGGTTTGATTGAAGTTTAAATGAGAATAAGCATGATGAATTTCATCTCCTAAAACTAAAACTTCATTAACTCCTTTAAATAAAGTGTCACGAATACCACCGACAGTATAGATAGCATTAATATTTTCAATAGTGATACTGTTGTCTTCAATAACATCATTATTTTTTAATAATTCAATAGCCTTACCTTGATATTCTTTGGGAAGTTTTTTATTCCAATCATCACGAGCCATAAATTTTTGAAATTTATCTCGCAAACCTTCTTCAATAATAGTTGAGGATGGTCCTAGCACCAATACTCTTTTAGTCAAACCCATAACAATAGACAAATAAGCTACCGCATAAATAATATATGATTTACCCGTACCGGTGGCCATATGAACCACTCCAGATAGACGATCGGGGAGAGGTAAATTACCAAGCATTAATTCTTCATTTCCAAATTTTTCTCGTAAATGTTCATTTACTGTAAAATTTTCTTTAGCTAATTCAGTTACATCTTGATAACCACCACCCCACAGATAGGTCATTACATCCCTGATGGCATCATATTGATATTGTCTGCCGTCAGCAATAGCCCTAACAAAATCTTCAATTTCATTAAAATTAAATTTTTTACGACTACTTTTTTTTAGATTTATATTTAAAACATGCTGAGATAAATTGATTCGATCAACAGTGTTAAATCGTCTACCCTTTGGTTTGGTAAATTTTTTATCTTCCATATTATTTTATTTGAAACGGTTTACTTTCATTACCGTGTTTATCAATAGCAATAACACCCACACTTGGAGTTAATTCATCAACTTTACAAGTTCCATCTTCACCAATTTCTTTGGCATATACAGCCACATCCATATCAAATGGCTTATTAGAAACATAATTAAGATCGATAAGTAACATCGCTAATCCAGAAATTCCTTCAAAACGATTACCAGCACCATCTAATATTTTGCTATCAAATTTAGTTATTTTAAGACCACTATCTGTTTTAACGACTTCAATTTCAACGTCTTCATTAAAGTAAAAAGAAGTAGAAGTAACTAAATTATTAATATTTTGGGAAGAACTAGGTTGTTCTTCTATTGTTAGTTTTTGAGAGATAGCCTCTAAAATTTTATAAGGGAAGGAAAGAATTTTAAAATTAACATCCTTATTATCTTGGTTTTTAAGAGTAGTATCACCAATATTGGCACACGATTCAGGAGTAATAATGTAATAATCACCCTGCAACCGACCACCGGCTTGATCAATCACTCCTTGTAAATAAATTTCATCAATACGAACATCTTTAAGATACTGATCGTCCCAAACAGGATAAACTTCGACTGGATTACCATCTTTTAGAGAGTAAATATTTGATAATCGAAATTTAGCTGATTTTTCATTGTCACGGACGAGTTGGAAAAGAGCCAAGACAAAATCAATATAAGTATCTTTATTTTTGCGTAAATCCATAACATGGGAAAAATCATAAGCTCCAGATGACACAACACAAAATGGTTTTGGTTTTAATCCATGTTTTTCACCAGCCTTTAAGTCTTTTCCAAGTTTTTTACTTTCCGCAATATTAAGAATTCTTTTTTGAATTGTATAAATTGCATGTTTTCCAAAGTCACATCCAATCCATCTTCTCCCTAATTTTTCAGCCACAGCAACTGTTGTCCCAGACCCCGAAAAACAATCCATTACAATATCACCCTCATTAGATGAAGCAGTCACGATTCTTTCCAATAAGAGTTCGGGCTTTTGTGTTGGATAATTTTGATATTCAGAATATTTTTTATTCTCTCTTACTATCGGTATATCATCCCAAATATCTTTTAAAAACATACCCTTACTATAATCAACCGCAATATCATCATCTTCAGGTTCTCTATTAAATTCTTTAATAAATCTATTTCTACTTTTTTCTAATTCTGATTTTTCATTTCCTTTTTTCAAAGATGCAAATGAAATTTGATTAAATTCATTTAAATATCTTCCAAAACGTTGAATGACAGAATCAGAAACTTTATCAATTTTATTATTTATTTCGGTTTTATTTGACTTAGAATAAAATAAAATGTTGGCAAAGTATTTTACATAACCACTTCTAGCATTAGCCAATCCTTTTCCGTTGTAAGTCCAAACAATTTCATTTCTAAAATTATCTTTTCCAAATATCTCATCCATTGTTATTTTTACATAATGGCTCATTTTTTGGTCCAAATGGACATAGATTGAACCATCGTCAGCGAGGAGTTCACGAAGATAGATAAGGCGTTCACGGAGTGTTTCAAGGAAGTGGGCTCGATCAACTTTATCGGTATAACTATATTCTCCATCTTTACCTCCAAAATCACTTTTAGTTGCAAATGGTGGATCAATGTAAATTAGTTTAACTTTACCCTTAATCTTATCCATAATTAATGGATCAGTATTTTTATAACAAGTTTTTAAAAATTGAAGATTGTCACCTTGAACAATTAAATTTTTCCAATCATTTTCAGTGGCATTTCCAAAACAACGGACAGTTTGAAGAGGGGCTGCACCAATACCGGCAGTACCTTCAGCTAGGATTGCTGCTTTAGTTCTTTTACCAGCATATTCAAGGGTAGGAATTTTAGCTCGATCAAGAGAGGCTACATCAAATTTTTCAGCGGTACCAGGAAATATTTTAGGTAGTAAATCAGCTGATGGTTCTAAATCTTGATTGAGTGCTTCAATAATTTGGGCTTTTTCTTCAATGGTTAGTTTAATTTGAGTCATAAAGTTATTTTAATCGATCCATCAATAAATTGTTCAAGACATCAACTTCAGTTTCACCAGAATTTTGAGGTCGAAGGTTAAACTTATTGAGGCGTAAAAAGTGATAACCATAACTTTCAAGTTCTAATTGACGAGAAATATCATAATCAATGTATTCTTGAGAAAAATTTAAATGATCAACTTCAGATGGATTTTTAAAATGAAATTCTAGTCCATCGTATTCCAAAATCAACACTTTTTCTTTGCCACCATTTGAATAAGAAACTAAGAAGTCTGTTCGGTATTTAGGAATTGAAACAGCATATTCACGAGCAATATATTTTCCAATATCAAACTGAGGAATAATTTTTAAATGTTCACGATTATCTTGAACAAATTTTGTTTGTGTCAATAAACTATAAATTTTCTTTTCCATTGGAGATTCAAAAACTGACTCATCTTCAATAAAGAAATCATTAGCTTGGTTAATTTCTAATTCGTGATGATAGTGCTTTAAAGCATCACCTAAACGAGTATTACTAAATTGCTCAATTGGTTGACTGTGTACAAAAACCATCGTATCTTTGGCACGGCTAAAACCAACGTTTAGACGTTGCATTTTTAAACTACGAATACTATCGGCGGTACCACCAATTACTGGATAAATACTAGCTAAATTAGCACTGTTTAATTCTTTAGCCTCAACAAAAGAATAATAGATTAAATCTCTTTCTTCGCCCTGTACATCTCCCACAAACCAAATTGCTATTTTATGATCACGGGTCAAAATTGGCATATTAAAACGCTCATTTAAATACTGTTCCATTCGGGATTGTTGTTCTTTAAATGAAGTTATAATACCAATACTTCCAATAAAACCATTATCAAGTCTTTTTTGAATATCATTACCGATTGCTTCAATTTCATCTAAATTTACATTAGCTCCAGCATTACCTTGACAGTCAACTTTAATAAATTGCAACACTTCACCAATTGGTTTAGTTCTGATTCGATTAACCAAAAGTTCCATTTGGGCAATTTTATAAAATGTTTCATTAGAATAACCAATAATTTCTGGAAAACTACGGAAATGTTCTTTAAGAGATGTGCTGTAATTGGCAATAGCCTTAGCAAAAGTTAATGTTGAAGTGCGGATATCAAAGGTTTTAAGCCAAAGAATTGTGCCATCTTGTGGTTTAAGAAGAGTATCGCTTTGTTGTTCGTCGGGGTTAATGTCTTTGGATATTTCGTCTACTAATTCTTTCTTCGCTTTTTCTGAAACAGCTGTTTGATAATCATCAGCATAAGCTGAAACTATTTCAGTAAAGTAACTGGTCGAATACTTAGAGCTGACATTTTGGGCACTGACAGCACCGTACTGATACTCATCTCCGAATATAACTACTTGTTTAGCTCTTAAAATAAGAGAGATTGAATCGGCAATAGAAACTTGAGAGGCTTCGTCAATAATAAGGACATCGATTAAATCCTCTTGCATTGGGAAAAATTTAGAAATTGTTGATGGTTCAGCAATAATACAAGAAACAGAAGAGAGTAACACTTTGGCTTCATCCATAGAAAATCTTTTACCACCTTCATAAGAAACTTTTATACGAGCAATTTCACCCAAATGATTATTAAGATCCTTTAATCTTTGATCATTAATATTTTCTACCTCTTTTTGTTGAAGTCTAAAATAAGTCTCAACATCACTTTTATTAAGTGACAAAGAATTTTCTTTTTGTGACAGTTGGGAGTGAAGTTGGATCCATTGCCAAATTTTAGTAGCCAAATTATCAGTGCTAAATAGTTTTGATAAACTACTTAAATTATCTTCAACCACATCAACTGTTTCTAAAATTGATCCATAAGTTGCATAAAGTTGGGTTAATACAGAAGAAATCTCCGGATCAAATATTTGTGGTGCCTGACTAAATTTCTTCATTGTGTCAAAAATTTGGGTGATATTTTTTTGACTATTATTAGGAAGAGATTTATAAGATGAAATTAAATTTAGATAAGGTTTAATTGATAGAGCGAATTGTATTTTTTGAATACTTAAAGAAATTTCCTCAATAGTTATAGAGTTCACGTCCTTTCCAATATATTGAGCAATATCGTTTAAATTACTTTTATGTTCCAGCAATTTTAATTGCGATAATAATTCTTTTAATTGATTTTCCTTAGGTCCTTTTCCAAAAATTTTAGGAAATATTCCACCTACAGTATCTTTAATTGTTAGTTTTCCAAGACTAATATTGGGTTTAAAATATTTTTGAAGTAAAACTATTAAATCAAGAAATTTCTGTGGAATTTCATTAATATTTATTTTTTCATCAATTATGTCTGCTGAAGTTTGATTCAGTTTTTCGCAAGCATCAATAAAATCAGGAATATTTTGTTGATGTTCCAGAATAAATTGATATTCATCTAAACTAATATCTGAAAAAATATTTAAAGTGTCAGAGTCTAAAAACCCTTTTAATTTTGCAAAGTCAGTAATTTGTTTAGGGGTAGTGATGGAAGAAATAACTGTCGAAATATTTGAGTCGGTACAAAGTTCAGTTTCTATAACATTTAAATTAACAAAATCCTTAATTTGTTGTTGATAATCTATATTTTGTTTAAGTTTATTTTCAACAGTAGTAATTAATTTTTGCTCAAGGTTGTCGGTATCACTTTTTAATGCTTGGTAATTAAAGTTTAGATTTCTTTCATTGGCCGCATTTATAACACTTGTCTGCAAAGTATTAGGTAAATTATTAGCAGAACCTGTTTCTTTATCCATTCTGACAATAGAAGGTTTTGCTTGAGGATGTAGACTTTTAAACTTATCTGTCAACATTCGATCAATAACGTCTAAAGCTTCTTTTTTGTGCGAAGTGACGACTACTGATTTTTTTTGTTCATTAGCCCAATAAGTCAAAGCCGCAATAGTGTGAGATTTTCCAGTGCCAGGAGGGCCATCAACAACAATAATATTATTTTTTTGATTAGCGAGAGCCAAAAGAATTCTTTTTTGTGAATTGTTTAATGGAATTGGACTATCTGAAATATATCGTTTTGGAGATTCTAATGGAAAATTGTCTTTAAATACTTGATCAACTTCTTCTTGATGATTTGGAACAGTACCTCTAATATATTGATCAATAAATCCAGAAAATTTACTATCTTCGCCTAACTCAAGATTAGTCATAAGTTCTGAATAATCAAGCAATTTTTTATCTTCGTTTATTACAGTTTGTAACCCAATTCGACTTTTTATTTGTGGGTATTCTTCTTTTGCATGAGTAATTGGATCAAAGGCAGATTCTAAAACAAATGGTGTTTGAAAACCATATTGATTTTGGAAAAATGATTCAATACCGCCTAAGTGAGATTTTGCTAATGCGGGAGAGGAGGCTCGAGGTATGGTTAATACACTATCAAATTTAAAATAATTGATGGCTGGAGTATTAAGTAAAATTAAATTTCTTGGAAAAGATAAAGTAATCTCAGTGGTATTATTTTTAAATTCTGCCTCAACAAAATAAACAGGGTAACTTTCAGAACTTTTCTCTAAATTGTGAAAAAATAAATACAAAGTTCCAAGTTGAGCAAAGTCGGCATATTTTTGTAAGTTGTAAAAAAGGTCATAAATAACAACGTCGTCAACATTTTTTTCAAAATAATCCTTTATTGAATTAATGTATGATTCAGAATCTATATAGTCTTGTGCTAGACGCTTAATTTTTTCAAAGTTCTGATTTATATAATTAGTTATGCCAAAAATTGACGGTGGAGTATGTTCAATGTGTAATTCGTCTTTTTTCTGGTTAGTTAATTTTTCTTGAAGATTGTTTAAACTGGTTTCAAATTGACGTCGGAGTTCAAGATTGTATAAACGCAAGGCTTCTTTTTTTGCCAATTCCTTTTGTTCGTCAATATTTTCTGAATTATCTTCCGATTCATCTTTAATATTAGATTCTTCATTACTAATAGACTGATTAAGATAAGAACTATCTAATTTTTTAGAAACAATTTTTTGTACTTCAGAAATAATTTGCTCTTTTGGAATAACAACAGTGTATTTATCTTGAATAATAGTAACGGGAGACAAATCTCCAGTTTTTATTTTTTCTAGAATTTGATTTTGAAATTCAGGAAATAAAGAAAAATCGAGGGTTAGTTCATTATTAGTCCATTTATAGTTAATTAGTCGTCGGAAATTAAATCTTGTTTCAGTAAAAGTGGCAAAATAGTTAAGAATTTGTTTTGGGAGGTTATTTATACTCATTTATTATTATTGATTACCCATTTTTTAAAAGATTAGAAGTCTAATAATTTATACCCATTATTAGCAAACATTTGATTACATTATATACTAAAAGTTAGAGCTAAAAATCGGTAAAGATCCAAATTTCAATAAAGTTTATAATTTTTTTCATATAATATATACATGACCAAGGATTATTTTAAAAAACAGAGCCAAAGAATAAAGCAAAAAATTCTAATTTTAACTTCCAGATCAGATTTTTTACATGACATTTTAGAATTAAGGGAAAAATGGAATATTAAAACCAAAGGTTTTGATAATGAACAAAAAAGTCATGAATGGCAAGATTGGTTAAACGAAGTGTCGGGAAAATACTCTGATGATAATTGGTCTCAAGAAAGAGATCTTGAAGAAAAATTGGCCAAAGATGGTAACTGGACAGAAAAAGAACAGGCTAATAAAAAATTTAATGATCAAGTACCCATAAATAATTTTAGAAATGATATTTTAAGCTTAATCAAAAAATATAAGTTATCTAAAAGTTGGGAAAATTCAATCAAAATGTATCTTTTATTTAATGACATAGATAATATGTCTCCACCAATTGGTAATTTATCACTAGTATTTGGATGGGAAGATGAATTTAGAAAATTATCACTCGAATTAAATGCAAACACTACATTGGAGGATATAAAAAACATCTGGCCATATGTAATGCTTGAACAAAAAAAATTAGGGGATAAAACTACTGATAAATTTCAACCGATTAAAATGTTTGAAAGAGATTGTGAAGCATATAAATTAAAACAATCAGGAATGTCCTATGAAAAAATTGCAGATGTTTTATCAGAAAAATATGGCAAAGATTATGGATATGAGGATGTTGGTAGCTTTATTAAAAGATATAAACAAAAAACTGGCATTAATTAGACTTCATTAATGCCTTATACACCTGATTTATGTGGTGGTAACTTTGGTTTATATGAATCAAAGAACCCAACTCAAAGTCATCTATATACCTGTCAAAGATTTAAAACCATCATCATACAATCCAAGAAAATGGTCTGATGAAGCAATAAGCGGACTAAAGCAAAGTATTAAAAAATTTGGGTTAATAGATCCCATTATTGCGAATTCTGCAATAAATCGTAAGAATATTGTTATTGGTGGACATTTTAGATTAGAGATAGCAAAACAGTTAGGTTTTGCAGAGGTGCCAGTAGTTTATGTCAATGTCCCAGATGTTGAAAAGGAAAAAGAATTGAACCTTAGATTAAATCGCAACACTGGTGATTGGAATTTTGAACTTCTAAAAAATTTTCAAATTGAAATGCTGATGGACATTGGTTTTGACAATAATGATTTATCTAAAATTTGGGATGAAAATCTTGAAACTGAGGATGATAATTTTGACACAGAAAAAGAATTAGAAAAAATAAAAATTCCAAAAACAAAATTAGGAGACATTATCCAACTTGGTCAACATCTATTGGTTTGTGGAGATAGTACTGATTTAAAAGTTGTTGAAAAATTAACATCAAATAAGTCCGTATCTATGGTCTATTGTGACCCACCCTATAATATTTCTTTGGATTACAATAAAGGAATTGGTGGTAAGGGAAAATATGGTGGACAAACCAATGATAATAAAACTGATGATGAATATAAAGAGTTTTTGAAAAAGACAATTCAAAATGTTTTAACAATCTCCAAGCCAGATTGTCATATTTTTTATTGGAACGACGAAAATCATATCGGCCTAATTCAAGATTTATATAAAGAAATCGGAATAGAAAACAAAAGGGTTTGTTTATGGATTAAAAATGGTTTTTCACCTACACCTAACATTGCTTTTAATAAAAGTTACGAAGCTTGTATCTATGGGGTAATTGGTAAACCAACAATTTCGGAAAATCCGAAAAACTTAAATGAAATTTTAAACAAAGAAATTGGCTCAGGAAATAGGACAATAGACGACATTTTGGATTTACTCAATATTTGGTTAGTTAAAAGATTACCCGGAGGTGATTATGAACATCCAACTGAAAAAAGCCCAACACTTCACGAAAGAGCCCTGAGAAGGTGTACTAATATTGGCGATACTGTTGTTGATTTGTTTGGTGGATCAGGTTCTACACTTATTGCTTGTGAACAATTAAAACGGAAATGTTTAATGGTTGAATATGAACCAATATTTTGTGACCTAATTGTTTCCCGTTATAAAAAATTAACTGGTCAGGAGGTAAAGTATGTTAATTAAAAAAGGAGACTTAATTGCTCTCGGAGATCATCTACTTTTGTGTGGTGATGCCACTGATAAATCATCTGTAGAAAAATTATTAGCAGATAAAAAAATCAAGTTAATATTAACAGATGTTCCTTATGGTGTTGCTTATGTTGAGAGTAAAAATTGCTTTGCAAAGTCAAAAAAAGATAGAAAAATAATTGCCAACGACCAGGTTCAATCTGAACAATCGTATAAACAATTTACTCAGCAATGGTTAGAGATTGTTAAACCGTTTTTGTCACCCAAAAATACCTACTATATTTTTAATTCTGATCGAATGTTGTTTGCTTTAAAAAATGCTTTAGATGACTCGAATTTTAAATTTTGTCAGTTATTAATTTGGGTCAAAAATCATGCAGTTATTGGAAGAATGGATTACTTGCCTCAACATGAATTAATAGTTTATGGTTGGTATGGTACTCATCAGTTTTTTAAAAGTAAAGATAAAAGTGTTTTAGCTTTTCCAAAACCTAATAAAAGTCCACTTCACCCAACCATGAAACCAATTTCACTTCTTCGTCATTTAATCCTAAACAGTTCCCAAATTGGTGATTATGTTTATGACTGTTTTGGTGGTTCGGGGTCGACCTTGATTGCTTGTGAACAAACAAAAAGAAAATGTCTAATGGTTGAAATAGATCCAGAATATTGTCAAGTAATTATTGATCGTTTTAAAAAACTAAAAAAAATATGAAAACTGACAAAAACAAACAATTATTAATTGAACAATTAAAAAAAACACCAATTATTCAAATAGCTTGTGAAAAAGTAAGTGTTGGTCGGGCCACTTTTTATCGCTGGAAAAAAGATGATGAAAATTTTTCTACTCAAGTAGACGAAGCTCTTTTGGATGGTAATGAATTAGTAAATGATATGGCTGAATCTCAATTAATGAGTGCTATTAGGGATAAAAATTTAACTGCGATAATTTTTTGGTTAAAAAACCATCATCAAGCTTATGCCACCAAAATAGAAGTAACCGCCAAATTGAAACATGATGATGAACAATTAACTCCAGAACAAGAAGCTTTAGTGATGAAAGCCTTAAAACTTGCTTCAGTTTTACCTGAAAATTTACCGGAATTAATTGAAGAAAAACAAAAATGATTCAAAAATTAAACGAAAATGAACTAATTGAAATAAAAAAGAAAAGGTCCGTTCGAAGAGCCTTAGCCAAAAACAGTCATTTTTGGTTTTTTACTATCTATTTTAGTCATTATATTAGTTATCCTTTTGCTCAATTTCACAATGAAATGTTTTCTATTACTGAAGATATAAATTTAAAAATGGCGGTATTAGTTGCATTTCGTGGTTCAAGTAAGTCTACTATTATGAGTTTGTCTTATCCGATTTGGGCAATAACTGGTTGTCAACAAAAGAAATTTGTATTAATTGTTAGTCAGACTCAATCTCAAGCTAGATTACATTTATCGAATATTAAAAGAGAGTTGGAAACTAATGAATTATTAAAAAATGATATTGGTCCATTTCAGGAAGTTAGTGACGAATGGGGTGCTACTTCAATAGTGCTTTCTAATTTTGATGCTCGAATTACTATTGCCTCAACTGAACAAAGTATTAGAGGAGTTCGACATGGTCAATATAGACCAGACTTAGTTGTATGTGATGATGTTGAAGACCTTAATAGTATAAAAACCAGAGAAAGTAGAGATAAAACTTTTCAATGGTTAACAGGTGAGATTCTACCAATAGGTGATATTTCAACTAAGTTTATAATCGTCGGCAATTTACTCCACGAAGATTGTTTATTAATGAGACTTAAAGCCATGATGGAAAAGAATAAACAAAGTGATAGTAAATTTCTTGCTTATCCTTTAATAGATGATAATGAAATTATTGCTTGGCCTGGAAAATTTCCCAATATGGAAGCTATCAATAAATTAAAGGCATCTATAGGGACAGATTCGGCTTGGTATCGCGAGTATTTACTAAAAATTATTTCCGATGCTGATAGATTAGTTCATCCAGAATGGATTAAATATTATGAAGGGATTGAAAGAGATAAAAGAGATTTTCGTATGGTTGGAACTGGAATTGATTTGGCAATTTCTCAAAAAGAATCTGCTGATTTTACCTCTATGATTACTGCCAAAGTTTTTGGAAGAAAAGAAAAACTTGAAATATATATTTATCCAAATCCAGTAAATCAAAGACTAACTTTTCCTCAGACAGTAGCTAAAATAGAAGAAATATCTGCAATTTTAGGTAGAGAATCAAAAATTTTTGTCGAAGATGTTGGTTACCAACAATCAATTATTCAACATCTTAATAGTCGTAATATTCATTGTGAAGGAGTAAAGGTAAATGGGCAGGATAAAAGATCTAGGTTAGCTTTAGTTACCCATTTAATTGAACAAGGAAAAATTTTGTTTCCTAAAAAAGGAGCCGAAGAATTGATTTCTCAATTAGTTGGTTTTGGAATCGAAAAACACGACGACCTTGCCGATGCATTTTCTTTATTAATTTTAAAAATTTTAGAGTTAGATAATCAGCCAACACCAGCTATGTATGTCCTTACGACAGGTAATTTTTATGATCGAGGTTCTCGTCACTTGTCTGATATTTATTAAATAATAATCATCTTCTAGACTACTGTAATGGTTGCGGTATAGTTCCATCATGAATAATGAAAAAGATGGAAAGATACAGGAAATTGAGCAAACAAAATATTGTCTTTATGCTCGTAAATCAACCGAATCTGATGAGCGACAAGCCATGTCGATCGATTCCCAGATTAAGGAAATGAAGGATTTAGCCAATAGAGATGGATTAATTATCAAAGAAGTTAGACAAGAAAGTCATTCGGCCAAATCATCAGGGCTTCGACCAGTCTTTAATAAACTTTTAATAGATATTCGAAGTGGAGAATTTGATGCCATTTTAACTTGGGCACCTGATAGACTGAGCAGAAATGCAGGTGATCTTGGAACCTTAGTAGATCTAATGGATCAGGGAAAATTAAAAACCATTCGGACTTTTTCTCAATCATTTTCCAATAACCCAAATGAAAAGTTTTTACTAATGATTTTATGCTCTCAAGCCAAGCTAGAAAATGATAATAGGGGTATTAATGTAAAAAGAGGGCTTAGAGCCAAATGTGAAGCTGGATGGCGACCTAATATGGCTCCTGTAGGTTATATAAATATAATGAATGAAAATAGAATTAGTTATGTAGAGATTGATAAAGAAAGAGCACCAACTGTAAAACTAATGTTTACTAAAGTATCAGAAAGAGGTTACAGTGGTAGGGTATTAAAAATATGGTTGGATGATATTGGATTTACTACCAGAAGTGGTAAACCAATTGCTTTAAGTAAAATCTATGCCATTTTGAAAAATCCATTTTATTATGGTGAATTTAGTTTTGATGGTAAGAAATATAAGGGAAATCACGAACCATTAATTACTAAAGAAATATTTGATAAGGTTCAATATCAACTTATTTGTCCAGCTAAAGAATGGAACAAAAATGTTTTCCCATTTAAACATTTATGTAAATGTAGTTCTTGTGGGGCTTCAGTAATAGGAGAGGAGAGATATCGGAAACTTCTAAATGGTGATGCTAGAAAACATGTTTATTATCACTGCTCTAGATCAATAGATTACCAATGTAGCGAACCTTATATTACTGAAGAAGATTTAATTAAACAATTAATGGCTCACATTGATGAATTAAAACTAAATGAAATTGAATTAGCCCATCAACTTAAAAAAGATATTGATAGATTTCATCGACTTAGAACAGAAGTTTTAAATGAAGAATATATAAGTGGAAACTTAAAAGAAATAGATTATGATGCCTTTAATCATATTGATAAAAATATGGTTAAAGAATATCTAGTTCATACCTTAAAAGTGGGGACAGTAGAGGAGAGGCAACAAGTATTATCAGCTATAAAAACGAAATTTACATTGCACAACAAGAGATTGTATATAAAATAAATTAAATTCTATTTTTATCTACTAATGCCCAATAACGCCAACCTAAGGCTGTTAATTTACAAGATTTTGATTTCATTGCAGCATAATACATATAATCTTCACCAACAGGTATTACTAATCCATTTCTCTCAAATTTTTGTAAGTTTTTAAAAATTTCAACATTATTTAGATCGGCATTTTTATCTGAATCTTCAAAAGAAGGATCTAATTTAAATTCCTCTTGAGGTGTAGGAAAATATAAAGTTATCTTTCTAAGGATATCAAGTGGAATTAATGGGGATATATTTCTTATTGGTGTAAATTTAGTAATATTAGTTTTAAAAATTGGTCTTTGATCCCATGGGCCTAAAGCTTGGTCGATATAGGAATATACACTTCCAGGAGTAATATTACCCATTAGGTCTGATGCTTCACCTCTTAATGCACCTAACAATAAATTAGTAAAAATTCCATGTCCGTTTTCTTCAACAGCAGATTCATTTTCTTTACTAGCAGTAAGTATAGTCAAACCCTCTGTAATTTGAGAAATACTAACGGATTGTTCAGGAGGAGATCCGAATGATCCAGAATGACAACAATCTAATATAATAATTTTATTTTGTGCTTTCGATTGGTTGGCAAAAGTTAATATTTCATTCATAGAGACACCTTCATCGTTTGGTTGATAATCTGGTGTTACTATATATCCACCAAGATTATTTAAAAAACCGTGACCAGAAAAATAAAATAGAGCTGTTTCAACATTTCCTTCAAATAGCTCTTTTATATGAGTTTTTAATTCAGATTTATTTTTTATATCAGTTTTAAGCATTACATCAAAATTTGGGGAACCATCACCATTACTTGAAAGAATACTAGAAAGAGAAGATGCATCATTAACACATCCTAAAAGTGGACAATCTTTATAATCGTTAATTCCAACAATTAATGCTTTTCTCATTTATTTTTTCCTTCTTCCATCATTTGTTTGATAGCAGAAGCAATATTGTCCCAATCCCAGTTTGTTGTTCTGTTTCTAGCTAAATCAGACGGTAAGTTATTAGAAGTATTTGCATCGTCAACATAAACTCCAAAAAATGGCACGTTATTTTCTTTAGCAAAAGAGATCTCTTTTGCTACCCCTGAAGCTGAAGCCATATTTTTTCCAACTAAAACTATCATTAAGTTACATTTATTGATTTTATCTTCAATAATTCTTTCCCACTGATTTTGAGGTAGAGATGACTTAGAAGACCAGTCTTCTATATCAAAAGGTGTTTTGGAATTTTTAGATTGACCAATAAATAAATATTTTTCCGTTTCATTATGGTCAAAATCAAAACTAATAAAAGCTCTAGGATTACTCATTTTTTATTAAAATATAACAATCAATATTGTCTCCATTATAACATTTTAAAAAATTTCAATAATAAATTTTTATAAAAAATTATTTTGATATAAACACTATTTACCAACACCTTAGGCATTATTTGAACTGAATTTCGCTAAAATTTCGTGTGTTACAGGCCGTCAAAACGATAAATTGAAATTTTCGAAAAAATACAAGGGAAGGTAAGGGGTTTCTAACCATAGTGTAAAGATTACATGGAAAGATAGACATAATGCGGAGGGGATAGGAGTCGAACCTACATGTCATTACTGACGCTTGTTTTCAAAACAAGTTCCTTACCATTCGGAGCACCCCTCCTTCACTAAAGTTTCGGAGGGCATACCCTCCTTTTAGATAAAATGAGCCCGGAATGAAACTCGAATTCATGACCTTCCCCTTACCAAGGGGATGCTCTACCAACTGAGCTATCCGGGCACAATTGATACTTTGATATTGTATCAAAAAGTTAAATAAAAAAGAGCCTAAGGTGGGATTCGAACTCACGACCTGCTGTTTACAAAACAGCTGCTCTAACCAACTGAGCTACTTAGGCAGTAGGGTATTATATAATAAGAACATGCAAAAGAAAAAGATTTTAGTCTTAACTGATCACATGCCATGGGGACATAGGTCGATAGCTAAGGCAATTTTTAACTATCTTAAGGAACATGAAAAAGAAAATGATTACGAGGTTGTTTATGCTGAAATTAAGGCAGAAACTGGAGTTGGTGACGATTTATATACTTTTGCTTATCGATATATTCCATTAACAAATCGATGGGCTAGTAAGGTTTTTGATATGAAATTTGCCAGAGATTTGATGCGAAAAAGTACAGTTTTTAATTTACCAAGGTTGAAGAAAGAAGTTAATAAAATAAAGCCAGATTTAATAATTTCGGCATATTTTGTTCATTCTCATAGTTTGGCTGATTGGAAAAAAGAAAAAAATAAAAAATTTAAATTATGGACAATAGTGGCCGATCCTTGGACAATTATTCCAATTTCATTTGTTAAAGGTTGTGATTTAAATATAGTTTATGATGAAATTGGAGAAAAATTAGCTTTGAAATATGATATTAAAAAGAATGAGATTTTGAAAACTGGCTGGTGGGTGAGGCCAGAAATGTACAAAAAAATTGACAAAAAAGAAGTCAGAAAGAAATTGGGGATTAAAAATGATAGGCCAGTGATTTTTGTTGGTGGTGGGAGTTTGGGAACAAGTGCTTTACCAAAACTATTGCCGACTTTAATTTTTCTTAAAAGTAAAGTAACTTTTGTAATTAATACAGGGGTTGATAAATTTTCTTATAATTTAGTGGAGAGGTACAATAAAATTTTAGCTAAATTGAGAAAAGATGATGTGGTTATTATTAAAAATATGGGATGGATTGACAATATGGCTGAAGCTCTAGGAGCATCAGATATTGTTTTTGGAAAAGCCGGTCCTAATTTTTTATTTGATAGTGTGGCTTGTCAAAAACCTTTTATAGCAATTACTCATATTGGAGGTCAGGAGGATGGTAATATTGATTTAATTAAAAAGAAAAAATTGGGATGGGTTAGGGAAAAAAATAGCGAGTTGGTCAATTTTTTGTATCAATATTTAGATGATCCAAAATATTTTGAAAATAAATTTGAAGAGACAATTAAAAAAGAGGCTTTGAATAATGAAAAAAGTCTTAATATTATCTTGGAAAGAGTAAAAAAGGATTTGAAATAAGAAAGCCCCACCAAAAGTTTTCTTCAATAATGGCTTTTCCATACTAAAAAATGTCGGAAGACTCTTTTAGGGCGCAAACCCTAAAAATATGCCTTCCATCTTAGATGGATAGTTAGAAAAAACACCTTCTTAAAGTACTGCTTTTGGTAGGACAATTAATTTTACCATTTTTGATATAATTTAACCATGAAAAATAAAACGAAAATTACCAAAGATATTTTGATTTTAGATTTAGTGGAACAAAATCCAGATTTGGCTTCAGTGTTAACTGGAGAATATGGATTTCATTGCGTTGGTTGTATGGCGGCGTCAATGGAAACTTTAGAACAAGGAGCTTTAGTTCATGGAATGACTGATGACCAAATAGGGAAAATGGTCGAAGATTTGAATAAGAGATTAAGTAAGTAGCGACAGGGTAAATTGGACAATTGGTGATAGAATAATTTGAAAAATTGAACTGCCACCAATTGGAAGGAAAACTAATATAATCAGAAGAATAAATCCATAACGATCAAAAGCTTCTTGCCATTGAATAGACTTTTCTTCAGGAAGTAAGTTTAGAAAAATTTTAGAGCCGTCGAGGGGAGGAATTGGTAAAAGATTAAAAACGGCTAAAGAGATATTAATTAATATTAAAAGGTAGAGTAAAATATTTTGGACTCCTAAAAATTTAAAAAGAAGAGAAGCAAAAAGGGCGAGTAAAATATTTCCAGCGGGACCAGCGATAGAGACTAATATTTCATCTTTTTTAGGATTTTTGAAATTGTAAGGATCAATAATAACTGGTTTAGCCCAACCAATAGTGGGAATTCCTGTAAAAACACTTAAAAGAGGTAAAAAAATGGTGCCAATGGGGTCGGCATGGGCTAAAGGATTTAATGTTAGTCGACCAAGAGAACGTGGAGTTGGATCACCAAGACGATCGGCAGCTAAAGCATGACAAAACTCATGAATAGTAATACTGATAATTAAGACTAAAAAGGAAAGGAAATTTATCATATTTCAAAAAATAGTTTGTTTTGATATTATACCTTACTATGAGAACATGTAGTTTATGTAATAAGGGGACAAAGATTGGCCAAAACCGATCACATGCCCAAAATAGAACACCTAGGACTTTTATGGCTAATATCCAGAAGGTTACTTTGACTGTTGGTGAAGATAAAATTAGTGGTAGTTTTTGTACAAAGTGTTTGAAAAGGCTTAAAAAAGAGACTAAATAACAAAAAACGGCACTTAAATAAGCACCGCTTTTTGTTCGAACTTTCAGTTTTTATTTTTTGGCTTTTTTGGCCACTTTTTTCTTTGCGACTTTTTTAGTTGCTTTTTTAGCAACTTTCTTGACTACTTTTTTTGCTGGTTTTTTGACTGGCATATTTTTTACCTCCTTTAATTAATTAAAAAGTATTTAAAAAAAATGTCAAAAAAAGAAAACCCTATTTATAGGCAAAAATTTTTTAATTTATTCTTAATAATTAGTTTTTATTTATAGTGTAATATTTACAGATTTCGGACCAGCTGACGATTTTTTTACCTTCGATTTGAACAGTGTTGGGGATTAATTGTTGATTAATGATGGAAGCGGATAAAATTTTCATTTTGATTTTTTGTGATTGTTGGTTGGTGACAAATGTCCAGGCAATTGGCCAAGGGTTGAGAGCTCGGATAAAACGCTCAATTTTAGAAATATCCCAAGACCAATCGATTTGAGCATTGTCTTTGGTAAATTTTGGGAAATAGGTTTTTTGGGTGTGGTCTTGGGGAGTTAAAGATTTCAGATTATTGATATATTTTTTAATAACTGTCTCTAGATTATTGGCGGCAATGATAAAAGCTTTTTGATAAAAACTGGTGGCGGTATCGGTGGGACTAATATCGAAAGGAATTTGAGAAATGATAGGGCCATGATCAGGAAGAGAATCGATTTGGAAAAAAGAGACAGCTGTTTTGGTTTCACCATTGATAATTTGCCAAGGACCAGGAGTTGCGCCGCGATATTTTGGTAGAGGAGAGGGGTGAATGTTAATAATTTTGAATTTGGGAATGTCAATCATTTCCTGATCGAAATAAGGGGGACCGAAGGCAACACAGATAAATATGTCAGATTTCAGATTTTGGATTTCAGATTTGAATTCGGGAGTAAATTCTTCGACTTGATAGAGTTTAATGTTGTTTTGGTGGGCAAAATTAGCCACAGGATTGGCTGTTATTTTTTGATTACGACCGACGGCTTTATCTGTTTTAGTGACAACACTAATTAAATTAAAATCTTTAATTTCGAGAATTTTTTTTAGAATAATTAGGGAATATTCGGAGGAACCAAAAAAAATGAGGTTGGTCATGATGATATTTTAGCAAATTTAAACCCTCTGTCCTTCGGACATCTCCCTTGACAGGGAGACTTTATTTTTATTTGGTAAAATAGCGTATGAGAAAAATTGTGATTTATCCAGCAGGAATATTAAGACAAAAAACAGAAGAAATTAAAAATATAGACGAAAGGTTGCTGGAGGAAATGGATGATTTAAAAAATATATTGAAAAATGGCGAGAATGCTGCGGGTTTAGCGGCGCCTCAAATTGGAGTAAGTAAGAGATTTTTTGGAAGCAAAGAATTGTCTAATAGAGAGCCTTTGATTTTTATTAATCCTAAAATTGAAAAAAGTTATGGCGGAAAAGTTTATCCAAAAATTGTTGGTGAAAATAAAAAGGAAGAGGATTTTTTGGAAGGATGTCTATCTTTTCCAAAATATTTTGGAACAGTAAAAAGATTTTTGGAAATTGATGTGAGTTGGGATGAAATTGAAGAAGAAAAATTAGTCAGAAAAAACCGAAAGTTAGGTGGATTTGAAGCAATTGTGTGGCAACATGAATCGGATCATTTAGATGGTATAGTTTTTATTGATCATATAAAAAAAGATGGTGGAAAATTATATAAAGAAATTAAAGGAGAAATGTTTTTGCAAAGTAAAATTGATTTTATTTAATTTGATCAAGTAATTTTTGGGCTTCGATGTTGGTGGGGTATGAATAATCAATAGTTTTTTGAAGGTTTTCTTTGGCTAGGTTATTTTCTTTTTTGGTTAAATAAATTTTACCGAGGGCAAAATAGGCATGGTCGTAATTTGATTTTAGTTCGATGGCTTTTTGATAATAGGGAATGGCTTGGTCGGTGAGGTTGGCGGTTTCTAAAAATTGGCCGAGGGAATAGAAAATTTTAGGATCAGTGGGGGCAAGGCTAGCAGCATTGGTGAGGGCGGTAATAGAAATAGTGAAATATTTAGTATCAACGCTGGATATGTAAAGATAATTTTGAGCACGTTGTTTCCAAAAATTAATGTTGGCCGGAGAGGTTTTAATAGTTAAATCGGAATAAATGACGGCTTGATCGACATATTCTTGTTTGCCGGTGCTTAGAGCAATTTTAGAATAGATAGTGGCTAATTTGTCAGTGTAGAGTGGTTCGTTGGGATTTAGTTGATGGCTAACTTGAGCAAAAGAGAGAGCGGTGGAGTAGTCGTTTTGAGAATCGTATTTTTCAGATTGGCTGTAGGCGATGTCGGCTATATAGAAGTAAATTATTTTTTGGATGAAGAATAAACTGATGATAATAGTGGTTATGGTTAAAACCCTTTCGGTCCCAATAAATTGGGACCACCTTCCCTTGACAGGGCAGGTAGGGCATTCATCTAATAGTAAGGTGGGGAGAAGGAAAAAAAAGAGTGAAGTGGTAACAACTGAAAAACCGGCAAAATTAGTTATTAAAAGGCTAGAGAAACTGGCTAGTATGACTAGGTTCAATCCCTCTAAATCTCCCTTTGACAAGGGAGACTTTAAGGAGAAAAACAAAACAGAGATGATTACAAAACAATAGGTGAGGAAACCGACAGCGCCAGTGGTGGCGAGATAGTTAATGTATTCGTTGTGGGCTTTGTTATAAAGAAAGTCCCACTCTGAGGTGAGATTATGTTCGACTGGACGGGTCCAATAATAGGAATAAGCAAAAGTTTCAACGCCAGTGCCAAAAATGGGGAATTTTTTCCAAAGATCAATGGCCCCTTTCCAAACAATTTTTCGGATGTTGCCGGAAGAGGTGATTAGGATTTTGGATGACTCAGGATTATTTGTAGATTGTAGAGACGCCATGCGTTGCGTCTCTATAGATGAAAAAAAATAATCCTTGATAGGATTATTAATGGTGAAGGTTAATAAAATAAAAATTAAAGCAAAAATGGAGATTTTGCTTAAGGATGATTTATTTTTTAAATTCTGGAAAAAGTAAATTGTAAAATAAATGATAATAGAGATGAGACAAGCAATGATGCCAGATTTTGATTTGGTAAAAAGAATTGCGACGTAAAAAATTGAAGTTAATATTAAATACAGGTAAGGGCGCGTCACGCCGCGCCCGTACATTTTTATTGATTCAAAAAATTTATAAATTGAAAAAGGAATGAAAATACAAAGATAGGCGGCGAGCCAGTTTGGTTGGCCTAGAGTGGAAAAAACTCGGGATTGGACATCTTGAACCCATAGATTTTTATCGATACCAAAATGTTCGGTGATGGCATAAATAGAAACTAAAAATGCCGAAAATAGTGAAAAATTGATAATCTTATTTTTAAAATCGGAGTTGAGATAAACAGATAAAATAAAATAAAGAAGCAGATAACAAATCAGCGACAAAAGACCGCCGTTGAGACGAGAATAATAGCCATAAAATGAAGTATGTGGATCAATGGAATAATAAGTGGAAATTACTTGGGAGATAAAAAAGAGAAAAAGAGGAATATCTAAAAAAGTTTTTTGATGGAACGGAGCTTTTTTTTGGAAAACATTAATTAAATGAAAGGTAGTTATTAGTGTAGTTGAAATATAAACGAAATACATTTTTGGTAATTCAAAAAGCTCAGAATTTGATTGAGTGAAAATAAGAGGGGTGAAAAAAAACAGAGCTAAAAACAAAAAACGGATTAGCTTAATAAAGGACTTCATAGAGTATAATTTTAACAGATGGAGTTATTTGGAATCAAAGAAAAATTAGAAAAATTTATATCCAATTTTAGTTGGGAAATTGGAGTGGATTTGGGAAGTAGTAATACTTTGATTTATTTAAAGGATAGAGGAGTGATTGTGGATGAACCAACTATGATTGCTAGACAGAAAAAGAAAAGATGGACTGGTTTATCGGCTCCAAGGACAAAGCAAAGTGGTCCAATTGCTTTTGGATTTAAGGCAAAAGAGATGTTAAATCGAGAGCCAAAGCAGATTGAAGTTGTGAGTCCAATTAAAAATGGGGTGATCTCAGATTTTGAGGCATTGGAAAGTTTGATTTCTTATTATTTGAAATTGGTTTATGAAATTCCATCAAAATATCCTAAAATTTTTAAACCAAGAGTAATTGTGGGAGTGCCAAGTTCAATTAATCAGGTGCAAAAAAGGGCAGTAAAATCAATTTTTTTAAATGCTGGAGCTAAGGAAGTTATTCTTTTAGAAGAGGTGGTTTTGGCAGCGATTGGAATTGGTTTGCCAGTGGATAGTTGTTCGGGGCTGGTGATTGTGGACGTGGGTGGGGGAAAGACTGAAGTGAGTGTAATTTCGATGGGGGGAGTGGTGGTAGGTCGAGGAATTAAGACTGCTGGAGATGATTTAGATAATAGTATTGTTAATTATGTGAAAATGAAATATGGAATTTTGATTGGTCAGAATAGTGCGGAGAGAATTAAGATGGAAATTGGAAATTTTTCAAATAATGATGGTGATAAAAAAACAGCATTGGTGAGAGGTCGAGACTTAGAAACTGGTTTACCAAAAACAATTAGATTAACAGAAATAGAAGTGAGAGAGGCAATAACTATGGAATTGATCAAAATTGTCAAACTAGTGTCGACGGTTTTAGATGAAACTCCGCCAGAATTGATGGAAGACATTTTAAAGAGAGGAATTGTATTAGTGGGAAATGGGGGAAAAATAAAAGGTTTAGCACAGTTGATTGAAAGTGAAACAAAGATATTTACTAAAGTTTTAGAAGAACCAGGAATGATGGTGGTTAAAGGATGTGGTGAATTGATTCAAAATAGAGAAACACTTAAACAAGTTAAATTGGTGTCGGGATTGAAAGAATGAATCAAATAGATGATGGTTCTTGGAAATATTGGATTTTAAGATTTGGCTTGATATTAAGTTTTGGGATTATTTTGGTGTCTATTTTTAAATTAGATGTAATTAAGGGTGTTTATTATAAAGATTTAGCAATGGAAAATAAATTAATGGAGAAAAAAATTCCAGCAGCTAGAACAACAATATTGGATAGAAAAGGGAGAGTGATAGTAAAAAGTATTTATCAATATTTTAGAATGGATGGAGGTAATAAAATTTATGAGAGTTTAGGAGATTTTCAAGGATATAAATTTGAAGAGGAAAACTTGGCTTATGAATTAAAAAGATCCTATCTTTACGGAGAATCGATGTCGTTGATTACTGGATATGTTGGAAAAGTCAATGAAAATGACCAAAGTGAAAATAAATGTGGAATAAAATTAGGTAATGATGAAGTGGTTGGAAGAAGTGGGGTGGAATCATTTTTAGA
>Ga0172379_10003375_pt1 | contig 25583 bp, 37 predicted proteins | sample GrowelOW334metaG_FD_119756 | JGI IMG/M metagenome (GOLD analysis project Ga0172379, IMG submission 119756) | Groundwater microbial communities from an aquifer near a municipal landfill in Southern Ontario, Canada - Groundwater well OW334 metaG | ecosystem: Environmental > Aquatic > Deep...
ACAACTCCGGCGCCTCGCTCTGGAACGAGGACAAGATCGAGTCCACCCCGTCCGTGAAGTGCCCCGCGATGGCCCGGCTGTTCGCCACCAGGTTCGCCTGACGCTGCTTGCTCCGCGGCCAGTCCACGAAGCGCACGTCGAACCGCTCCCCCGTCTTCGGGTGGTCCACGTAGCCACGGGCTGCGTCCGTCCCCGGGCCTGGCCCCGGAGCCCGCGTGAACTCGCCCGCCCCCAACTCCCGGAGCTGCCGCACCCGCTGGTGCCCCGAGACCAGCTCGCCCGTGCGCAGGTTGAAGACGATCCCGCTGAGGTCGCCGTACTCCGCGAGCGACGCGCCCAGTCCCGCCAGCGCCTCGTCGGTGATCTCCCGCGGGTTGATCGGGTCTGGCCGGAGCAGGTCGAGCGAGTGCGCCCCGTCCGCGAGCACCACGGCATGCTCGGTCACCTCTCCGCTCGCCTTCTTCGTCGCCTTCGCCATCGTGTCCTCCGTCTCGCCCGCATGCGTGGCCGCGATGCCGGCCAGTAACTAATCCGTGGCGTCCACCAGATCGCCCGCCCGCGGCGCCTGCGACATCATCTCCGGACGGTCCCCCATCTCCCGCCGGAGCATCTTGCCGAGCACCGGCCACCTCGACCCCGACACCGCGGCGACGAGCAGCACGAGCCGATCGACCCCGAGCAGGTCGGCCAAGCGCAGCGCGGTCTCCTCGGTGATCGGGCGTGCCCCGGACTCGACCATCGACAGGTACGCACGAGACACGTGAAGCGAGTCGGCCAGACCTTCCTGACTGATCCCTCGTGATCTCCTAGCGTCCTTGATGATGGCCCCTGCGGATCGCATGTCGGAGACCGTAACAGGTTGGTGACTGGAGGTCAATGCCGCGGCGCGTGCGGGTCAGCGAGGAAACAAGGACGACTGCTGCCCTGCGCACGGCATGGCCTCTGGCATCGATTCTGGCAGTAACTGGAACGCCAGCAAGCCACCAACCGTCTGGCCGCACCGCACGAATCCAGCCCGCAGGAAGCTGGTATCGCGGGATGCCCGAACCGCGCCACTCTGCCACATCGCCACGATGATCGCCCTGGCGTCCTCCCACCCCTTGCCCGTAGGACGCCGAGGAGCGATCCCGACGACGGTCGGAGGATGGTCCCGGTAGAGGGTCTGCCACCGCTCCAGCCCGCCAAGGTGCTCCAGTGGCTGGATCATGACGAGGGCGCCACCCGGCTCCAGGAGCGGGAGAGCGAGGAGCGTCCACTGGAGCGAGCGCGTGAACGGCGGGTTGCAGACGATGAGCGGCCAGCGATGCCGTTGCCTCTGGCTCGATGCCCAGAGCACCTCGGTCACCGCCCACTTCTCGACGTTGGCCTGGATCACACCCCATCGAGGGTGCGCCGACCGCAGGTGATCGCAGCGGTCCGCCTCCATCTCGACCGCGGCCACCCGGATGCCCGGCCATCGCCGCTCGCAGGCCGCGCCGAGGTCACCCAGACCTGCCCCGAGGTCGAGCACCGCCTCCGGCGCGACGGCCAACGGACAGAGGTCACGAGCCGCGTCTGCCAGCCACGCGGGCGTCTTCGCATACTCTCCCCGTGCCGGGTCCACGAGGGAAGCCTCCTCGGGGAAGAGGTCGTCGACGGGGATCACCGGTCGTCCCCCGGTGTCTCCGCATCTGCCGTACCTGCCCGCACCTCTTGCGCCTCGACATCGATCGGAGGACCCGGCACCTCCCGTCTCCCCTCACCCTCCACCAGCTGCAGCACCTGGCCCTCCGAGCAACCCAGCACCGCCGCCGCACGCCGCACGGTCTCGTCCAGCAGCGTCGCCAGTTCCGCATCGTCCAGCTCGTCCGGGGACCTCCCCACCAGCAGACGCTGCGGCTCGCGGTTGAACACCGACAACCGCAACCCCACCTCCAGCTTGCACTCGTCCAAGTCCTTCATCAGCCGCAGCACCTGCACGCACTTGCCAACGTCCGGAGGCACGAGGAACTGGTCGCTCGGGTCGATGAACCTCCCCTCCCGGTCCGTCTTGCGGTGCGGGTTGTCGATGCCGTGCGCGTACGCCAGCAGCCGCACGCACTCCCGGTAGCGCATCGCGTGACGCTCCCGGAAGCGCGACCAGAACTGGAGGTTGCCCTCGCCCTTGGCCTCCTCCAGCAGCGCAGCCCGCAGGTGGTGCCACTGGCCGTTGGAGAGCTTGCCGCCGGCCTCGACGGTGATCTTGTCACGCACCTCGGCATCGGTGAGTCCCATGGCGATGAGGTTTCGCATCCGAGAAACGCGAGCGAGAACTTTTCGGGAACGATCGCCGGGCTTTTTCACTTTGGGTCTCCGTTTTCGGGCTCATTAGAACCAGAAAAGGAACGATACGCGTTTTTGGGTTTCACCTCCAGTCGGGGCATCCTGGCCGCTACTCCTGCGTGTTCGCCTCGACGAGGGCCTGCGCTACCGGCGGGCAGACCGAGTTGCCTGCCAGCTTGATCTGGGCCGTCTTCGTCAGTGGCTGGCCCCGGAACTCGGGATCGATCTTGTAGGTCCCGGGGAAGCCCTGCGCGGCGAAGAGTTCGTGCGGCTGCAGCATCCGCATCCCGATGTCGACGATCTGGAAGGGCTCGCCGTCCATGAGCACCAGTCCCAAGCCGAACCGGGCCCGGGAGGTCACGGTGTGCAGCGGGGTGAAGAGGTCCTCGGTCTGCGGCCGGCCGTCGGCGCCGTAGTACTTGATCAGGAAGGCCCGCACCTCGGCCAAGTGGCCCCCGCCCTTGCCGCCCCCCGAGGTCACCGTCGGCATCGGCTCCCGGGCATCCGCGCCGACAGCGGTGCCGTAGAACTTCGTGAGGAAGGCCGCGGTCAGGGCGTGGTGGTCGATCCCGGTGACGGTGCCCAGTGGACGGCCCGGCACCCGCGGCGCCTGGCCTTCCCGCTCACCGTAGCCCATCTGGATCAGCGTCGGCGAGACGAGGGCGAAGCCCCCCGTACTCGTGATGGTCCTCAGCGGGTCCTGCATCGGGAAGGCGCAGCCGGCGTGGCTCTTGTGCATGTCCGTGCGGATGACGAAGGGCTCGGCCGCCTCGATCACGTACTTGCGGATCCCTGCGGCGATCCGGCGCAGCGTTGCCTCGGCGAGTGGTCGCGGCCGATCGAAGATCGACGGGCAGGGCAGCGACCAGTCGATGCACTCCGCGGCCGAGTGCCAGTGCTCGGCGGTGCCCTTGCCGTGAGTCGGCGCTGGCCAGGCCGGAGTGAACCCGTCGCGGCGGGCCACGAGGAAGAGCCGCCGGCGGGTCGTCGGCGCGCCATAGTCCGCGGCCACGATCGAGCGGAACTCGACGGTGTAGCCCAGGCCGGTGAGCTGCCCGAGCCAGTCCCGGAAGGTCTCGCCCTGATGCGCGGGGTCGGGCCGGCAGTCCTCGAGGAGCGGACCCCAGGTCTGAAACTCCTCGACGTTCTCCAGGATGATGACCCGGGGCGCGACCTCCCGGGCCCACCGGATCACGACCCAGGCGAGCCCGCGGATGCCCTGATCCCTGGGCTGCGAGCCCTTGGCCCGGGAGAAGTGGGTACAGTTGTGGACGATGATCCCCTCGGCGACGTAGCTCTCGTCCTCCTCGACTGCGAGGTTGTAGACTTCGTGCTCCCCCTCCAGCCCGTGCGCATCGCGGATCGGAGACCAGCGCAGGCCGTCCTCAACGAAAGTCTGGGCGTGATTCGCCTCGATGCTGCAACGCCAGCGCACGCTGTAGACGGGACGGGTGTTGACCGTTCGGCCCTCGATCGTGTTGCGGTTGGCTCCCCGGTAGACCGCGGCAGCGACGCCGAGCGTGGAGAGCAGCGTGCGCAGCCCCCATGCCAGTGCCGGCGACACCGTCGTGGCCTCGACCATCGGCTTGCCCTTGGCGTCGTCGTGGGCGTGCCCGTCCGCGCTGAGGTAACCTTCGAGGAATGCCCGAGCGAGCCCCACCGGAGCACCGAGCAGCCAGGCCGGAACCGTCTTCTCCCCGGCACCGTGGCCGAAGTTGCCTCGCAGCCACTCGACCAGCGCCCGGCTGTTCGCCGTGAACTGAACGGCAGTGCGAACCTCTCGCTGGCACCAGGCAAGCTCGCCGTCACGAACACGCACCCCAGTTCGCGGCCACATGTTGAGCCGCGGCTTCAGTGTCTCTGCTTCGTGCTTGCCGCAGATGATGACCAACTCGGCCCGGGTCGGGGTGAGGCGGGTCCACCCGTCACCAACGTAGCGGCCGGCGAGCCAGAGCAGCCGGGCGTCCACCGGCAACGTCGTCCCCTTCGCTGAGCCGACGAGTTGCGGGATCGGCAGTTCGGGCACGGCCATCGGGGTCGCCCAGTACCAGCCGCGCTCCAGCTGTGCTGCCGGCACCCAGGCCGGTGCGTCGAACGAGTAGCCGCGGTGCAGTGCGTGTCGCTGGCGGGCGTAGAAGGGGTGCTCGTCGCTGACCCGTAAGCCGTAGTGTCCGTGTCCGCGGATCTCCCGCAGTGGCTTTGCGATCTGGTGGGTCCACGTCACCTTCCGCCAGCGCTGACGATGGGTGAGCACGACGTCGCCCGCACGCACATGCTCGATGGCGACGTAGCCGCGGTCGGTGAGCACCATCGTGCTGGCAGGGAAGCAGTCCGGGCTGAACCAGGCCAGGCCCACCGGCCGCGAGCCGCAAGCCTCCCGGGGGTCGACGTCCCAGATCGACTCGCAGAAGTGTCGCGTTTCGGGGTGGTTAGCCTGGTGCATGGCGATCGCCTCGGGGTCGTGGTTGACCGCGAGGTCCACCGGTCGACCGATGGCGGCCTCGATCCCGGTGGAGGCGCCACCACCGCCAGCGAAGTTGTCGACCACGAGCTCGCCCGGCTGGAGAGCGAAGATCCGCAGCAGCGGGGTGCAAGTGCTCATCGCTCCGTCCTCCCCGCCCCGACGCCGCCGGCCTGAGCGAGATACGCCAGGATGCCCGAGCAGTAGGTGAGGGCGCGCAGCAGCAGGGAACGGGTCTTGATGTCGATCATGTGGTCTGCCTCCCATCGGCCGCGCGGTCGGCCGCCTTCCATCGTCGCAGCAGTTGTCGTCGGTCGCGCCGCACCAGCCGCACGTCCCGCTCGACGACCGCGACCACGCGTGCCTCGACGCAGGTCCAGGTTGGGAAGTGGTCCTCGGGCGAGGGGATCAGCAGGGCCTCACGCGAGTCTTCCTCGGGCAGCGTGAGCCCGGAGGGCTCGACCTGGTAGAGGTCGCCCTGGCTGCGCGCGGCGTACCATCGGGCGTAGGCGAGGTCGGTTGTGACGTAGACCGCGGACCGCTGCGAGGGCGGGTCGACCGGCTCGTAGTCGGGTGCGTCTCCGAGCGCGGCCAGCACAGGAGCAGCCTTCTCCGGCGGCCAGGTGGCCAACCACTCGCGGTACTCGCCAACCGTGAAGGTGCGGCCCTCGGCGCGCGCGACGCAGATCGGGCAGCCGTCGTCGACAACATGCGGTGGACTCGGCTTCAGGATATCACCAACCTGCAGGCCGGCGATGCCACCGTGGAAGAGGAGGGGGCGAGGGTGACGGCTCATGGTTGGCTCCCGGCCTCAGGGGCGGCCAGACGCAGCGAGAGGAGGCACTGGTCGCAGACGTACTGGCACCACCCGTTGCGGTGAATCACGAACATGCCCGGCCCGGTCCAGGTGTCCAGCCCGCCCCTCCCGCAAAAGCCGCACTTCCCGCAGTCCTCCGCCCGGACGCTCTGAAACGAGATCCCGTCCGTCGGCCGCGTGACCAGCATTCCGACGGCTCCCCGGTGACTGGTCCTCCAGAGTGGAGGGCGTTGCTCGCAGCTCATTCGATCCCCCGTGGCGAGCAGATCCGGGGCCCGAACGCGGCCTCCCATCTTGCTCGCGAGCGCTGCTTCGCCTCCCGGTGCATCTGGAGGACGGCGTCCGCGGCGTCCTCCCCGGTCACCACCCTGGATGCCAGGGAGACGTACAGCTGGTCGGCCAGCGTCGCCAGCTTGCACCTGGCTTCCTTGGAGGCGCAGTCCAGGTTCGTCATCTCCACGAGCGCACCTCCGCATCGAGCACGCGTCGGAAGCTCACCACCCACACCCACGGGCCAGCGGCCCATGAGCACCCCGGCCGCTTGCCGTTGATGTGATCCCAGAGGATGGAGTATGCGTGCCACCCGAAGTCGCAGAGGTCGTTGCTGCCCACAACCCGCCATCCCCCCGGGTGGTTCTCGTCGGTCGCCGGGACGAACTCGACACCCTCATCCTCGACGTCCTCCTCGCTGATCGCCTGCAGCCGCTCCACGCGCACGTCGACCACCCGCAACACCCACTCTGCGTCGGGGTGAACCGCTCCGTCCGCGCGGTAGCAGATGCCTCCGGACTCGTGCCGGTCGATCTGCTCGCGAACGTAGAGCAGGTCGCCGGGGGCGCTCGTGTAGCGCACCCGCTCAACCGCCACGTCGGGCGCGAGCGGGTCTGCCACGATCGGCTCGTTGGGGAATCGGTGCTCCACCTTGAGGTAGCCACCGGCGCCCAGCCCCGGGTCGGGCCACGCCCTCCCCGTGGCCAGCGGGGCGAGCCACTTGGGCAGCTTCACCACCCGCCGGGTCTTGGTCTTCGCGTCCGCGCGGACGGCCAGCACCATCGGCGTCGAGAAGGAGATCGGCTTCATGTCAGGCAGCATCCTCGCCTCCTAGACCATGAACACGCACTGCCCGCACTTCGAGCAAAACCGCGGCCCGTGCCCCTTGTAGCGACCGGCCTTGACCACCTGGCTCACGTCCAGTGCCGCCTCGCAGCACGGGCTCAACCCCCGGGCGATGCACGACTCGGTCCGCCGCACCGCGGCCTCGTGGGATGCGACCTGCGCGTCCGTTGGCTCCTCGAATCTCTTGCAGAACGGCACCCCGTGCCGGGGCTGGCCGCGCATGTCGAGCTTGGAGCAGGGCCACGGGAAGCCGCTCGGGTACTCGACCCCCGCTTTGCAGTGGGTCGCGGGGTACGGATCGCGGTGGATGCAGTGGCCTTTTCTCATTCCACGCACCTCCTCAGAACGGTATCCAGCAGGAGCACGGCTCCGAGCCGATGCCAGCGCCAGGAGTAGTCGCAGGGCAGTCGACGCAGCGCGACGCGAGAGCCGCGACATCTGCGATCTTCCTGCCCAGCGGGCAGTTGGGCGAACGGCCACGACGTCACCCAGTACACGCCCGGAGCCTTGAGCACGAGGCAACGCCCAGGGGGAACGAACTGTGGCGTCCCGGGCTTCTGTCGCGAGTAGTGCCGGTCGGCAAGGTCGCGAGCTTCGGGGTCGGCCAACTTCCAGATCACCTCGTCACCTCCACCCGGCCCACTGCCCATCTGCTCCGAGCAACCCCACCGGCCCCGCTGGCCCGGCGTACTGGTACCTCCGCGCCGAGCGCGGCGAGATCCACGCAGGCAGCGTCCCCATCTTGCGGAACCAGGTCGCGGCAGCCTGCCGATACGCTTCCTCTGGCGTCTCCGCTCGCCTCGTGCCCGCCGCCGCCACCAACCCATCGTCGGTCACCACCGAGCCGGTCCAGCCGACTCGGTTGCAGGTCAGCAGCACGCACCACCCGGGGCGGCACCAGCTCACTTCGCCTCGTGCCAGGGCCAACCCGCGGCCCACGCGAGTTCCGGCCAGCCACCCCAGGAACCCAGCGCCTCGTCGAGCGGGATCTCGTCGGCGAGGTGCGCGATCACCTCTGCCTGGATCTCGGCGTTGGTGATCAGCACCACGGGCCAACCATCCAAGTCGCGGATCTCCTGGAGCACACGGTCCACCAACGGCATCGTCGGGTCGACCGCGGTGTAGAAGGTCCCATGCCGGAAGTCCCCGATCTCGCTGGCCGCACCGGGCAGAGGACGCGGAGCGTTGAAGACCGGCCAGCCAGTCTCCGCCCACTTGCGGAGCCAGGACAGCGCAGCCTCTCGGTTCACGTAGATGGTGTTCTCTCGCTTCATCAGCTCCTCCACCCCCGCTGCAGCACCAGCATCGTGCTCGCGTTGCGCCGCGCGGTCACCTGCCTCGTTCCCGTCGGCTGCGCCCTGTAGGACTCGAAGTCGAAGCGGTCGACCTTCCGAGACCAAGATCCTTCGCCTGCTCGGTGAAGATGTCGGACTGCCACCTGACCTTGCCGCTGCACTCGCTCACCGGTCGAGCGCCGGCGAGAGGGCGTTGCGCAGCCGGGCCAGGCAGTCGTCGATCCGGGGCGTGATCCACGCACCGTCCACCTGCCCCGAGACGACGCGGATCGCCCCCGCGATGCCCGTGCCAAGTCGCTCCAGTGGAGGCGCACCTCCGCCGGCCAGATCCACGTCGACCTGGCTCTCCAGGATCATCCCCGGGCGGATCACCGCCAGCCCGGTCGGACTCCCATCTTCGTCCAGCGCCTTGACGTCGATCACCACCTTCACGTGGATCCGCACCTTCCTGGGGACCATGCTCGCCTCCTACTTCACGCGCTTCGTCCTCGGCTTCACGGCTTCCGTGGACGCTCGGCGTTGCCCAGCACCCGCGGCGAATCCGCCAACTGGAACTCCGGCCGCTTTGGCTTGCGGACGACCTGCACGGACACCGCCCGCTTTGACTGCCCCTGCACCACCTCGATCGTCTCCGTCCGCGGCTGTCGCTGCATCGAGTTCTGCCTCCTGTGCCCCGCTCCCGAACGGAGGCGCGGGACGGTCCACCATCGCCTGGATGTGCGCAGGGATCGGGTCTACCGCAGGGGGTTGCTTCCGGTCCACCACCGCCCACCCTACCGGACGCTCCGTGCTCCAGAGCACCACTTCCCCGGTGTGCAGCAGCCACGCTTGCTGCCCACCATGATCGACGGAACGCGTCCATGGAGGCGGTGTTGACGGGCCGACCTGTACGCCGCACACCGCAGGCAGCATCCCCCCGACGCAGAGCCCGGACGCCCGCACCCGTTTTGCCCACGCGGTGAGCTGCGCGGCACTCCAGAGCCACACCCACTGCTCGTACAGGACCCGCGCATGCTCGTGGGCGTCCATGGCGCGGGATGGGTCGGGGATCTGGGACTGCTGCGGGCATACGGCCGTCACTTCGTGGTCACGGTGAAGGCCAGCATCCGGGGGACGGCGGTGTAGCCATTGTAGGCTACGTCGAAGCACCCAGCCACGACCCTGCTCTCCTCCCCGTCCGCCCGCTTCGGCATGCTCGTGGTGCAGAGCAGGGTTGCGCCGTCCTCGGCCGAGTCCGGGCCCAGCTCGAACGTGGCGAACATCGGCCCGCCCGCTTGGCGATCCCGATCACCTGCGCCATGAGCGGGGCGATCTCGTCGTCGTACACCCGCTCCAGCTCCGTCCTTGGCTCACTCATCGGATAGCCTCCTGGCGCCTGCGGCGCCGTCACGGCCGCACTGGCCGCCCGCACCCCGCGTGCGTGCCGTCGTCTCTGATCTCGCACCCGAACTTGTCGCAGTGCGGGCAGTAGCCTGGCGTCACCGCGGCATGGGCCAGGCGGCATGCGGCGAGCGCATCCTCGCACCGTCCGGAGATTGCCCAGGCCGCAGCGCTCGCGGCCTGCATGTCCGCGGCTGCCGACTCGGGCTTGCCCTGCTGCAGACGTCGGACTGCGGACTCTGCGAGGCGGTGCACCAACTCGGCGGTGTCCACCAGGAGTGCGCATGAGGACTCGGCTCGTGTCGTCATCGTCCTCCCCCTCCCACGAACACCTGCTCCACGAGGCGGGCGAGCTGGCGCACGGTCTGCGGTGTGCCCTGCGGAGGCGGGCCGTCCACGGGAGCCTGCGACGAGCCCCAGCATGCAATCGAGCCCCCGCCCGGGACATGCCAACCGGGCAACCCGGCCTGCAGCCGGCTCAGGTCCGGCCTGTCGAAGCCCCGGTGCCGGGTGACGCCGAGCCCGCAGGACCCGCGCTTCCAGATCGAGGCTGCGATCCCACGCCCGCCCAGCACCTCACCAGCCGTGTGCAGGTGCAGGTCCTCCTCGATCACCGCCACCAGCACCCCGTCGCCGAGATCCAACACCTCGACGTCGTGCAGCTGGCGGGCAGCCTCTCGCAGCGCCTCGTGGTTGCGGACCAGGCCACGCACCACCCGCCCCATCCTCCGGAGCACCGTCCGGTCAAGTTGCCGCCCGACCATTCCGGTCATGATGGCCTCGCTCCGCAGCGCGGCCATCACCTCCGCGAGCGTGAACCGGGGATTGCTCTGCCTCCGCACGCTGTCCTCGACCTCCGCGAGCAGGTCGGGGTCCCAGTCCTCCGCCTCGGGCATCGAGCCCAGCACGGACCGCCACCCGTCGCGCTGCCGAGGACGGCCCAGCGGGTGGTCGAGCACCAGCGCGTCCTCGCACCCGTCGGGCAGCGCCGCCATGTTGACTGGCAGGAACAGCACGTCCTCCGGCCCCGCGCCCGAGGCCACGACGCAGGCCACCGCGTCGAGGTCGGGCACACGGTGCACCACCACCTGCCTCCGCTTCTGGTCGTCTCCAGATTCCATCTGCGTCTCCCTGCCCCCCTCCGCGGCCCCGCAGCGATGCGAGGTCGGGGAGGAGGGCAGGGCGACCCGCTCGGTCGCCCTGCCCGTGGTCTCACATCTCCAGCAGGTCCCGCCGCGTGAAGGTGAAGACCGGGATCGTGTCCAGCAGGTCGACCGGAGTGAACTGGCCGGGCTTCCACCCCTTCTTCGCCGCCTCCTCCATCGCGGTCTGGCCGGTGTGGTGGACCTTGACGTAGGCCCGGATCAGGTTGCCGGCGCTCTCCTCCAGCGTATCGGTCACCCACGGCCCCGCCCAGGTGCTCTCGTGCGCGGCCCGGGTGATCGCGTCGGTCACGCCCTTCACCGTCGGGTTCGGCTGCTTCCAGTACGCAGCCCGCAGGCGGCGCACCAGCTCCTCGTCGTTCACGCCGACCCCGCCCTGGCCCTGGATCATGCGCTGCTGGACCAGCTTGGCGAAGACCGGCTCGACGTCCGCGTGGTGCAGGTCCTCGTCGATGATCCGGGCCTGCGCCGCTTTGCGCCAGCAGTCCACGAAGGGCGCCACCTTGGCGAGCGCGGTGTCCACGGCCTTCTGCAGCACGGCCCGCAGGTCCACACCCTTCGCCGAGTGGACCTGGCGCAGCACGTCCACGGTGCGCGTGACCTTGGTGAGGTTCACGCACCTGGCCTGCTCGATGATCGCCTGCATCACCAGGCTGCCACGGCCGGTGTCGTCGGTGCGGACCTGGATGCCGGCCCGCAGGATGTCGCCCACCACCAGCTCCGCGGCGTTGATCTCGGCCAGCCAGAGCCCGGTGAACCTGGTCTGGATGCCGTCGTAGGTGGCCTCCCCCTTGGCGTCGCTGGGCACCACCTGCCGCAGCACCGCGGCGACGTCGTCTGCGTCCAGCGCCTGGTAGGAGTCGCTCACCGCCGCGAACACCTTGCGCTGGCCATCCCCGTTGCGGGTGCGGAGCATGATCTGGTCGGGCTCGTCCACGACGTGCTCCATCCGCACGATGCCTCCGCTCTTGCGCTCCACCTCGTGCCCGGCCATCCGCTTGGTCTCCGTCGCGCAGAGGTGCCGGTTCACGTTGTACGCCCGCAGATCGGGCTGCACGCTGGCGAGGTAGGCGCCGGCCCGGTACATGCCGAAGCGGCTGGTCAGCTGCTTGAAGGCGTCGATCTCCACCGGCAGCTTGCGCCCGGAGATGTCGAGCGCCCCGCTGTCGTCCATCTCGATCCGGTTGACCGGCACGATGTGGTCCTCGCGGCGCTCGGTCTCGATCGTGGCCATCAGCCCCTCGCAGGCTTCACCGAACCATGCCTGCCGGTCGTGGTCCACCCGCATCTGCCGCCAGGCATCCCGACCGCTCTCGGCCACGGGGTGCCCCACGGAGTAGAGGAGGCGCTGCGGCGGGAAGCCGAGGTCGGTGGCGAGGGCGTGGTTCTCGTTGGCCCGCCTGGCACCCTTGGCAAGCGCCTGATCTTCCATGGACGGCACGAGCCGCACAGCCTGCGTCACCGGAGCGACCGGGTGTTGGGCGCGCGGAGGTCGTCGAAGAAGCTGTCGTCACGGTTGATCGTCATCGTGTGGTTCTCCCAAGGTTTCGAGCCTGTCGTTTCGATCATGTCGGTCTGTCAGGCTGCCTGGCGCTGCACGTGGAGCCCGTCCCGGCGGAGCTTGGCGATCACGCCGGCCTCGATCGCGGCCTTGCCGCAGGTGTGCCAGCGGCTCCAGACCGCGCCCTGCACGTGCGCCGAAGGCGGGATGAAGTCGGGAAGCTCGGCGTGCGGGATCGTGCACTCGCTGCCGTCCTCGGGCGCCATCTCGCGCAGCCATGCGGTCACCTGCTCCCGGGTTCCGCCGGGCCTGCCGTGACCCGCCGGCGACGTGCGAGGCGTCCGCGGAGCCGTCGGCGCGTGCACCAGCAGGTCCATCGCGAACCCCGTCCGCATCACGACCCGCACCTCGCCCTCCATCCGCTCGATCAGCACGCGCCCGGTCGGCGTCTTGCCGAGCACCCGCAGCATCACCGACGTGCCGGGCTGGTAGCAGACCGTCCCGGCGGGCAGCGAGCCGAGGGTCAGCATCACCATCTCGTCCGCCGGCATCGTGATCTCCACCTGGGCCTGGGCCGCCTGGTCCACCGGAGCCTGGTCCGCCGGAGCATCGACCTCGTCTGCCTCGGGGCACGTCCCGTTCTGGATGCGCTCCGCGCAGTCCTCGCACCCGGCGCACCCCTCGCCGCCATCCGGCTCCTCGGGCGTGGCCGGCATCGCGGCGGGCTCGGCGGCGGGCTCGGCGGCGGGCTCGGCGGCGGGCTCGGCGGCGGGCTCGGCGGCGGGATGGATGTCCTCCCACGCGGGCAGGGAGGCGAACGCAGGCGCAGCGCGGTCCATCGCGTCGACGGGCTCGGGGGCCACCTCGTGCTCGGCGCACACCGTCGCCACCGCCTCGCGCAGCCGCTTCTCGAAGTCCGCCCGCAGGTGCTCGCAGCCCCGGTAGTCGACCGTCAGCTCCTCGGAGCCGGCCGCGTCCGCAGCCTTCTCCCGGATCAAGTTGCCCAGCATCGTCCATGCTGCCCCGTGACCGTTGCCCCGGCCGAACTCCTGACCGTCGACCAGCGCCGCGTACCAGTTGCCCTTCTTCGTGATCGTGATCTGCATGGCGTGTCCTCCGTCCGTGTCCGTTTTCCCGTCGTCCATCCTGGGCTTCCGTCGCCCGGTTGCGCCCGCCCTCGCAGGAAAGCAGCGCAACCGGAGGGCGGAGGCTAGTGGGTGAGGCCGGTCTCCCAACACGAGGTCCCCGGGTTGACCCAGTCGCCGCACTCCTCGCAGATGTAGCGGCGGGTACGGGCGGACACCGACCGGGGAGCGGACGTCGTCTGGGGAGCCAGGGATGGCGCCCTGGCGGCAAGGTACCCGTACACGAGGGTTCCGTTGTCGGTCTGGAACGGATGGCCAAGGGAGACGACCTGTTCGGTCTTGCGCTCCCCGCTGGCCTTGGTGACCGTGACCTCGCCGATCTTGACCTCAGCGACGGGCCCGCAGGCAACCCACTTCCCGTCCTTCGTCTTGCGGTAGGTAATCATCTTGTTTTCCCCATCGGGCAGGGCACCTTCCGTCCCCGTCCATGCATTCTGTTATACCAGACCGAATGGATTGCATCAACCAAAAAGCGACAAGGAAGGAAGAAAAAGATCAGATCACCGGACGCCCAACGCCTTGTGTACCTGGCACGACACACGCCAACACGGACGCGCCGTCGCCAACTTCACCGCCTCCGCCGCGTTCTTCTTCCACGTCCGCTCCCGGGCGTCCACCCCGAGCAACGGCAGGCAGGACGGGTCCACCGGTTGGAGCCAGCGATGCAGCGCCCCCGGCGCGGCCTCCTCCGTCCACGCCTGCGAGACCGGACCCGGGCAGAGCACCTTGACCTCCTGGACACAGGTCCCGAGTTCGTGCTGGACCTCGGCCTTCGGGCTCCAGGTCACCCACGCGGCCCGGAGATCGAGTCCAGGAAGGGGAGCAACCGTCCCGTTCGTCTCGACCTGGATCTGGACCGGCCGCGGAGCGCACCCCGCGGCGAGCGCCCCGACGAGGTCCGCGTCCAGCTGCAGGAGAGGCTCCCCCCCGGTGACCACCACGAGGAGCGTCCCCGCCTTCACGTCCAGGGGAACACCGTGTCCCTCCAGCACGGCCCGGACCCGGTCTGAGACCTCGACCGCGTCGAGTTCCACTGCTGTCTCGTGGTCCGTGTCGCAGAACGCGCAGGAGAGGTTGCACCCGGCAAGCCGAAGGAACAGTGCCGGCGTCCCGGACCAGGCGCCCTCCCCCTGGACGGAGGCGAAGATCTCGGCGACCGCGTACCGGCTCATCGGTGATCCAACCCATCGGCGGACCAATCCGCCCAACAACCAGGGGTCTCGAACAGGCGCAACCCAACCAGGCGCACCCTGGGGAAGTCGGCACCGATTCGTTCCCCGAGGGCCCGGCCGAGCCACCCCGCCATGTTTTCCACCGTCGGGGACCCGGTCGGGCAGGCCGTCACCGCGTCCGGTCCCCCGACGTCCCGAGCGACCTGGGCGAGCGGCTGCTCGGACTCGGCGACGCCTTCCCCATCGCCGGCCAGGATCAGGCGGTGATCGAGGTGAGCGTCCACCCACACGCCGAACGCCCGCTTCACGGTCCCGAAGTCGAGGATCATGCCGTCCGGACCGAGCCCGTCTGCAGCGAGCACGACATCCAGCACGTAACGATGGCCGTGAACCCGCCGACACCAACCGGAATGACCTGGGAGCCGGTGGGCCGCGTCAAACTCGATCCTGCGCGTCACTGTGAGCATGTCACCTCCCGAATACCATGGCTTGCTGTCGAACCGCCTCGTCGAGCAGACGAACAGTGACCGAGTAGCGAGACGCCGATGTCCCATCCACGCTATCCACTCCCGCCATAGCGCACATCTGCATCCGTCTAGCTGTATTGACGCGCCCGACGTGCACCCAACATCCAACGGAGCGACCAAGCGCACCCCACAGAGCCATCGTGTTGATCTTCCAAGAAGTCGATCCTCCAACGAAGATGCCGACCCTCTCGGATAGCAGGGGAGCGACGTCCGCGGCAGACATGCTGTCCTGGACGGCGATCAGTGCTCGGGGGCATGCGTCCAACACACGGGGCAACCACGCCAACGATAACGCCAACGACGCCAGACCGCCCTCCACGATGTCCGGCACCACAGTCCAGTCCGCGTCCCGGCCGACCGCTGCCAGCGCCGCCGAGAATGCCGGCTCGTCAAACGACGAGCCGCTCTGGAATGCGGACCATGCTCCGTTGTCGAGCGCGTACCGGAATCCCGGTTCCACGATCAGCCGCCCGTGAGCGGGGGAGAGCAGCAACCGCCAACCAACCGCCCGCAGAGCAGCGAGGTTGCGTCGGCATGACGTGTGGGACGCGTACGGAATCACCAACCGTGCTCCTCGCCGTGGCACGACGCGCAGCACGCCTCCAAGTTCTCCAGCGCGTGCTTCGTCGCCCCCGGGTTGCGAGCCCGAGAGCACCCCTCCTTGTGTGCCACGTGCAGCACCCCACCCGTGCCTCCGCACCGCTGGCATGCCCAGCCGTCGCGCTCCAGCACCACCAGCCGATGCCGGGCGTAGGCTGCCACCTCCGAAGCCGTGCGCTGCTCGCGGGACATGCGCGTCTGGTGGCAGTGGTCGCACGCGCTCCATGACGCGGCCACGAGGTAGACGCACCCAGGAGCAACCTCCACCTCCGTCGTACCGACCACCCGGTGCAGCGTGCCGAGCTTGCATGTAGGGCAGCGGTCCGACGAGCGAGCGGCAGAACGCTTGCGCTGGATGCTGGTCTTGCGCCGAATCACAGCGTCCCCTCCCAGCCCTTCTCGTCGACCAGCCACTCGGGCGCCTCGAAGTAGTCTGGACCGTCCCCGGGGTCGTGCGCTCCGTCCTGGCCGAGGTCCGGGCACTGGCTCACGGGCCACCAGTCCTCGGCCGCCCGGCCCCGGCATCCTTCCCCCGCAACAGCACGGCCTTCTCCGTACGTCGCAGGACAAGCTCGTACTCCACAAGTACCATCACTGCATGCTCTCCAGGGGGGTCTGGCTCGATCCCGCAATCATCGCCTCGAATGCCTGCCACTCGGGCGGGAACAACTGCTGCAAGCGCTGCATCTCCTCGTCGAACAGGCGGGCAAGCTCCGGCGGGATCGAGAAGGACCGGTGTCCCACCACCACGTTCGTCCACTCAGCTTTCGCTGCCCGCACCACCCCGCCGCCAACCTCGCCGGCCGCCTCCCGCAGATCGATCTCCTCGTCCGGCCCGGGACGCAGCTCCGCCGCGTTGAGCAGCCAGGTCAGGAAGGACAGCGGAACCTCGTCGACGTCCTTCCCGCGGTGAGGACCGATCGCCATCCGCGGCCGGCCCTTCGCGTCCAGCACGGTCCAGACTCGACCGCCGGTGCGGTGGATCACGAGTGCACACCTTTCGCCAGCGCGCCCTTCGCCAGAGCTTGCTGCACTGCCCGCTGGGCATGGTCGCTGCCGAGCAGCCGCTCGGCACGGTTGCGCCACGCAGAAGCCGCGTCCATGTCGTTGTCGATGATCCACTGCAGCAGCGCGGCAGAGTCGCTCACCAGCAGGTACAGCGCTTCCTCTCGTTCGCGCCGTGCCGCCTCTGCCTCGTCCGCGATGCCCCAGGTCGGGAAGTCCCGCTCGTGCTCCAGCCGGTCGGCCTCCCCGTGCAGCATGGCCACGGTCACCGGGTCGTCGCTGTACCCGAGCGCACGCCAGAGGCGCTGCACCGCAGCACGGAATCTGGCCTCGTCGTCTACCCCTGCATCCATCGTCCTTGCCTCCCGCGCCGCTTGTTATTCGTCGGTTCCTTCATCGGGCAGGTCGGACTCGCCCTCCCCTTCGTCCTCAGGGACGTCTTCCTCGATCTCCGCATCTTCTTCGTGCTTCCCCCAGCGCGCCTTGGCCCGATCAGAAGCCGCCTGCCGCTGCTCGTCGGTCATCTTCCGCCCGCCTGGCCGCTTGCCGTGGCGAAACGGGTAGAGCGGGCAGCTTGGGTTCGGGCAGATCTCCACCTCCGCCCTGGTGCCGTCCCCGCAATCGAGGCAGTGCAGCTTGATCGCAGCCAGCGGCGAGGTCTCTGCACGCTTGGCCAGACCGGGGAGCTTGGCCCGCAGCGTCTCGACCGTCACCTCGGGCACTGCCCGCTCGCGCCCCGGCTTCTGCTGGACCTTCATCAGCAGCCCTCGGCGCGCGGCTCGCTCCACGGCATCATCTCGGGACCGTCGAAGGACAGGAAGGACAGGACCGTCGAAGGACGGACCGGCTCCGGCTCGACCGGCTCCTCGACCGCCTCCGGCTCCTCGACCGGCTCCTCGACCACCTCGTCAGGGAAGACCACGGTCTGCTCCAGACCGCATTCCTCGCAGCATCGATCGAGGCCGTCGATCTTCCCGTCGATGATGATCGGCTTCGACAGCATCAGGCTCCCGCACCCTTCGCACGGCTCCATGATTGCCTCGACGATCGTCTCGTTGCGCGTCTTGCTCATGACCACCTCCGGCTGCTCCGTCTGCTCCGTCTCCCGGGGCTGCCGCCAGCAACGGCTGGCGGCAGGGACCGGAGGGCGGAGGCTAGTTGGCCGGAGACGACGGCTCCTGCATCTTGGCCATGTCGGCGTCGGCGGAGGCCAGGGCATCGGCGTAGCGATCCAGCATCTCCGCCGTCTGCTCCCGCTGCTCCAACGTCCACTCGTCGTCATACCAGCCGTGACGGTAGGCCGCCCGCAAGAGGAGCAGGGCATCCAGCAGCTCGCCGCAGAAGTCATCCTCGGCGTCGTCGGGCTCGGGCAGACGCGCGGCGAGGTCCCCGGTCACCCGCAGAACCTCGACCAGTTCGACCGCGGGCAGCAGCGCAAGGTCACGCCGGTTCAACTCGTCCAACGCCCTGCTGGCGGTGGCCAACAGCGCAGCCTGAAGATCCTCGATGCTTCGCTCGCCCACTTGCCACCTCCAGCCGACCATCGGCTGGTGCGCAGCTTCCATGCCGCGCACCAGCCCGTCCCGTCCTCGTCAGTTCGCGCCCGTGGCCGCGGCCTCCAGCCTCTCGCGGATGGCCTTCATCCCCACCACGTCCCGCTTCGCCGTCGCCGCCGCGGTCAGCTCCGTCCACCCCAGCATCACCGCCACGCCCGGCTTGGACTTCTGGCGCTGCTGGATCGCGAGCCAAAGGAAACCGCTGTGCACGCGCTCCATCTCCTCAGCCACCTTCATCGCGATCACCGACGTGAAGCTGTGCTCCGGCAGGACGTTCTCCCGCGGACCCACCGACCGGCTCCCCTCGACCGGCCCCGTCTTCTTCGCAGGCACCGGAGCCGCCTGCGCCGCGTCCGCGGTCCGGCTCAGGTCGTCCTCCTCCGAGCCGGAGAGCGGCAGCTCCATCTGCTGCTCGGAGAGGGTCAGCAGCAGCCGGGAGTGCACCCACCGCCGGCGGATCTCGTCGCTGGTGGCCCCGCTGCCGTCCGTCAGCGCGCCACGCATCGTGATCTCCAGGACCGGCGGCACGCCCTTGAACACCGACACGCTCGGCTTGCCCTTCAGCCTGGCGCCCTCCATGCGCAGCACCGGGAGCCCCATCGAGTCCAGTCCCTCGGCGTGGAGCTGCATCAGGTACGTGCCCCACTTCTTGCGCGTGACCGTGATCCGGACGCTGCCAGGCTTCTCCTCGTCGGAGTCGTCCAGCATCTGCTCGTGATCCGCGATCCCGGGGCACACCGCACCCTCGACGTCCTCCCGAACGTCCGACCCCGAGTGCAGCGGGATGTGCAGCGTCACGAGGTCGCTGAACCCGGGCGCCTTGCCGGCCGGGTCCATCACGTCCGACGCCGACGACGCCGGGCACTCCAACCCCAGGTGAGCGAAAACGCTGGGAACCTTGACCGACTTGAACATCCTGTCCTCCTACTTCGCCGTCCCGCCAGGGAGCGGCAGTTGCTTCGATGCCGTGACCTTCGCTGCCGTGGCAGCCGTGACCTTCGCCTGTCGCAACTCAGCAGCCCAGTAGACCGCAAGGCAGATGCTGTCCGCCTCGTCGGCCCCCACCTTCTTCCCTGTCTGCTGCTCCACCATGAGCCGGCTCGCCTTCTTGCGCGGCACCGGCTGCCCCTTGAATCGCAGGTTGGCGAGCTTGATCACGCCCGTCTTCCCCTGCCACTGGCTCGCCAGCACTGGCTCCGCCACCGTGTACCCGAGCAGCGCCGCCGCCTCCTCCCACCATCCGCGGATGCAGATGACCTTCGCCACCGCCCGGAATCGGTTGGACACGTCCGCGACGGCCTCGTCCGCGGTCGCCTCGGCCTTGCCCTCCTTCGTCGCGTGCTGCCGCGGCAAAAACTGATCCTCGCACACCATGTGCCGCTCGTCGGCCGGGTACTTGTCCCGCGCATCCCGCAGCACCCGGAACAGTGCCATGCGCTCTGCATCCAACGTCCCCGATGCCACCAGCAGGCCGTCGACCACCGCAGCCCAGCCCGAGGTCGTTCCTGGATCGCATCCGACGACGAGCACGGTCATGGATGCACCAGCCACGGCACCGAGCCGCGCATCTCCCGGAGGTCGGCGGGCCAGCCGGCCGCGTCCTCGCCGGCGCGGCCGTACCCGAACATCCCACGCGGCAGCGACCCGCCCCACCGCTCCTGCGTGGTCGTGTCCCCCGGGTTGCTCCCCACCTGCTTGACCCAGCAATGCACCCCCGCCGCCCTGCACTGGCGGGCCACCGAGCGCAGCCAGTCGAGGTCGCAGGGCCGGGCGCCTGGACCCGACTCGCCGCCCGCCAGGACGAAGTCGAGCGCGCTGATGTCACCGCGGCCGACGAACTTGCCCGCAGGGCTCCACGACCCCGCACGCAGGGCATCGAGACCGGCACGGGCGTGCCGCAGGTGCGTGAGGTCGATCCCCTCCAGCATCGGCTCGACGCTCACCCACCGGTGCGCCGCCGGGGTCCGCAGCAGGTGCGGGATGCGGGCGTCCGCATCGGGCTGCGTCGAGACGCTGACGCCCGTCCAGATGTTCGGCAGGGGCCAGGGGCGGCCTGATGGGCCCTCGTCGCCGTGCGTCTCGACGTAGCCAGCATCGGTGTCCTCTCGCATGGCGTGCCAGTGGCACTCGGTCCAGTGACCAGCGTCCTGCGTCCGGTCAAGCCATGTGTGCCACGCCTCCAGTCTCGCCGCCTGCTTCGTCAGCACGATGAATGTGTGCTGCGGGCACGCCGCCATGACGCCGAACACCGCCGCGATCTGCTCATCGGTGATCGCCGCGTCGAACAGGTCGCCGAGGAACGACACGCCGATCACCTGCGGCTTGCGGGCGCGCAGCGGGTCGGCCAGGCGGTCGGCGTGGAAGGTCGGGGCGAAGGGATCGGCTTCCACCCACCCGTTGCATACTCCCTTCTCCCCCGCGCACGTCCCCTGCCCTTCGCACCTTGTCCCGATGAGGTGCTGACAGTGCTCCGGCAGCCCCCGCATGGTCCCCGCCAGCCGGTTTCGCACGAGGTCGCGGGCCCAGCAGCGGGCGGCGCAGCCAGTGCCGCTGCAGCCCGTCGTCGGGTGGTACAGCCGGGTCAAGTACGGGATGTTTGTGTGTCCGAGTGCCATCGTCTTGCCCCTACTCGTCCGAGGAATGGCGTCGCAGATCTCGTTCTGCGCGGCCTTCGAGCACTTCGAGAAGTCGCACCCCGCCTGCTCGACCGACTGCCAGATGGCCAGGTAACGCTCGCACTCGCCCAGGTTGTACCCACGGCCACCACTCTTCGCCAGACGCACCCGGTTGGCGTAGCGGTTGACGTGGATCTCCACCAAGCGCTCCACATTCTTTACCGAGGTGTCGATCGGCATCTCGCCCTCCTGTCGTCAGATCAGATCAACTCGCCAGCATCGGAGAACCGCGTGAATTCTGGAGTCCAACGAGCGTACACCAAACCCATGGGCCCGTTGCGCTGCTTGGCCACCTTGATCTCCCGCTCCCCCGCAACCCCAGAGTCGTGGATGAAGATCACCGTGTCTGCGTCCTGCTCGATGCTCCCGCTCTCCCGCAGGTCGCTCAGTAGAGGCCTTGGGTCCTTTCGCTTCCCGCTCTCCCTGCTGATCTGGCTCAGGACCAGCACCGGCACATCGAGCTGCTTTGCCAGAGACTTTAGACCCCTGCTGTTGTGCCCTACCTGCTGCTCCCGGTTCTCCCGCTTGACCTCGGCGGCCGTTCCCATGAGCTGCAGGTAGTCAACCACCACGAGGCCCAGGCCGTGCTGCCGCTTGTGCTGCCGGCACCTCGCGGCCACGTCGGACAGCGTGATCTCCGCGGTCTCGTCCACCCAGAGCGCCGCCTTCGACAGCGCGTCGGAGGCCGAGTACATCCGGTCGATGTCCGCGGCGTCCACCGTGTTGCCCCGCACGGTCTCCGACGACACCCTCGCCTCCTGACAGAGGGTCCTCTCCATCAGATCACGAGCACTCATCTCCAACGAGAAGAACAGCACCGGCACGTCTCGGCGTGCCACATGCACCGCGGCCTGCATCGCCAGCGCGGTTTTGCCCACCCCAGGCCGGGCCGCGAGGTAGTAGAGTTTCGTCGCCTGGAGCCCTGAGATCATCTTGTCCAGACCACCCAACCCGGTAGCCAGCCCCGCGAACTCCTGCCCGCTGGCGTTGCGCCGAGCCAGCTCAGCCCACACGCTCTGGAGCATGGCCCGAGTCGCCTGTGCCCCACCCGGCGAGGCATGATCGCGAAGCTCACCCACGGCGCACTCGGCCTGCGCCAGGAAAGCACCCACATCCTCGACACCCGCATATGCCTCCTCGATCGCCGTGGTCTGGGTCGAGATGAACGCCCGCCGGATCGCCAGGTCCCGCACGATCTTCGCGTAGTGCACCGCGTGCACCGGGGTCGGCACCGACTCGGCCAGCCGGGCCAGGTAGTCGGCCCCGCCCGCCGAGTCGAGCTGGCCGCGCACCCGCAACGCGTCGAACAGGGTGATCGTGTCGGCAGGCACCCCGCGGGCGGACAGGTCGAGCAGCACCTCGTAGATGACTCGGTGCCCCTCCCGGTAGAAGGCGTCGCCGGTGAGGACACCGCGCACCTCGTCCACGCGGGTCGGGTCGAGCAGCAGCGAGCCCAGGACGGCAACCTCCGAGGCAAGGTCCTGCGGCGGGATGCGGGTGCTCACCGTCCACCCCGCTGCGCCCGAGCAGCGCGCCACGTCGCGGCCAGCGCCTTGTCGAAATCTCCCGTCCTCCGGTCCCCCGGGTAGAAGCACGCGATCTCCACCGCTGCGCACGCCCGCAGCCGGCTCCGCAGCCGCGAGAACGTCACGTCACCCACGCTCTGGCACCCCCGCAGAACCGCACCCGGAGCCATCCCCATCAGCGCATGATTGCTCGTCGCCAGCACCGGCAGCCCCGCGTTCCAGCGAGTGTTGAGCACCTGCTCCACGGCCTCCGCCTGGAACTCGCTCAGCGGCCGCACCAGCACGTCATCGAGCGCGAGTACGGGCACCTCCCCCAGCCGGTCGAGCAGCGCCTCGTAGTGGGCCGCGTCGCACATGGTCGCGGTCCGCAAGGCCCCGAGCATGCCCGCCATCGTCATCAGCGCCACCTGCTCGCCCGCCGCCCGCAGCTGCAGCACGAGGCCCGCGAGGATCGTCGTCTTGCCACTGCCCGCGCCGCCGTACAGCCAGAGCCCCGCGCCGGGTGCCCGTCCCCGACCCTCCACCCATGCCCGCACCGCGGCGAGGGCCGGCGAGCTCCACTCGTCCGTCGGGAATCCCGGGGCGTCGAGCCGCGGCCGTCCTGCCAGTAGGGATGCCTCGCAGACGCCCTCCAACCCTTCCTCGCCCGTCCCTGGGGATGGATGCGGGGGAGGCGGGGGAGGCACCGGACGGGCCGCGTGGGCCCTGGCGTCGCACGCCTCGCACTGCCAGCGACGGCCCGACGGCAGGGCCACCCCGCACCCGCGGCAGACGTCCGGACGCAGGCCAGGCAGCATCGAGGCGAGCAGGCCGGCAGGGCGGAAGGCCATGTCAGGTGCCCTTGCCCGCTGCGTCGTTGCTCGCTCGCAGCGCGGCGAGGTACTCCGGGGGCGGCTGGATCGAGCACACGTACGGCACGGGAGCAGGCGGAGCGAACGGGTTGAACCCGGGCTGTGTCCAGTCCGCTCCACTGGCCGCCGGCTTGACTGGCGCCTTTTTCGGCGCGTACTTCAACTCCAAGATCTTCGCCCACGCACCCGCGGTCAGGACCCAGTCGATCCCGGGACGCCACGACCGGTCCTGCGATTCCAGGCACGTCCGCGAGAGGAAGGGCGACTCCTCGACCAGCGAGCACACCCGCTCCCACGTCGCCCTCGGGTCGGCCGTGCCGATGCGGGCGCGGGCGTGGGTCTTCCGCTGCTCGGTCCACGCCTGCATCGCCGAGGGCCCGGGTACCCGTCCCGCCATCTCGTTCCACCGAGCCAGCATCCACGACCAGGGCATCGACCCGTCGTCAGCCGCCTGCACTTCCGGGGCCCGACGTGCTCGCTTAGCGGCCGAAGCCGGAGCGAGCGGGGGGGGAGCCGCAACAGGGGGGTCTTCTCTGCCGGTCGGCCGATCCCCTTCGAGGAGTGGGTTGGTCCGCTCTGCCCTCTTCCTCGCGCGCATCTCTTCTCGCTGCTCGTCGGTAAGGAAGGGATCTTCGTCGTCTTCCTCAGCGAGAGCGGCATCCGCGCGCGCCTTCTCTTCGTGTCTTCTCTGTGAGACTTCCTCCGCGCCTTCCTTCGAGCCTTCTGTCGGCGGAATGTCGCCGCTAGATGCACGCGAATCGGCCGGTATCGCGACGCGTTCTCGCCGGTAGCGCGACGCGTTCTCGCCGGTAGCCTCACGTGAATCCGCCGGTTGATCGTCGCTCGTCCACGCCCAGTTGTACGAGATATGCAGGGTGATCTTGCGGACGAACCCGACCCGGCTGCGGGTGATGAGCCCCTTCTTCTCCAGGTCAGCCAGCGACTCACGGATGGTGCGCTGCGAGAAGTCCAAATCGCTGGCCAGCTTCGCCTCTCCCGGCCAGCAGGTCATCCGGTCCTTCTCCGGCTGGCAGTAGCTCAAGAGGGCAATGAGCAAGAGCCTCTCGGTGGGGTTGACCTTCTCTCGGAGCAGAGCAAGCGGGACCAGCGGGTTGCGGGGCATGGCGCCCTCCTCGTCGGCGTCTTCGCCGAACAGGAGACCTTGACCACAGACCGCTGGTTTGGCATCTTCGAGGACAAGCCCCGGGTCGCCTGATTCGACCATCGGCCCAGAGGCCTCGAAGGGTGCCACCCCTTCCCGGCCTCGAAGCGCAGAGCATACCGTCCCGCGTTGGACGTTGCAAGCTCCCTCCCCGGGACGGCTGCTCTGCTGATCGGTCATCCTATCGCCCTCCGCTTCGATGTCCAGCACCCCTAGCACCCCATCTTCTCGGCACACTCGGGGCCGATCCCGCGCTCGACGCTCTCCGGGGTCGTCAAGAGCCGACCGCAACGCCCGCAGGTCCCGCACGTCCAGAATTCCACGCTCGCCGGCAGCTCGCCCCGTCGCAGGTGGTCGATGAGCCACGCGAACGCGAGCACCCTCCGGTCCCTCGGGTCCACGCCCTTCGCCGCACGCACCGTCTGCACCCGCTCCCCACCCCCGCCAGGCACCCGCTCAGCGAAGGCCGTCGCCAGGAAGACGTAGTCCTCGCCGTTGTTTGGGCCCACGAGCCCCGACAAAAACCACGGCGGCGGGCGGTTGTCCCCGTCCCGTGGCTTCCCGCGCTGGAGACGAAAAGTATACCTCGTGCCAGTCCGCCCCGAGACCAGCGTGAACGTGGCGTTCCCCGCGAGTAGAAACCGCCAGGCTGCCGCCGGGTTCGTGAGGCGCGCTTCGGCGCTCACGCTGCCACCTTCTTCGTCGCCTTCGCATGATAGTTCCGGTGGTCATGGCAGAGGCACATGCCGCGCTCGACCTCCCTCTCCCGACGCCACACGGCAGCGCCGCACACCCGGCATGCACCCCGGCTGGTGGAGCCACGGCGCAGGTCCGCCACCGTCGGCCCCTCTCCCTCCGGGTAGGTGATCCCCGGGTCACGGAGGGTGCGCGGCCCCTCGCGCCCGTACTCCTCCATCGCAGCCTGGATGATGGCCAAGTCCTGCGCTGCCTTCCGCACGGCCTTCTTGGATGCGACCTCGCCCTCGCCCTCCTCGCTCGCGGTCGCGGTCTCGGTCGCCGGGTCGGGAGGCTGGCCATCGGGACGGACGCTCGAACACCCGCAGTAGTAGCAGGCGTCCAGGCGGGCGGGCAGCATCACGGGCGGAACGTGCCCATCGCAACTCCACGTTGTGTGGTCGATCCAGCGAGTCACTGGTGCCATGCGACGATAAGCCCTCACCGCATCACCCCCTATTCTTCGAGGTCCATGGCCGTCTGACCCCTGCGATCAAGGGACTCCTCGCCACGCAGCAGCGGCCCGAGCCCCGTGCGGCGCTTGTTCCCCATGACCATCCGCGACGCCATCTCGATGGTCATGGGGAACAAGCGC
>Ga0172379_10003376_pt1 | contig 25574 bp, 27 predicted proteins | sample GrowelOW334metaG_FD_119756 | JGI IMG/M metagenome (GOLD analysis project Ga0172379, IMG submission 119756) | Groundwater microbial communities from an aquifer near a municipal landfill in Southern Ontario, Canada - Groundwater well OW334 metaG | ecosystem: Environmental > Aquatic > Deep...
AGGTCTGCAACTCGACCTCATGAAGTTGGAATCGCTAGTAAACGCTGATCAGCTACGCAGCGTTGAATACGTTCTCGGGCTTTGTACACACCGCCCGTCACACCAAGAGAGTCGGTAGCACCCAAAGGCTGACATTAGTTGGACTAAGGTGAGATCGGCAATAGGGGTGAAGTCGTAACAAGGCATCCGTAGCGGAAGCTGTGGATGGATCACCTCCTTTCTAAGGAGTATAGAGTAACTCATCTCACAATCAGTTACTCATAGTCGAATACCACTTTTAGTGGTATAAGATTGACTAAAAGTTCTCACTTCTAAGTTATTAAATAAAAAAGAACCTAGTTTAGGTCTTTTTTTATTTGGCTATATTGTAATATTTTAAATTAGGCATATAATTATATTAATTAAATATTAGAAATTTAGTCGAGAAAATATGAGTATAAATATCAATCGGAAAAATGACAATCATTCTTTAGAAGGTAAAACTATTCTCTTGGTAAATACGGGCGCTTCTAGTAGTACTGGTAGTGAGCATAAACGATTTATTATTAAACGAATTGGTGAGCTAGGTGTCCAAGTGGTGGCAGTTAATGAAAAGGCCAACATTAAAGCCAAATGTGTAACAAACTGGATTTTAGCTGACCTATCTGATCACCAATTAGTTATTAAAAAAATAGAAGAATTTATTCATAATCACCCAGATATAAAAATTGACGGAGTAGTAACTTTTTATGAAGACGCAGTATTATTGGTTTCAAAAATAGTTGATCGTTTTCATTTCAAGGGTACACCTTATCGTATAGCCGATGTGGTAAGAAATAAATATAAATTTAGAAATTTTTGTTCTAGTCATCAATTACCCGCTCCTAACTTTGTTAAAATTAGTAAAATCAGTGATTTGGAAATAGCCAGAAACACTCTGCGATTTCCTATCGTTTTAAAACCTAGCTACGGTGCTAGTAGTGCTTTTGTTTTAAAGGTTGATGAGGCAAATGAATTAATAGATGTTTATAATTATATTAAGAAAAATATTTCTCAGAAAATAGAAAGCGCTTTAGATAATAATTTGGTTTTAATAGCTGAAGAATATATTGACGGTGATGAAGTTGATATTAATCTTTTGGTTCAAAATGGTCGTATAAAATTTTATAATATTACTGATAATTATAAAACCTATGAACCATATTTTATAGAAACCGGTATGGCCGAACCATCTGCTTTACCAGAAGACAAACAAAGAGCTTTAATCAATATGGTAGAAGAAGTTTTGGATATACTTCATATCCAAGATGCTTGTATTCAGTTTGAAGCCAAATCAAGCCCTCGGGGTCCAGTGCCTTTGGAAATTAATTTGCGCATGGGAGGAGACGAAGCATATTATTTTGTTAAAGCTGCTTGGGGAGTGGATTTAATAGCAGGGGCTATAAAAATTGCCGTTAATCAGCATTTTACAAAAATAGACAAACCAGAAAATCCATACAAGTATTTATCAGGCATGACCTTACACGCTTCTTATTCTGGTGTAGTTTCTAAAATTGAATATGATGAAAAAACAAATAGTAAATATGTACAAAATGTAGAGCTTTTAAAAAATGTTGGTGATACAATATTGGTTCCACCTTTTGGTTATGAATACATGGGTTGGGTGTCAGCTATGGGTGATAATCCAGTGCATGCCACAGATAATCTTAATACATTATTAAAGTCTATTAAATACACTATTGCTAAATTTGATGAAGCCTCTTTTGTGGGGCGCACCACTAGAAAACAAAGACATCAGGGAGCTGTTTTGGCTGGTCGGAAAATAACTGGTTCAGAAAAGATTAAAAAAATCCGATCCATAGAATTAAAGGATCAGCGTAAACTTCATGTGGGTATTGCCTGCAATGATTATTTGTCTGATAAAAATTCTAACACGGTAGAAAAAGATTTGTCGCAAGTGGGTATTAGTATCCAAACAACTTTAAAACGACTGGGATACAAAACCTCCTATTTTGATTTTAATGATCCACAAAAAGCCATTGGCGATTTGAGTAAAAGTGGCGTGGATTTAGTCTTTAATGTTTGTGAGCGCATCAACGATACTAGTTTATTAGAACCACATGCAGCTAGCATTTTTGATATTTTACAAATTCCATATACCGGTTCTAGTCCTTTTACTCTAGGATTGTGTATTGATAAAATTAAAGTCAAAAAATTATTAAATTATCATAATCTACCGACTCCAGCTTGGGACTATGCTTATGATGTGGATGATGAAATAGACAGTAGTTTAAAATATCCTTTAATTGTTAAGCCGGCCAATACGGATAATTCTATTGGGATTACTAATGATTCAGTGGTCACCAACAAACAAGATTTATTAAAAATGATTAATTACGTAGTGAAAAAATTGGGCAGTCCAGCTTTGATTGAAGAATATATTGACGGTGATGAGTATAATGTATTTATTATGGGAAATGATGAAGACAGCTTTAAGGTTTTGCCACTATCAAGAACAATTTTTAGCAACCTACCCAAAAATTATTGGCATATCAAAACTCTCAATGCCAAATTTGGCTTAGATGATGTATACAAAAAAAATATTATTTTTCAACAGCCTCCCAAAAGTGTCAGCAGCAAGCTAATCAGTTTATTAACTGAGATTTCTTTGGATACTTATAATATATTAGATTGTCATGATTATGGTCGTATTGAAGTCAAAGTAGATAAAAATAACAATCCTTATATTTTGGAATTAAACCCCAATCCGTCTATTGATATTGTAGATGTAACTGACATCAACAAAGAGGGATATCAAGATAAATATGGACGTTTTTTAGAAGATATTATTCGATTGACTATTAGTCGTTATAAAAATAATCCTCCTTACTATCATTTACAATCCAATATTATTTAATTGGCTATTAGCATTATTCTAACCAATATTACCCTTGCCAAAAATTGATTTTTCTGGTATTATCTTGTTTGTTATATAAAATGTTAAAAAGCTTTTGGGTTGTTGGGGCATGTAGCTCAGTTGGTTAGAGCACCACACTGATAATGTGGGGGTCGGAGATTCGAGTTCTCCCATGCCCACCAGCCTAAGTGCTTTTTAGCCACGGTAGCTCAGTGGTAGAGCAGAGGACTGAAAATCCTTGTGTCGGTGGTTCAATTCCGCCCCGTGGCACCATTTTGTCGGGGTGTAGCGCAGTTGGCTAGCGCGCGTCGTTTGGGACGATGAGGTCGGAGGTTCGAGTCCTCTCACCCCGACCACTTTTCGCTCCTTAGGAGCTTCAGGTGGTCTTAGATCAATAAAATTTACGCTTATAGCGGTCTTGCCCGCCGTAGTAGGCGGGTATAGTATAATGGTTTATTATGTTAGCCTTCCAAGCTGAAGATAGGGGTTCGATTCCCCTTACCCGCTCCAACTTTTACCATGGCAAAATAAGTTTTATCGGAACTAAAGCAAATCAAAAAACACCATAATTGGTGTCTTTTATTTATTTTAAAGTATTTATAAGTTTATATAATTCTTCTGATAAATCTCCAAAACTATTTTTAGTAAGAGAGCTTATTTTTGTCCAGCGTGGTTTTCCAGATTCCAAATCATTTACATCTTTATCAGCTATAAGTTTTTTGTTTTTAGTTTTACATATAAAGAAAAATAAAAAGGCGTGATAGGCTTCATCTAAAGGCTGGTAGTAAAAAAAATTTTCTTTAAACAAAACCATTTTGCCGATTTTTATAGACAAGTCAGTCTCTTCTTTTACCTCTCTTTTTAATCCATCTTCTATTTTTTCTCCTATTTCTATTCCTCCACCGGGAAACCAAAGTTTATTGTTACTTTTATTGGTCAAAGTAAGAATTTCTTGATTTTTTATTATTATAGCGTAAGCACTAGGGCGAAAGAAAAATTTTTCTTTATCTACATTTACAAATTCTCCAAAATTATTTTTACACCTTATGGTTTTCATAGATTTTATTTATTTTGAAAGGTTTACCGTGTCCTGGAATTATATAATCAGCTATGTTTAAAATTTTCTTTCTACTTTTTATTAAATCCTTTTCATTTTTTACATAAGAATCTTCTAGATTTAATAAACTATTATAATCTGTTTGTTGTTTTTTATTATCTGGCCACCAAAACAGATCGGCTGAGATAGCTACTTTTCCAAAATTTTCCGTAGCTACTAAAACAGTACAATGGAATTGGTCGTGACCAGGAGTAGATACAATCTCAATATCTGTGCCTGGTATTTTGGATTCATGGTTAGTTATTTCGCCTGTAAAAGTGTATATACTAGAATCGTCTAGTATTTTAGCATTTTCAAACATAGCTACGAGAAGACAATGATCTAAATGAGTATGAGTTAGTACGATAAAATTAATATCAGACGGGGATAATTTCTCTTTTTTAAGAGCAGCTAATAATAATTGTTTATTCATTCCGACATCAACTAAGATATTAAGATTATTATCACGGATAAGAGTAACTGATGATGAAGCACATTCAATACCATTTTTTTCATTTACATATCCTTCAATTAAAACCTTAACGCTACTCATATTATTTATTTTCTTCATATTTTCCCCCTAAGTAATCTTGAAATTTCATATTAATAGTTTAGCTAATATAGGTAAAATTGTAAATAATTAAGTTATAATCAAGGCCTGTAAGGAGTTCCACATTTTTCACCTTGTTTTACAAGGTGTTTTTTGTTATGATTAACTATATTAATTATATTATTTTTGTATGTTTTCCGGTATTTTATTTATAGTCGGGTTGTTACTCGTCATTAAGGGGGCGGATTTTTTGGTTAACGGAGCTTCTTCGCTAGCCAAAAGATTAAAAGTCTCAGAACTAGTAATTGGTTTGACTATAGTAGCTTTTGGTACATCTATGCCGGAGCTAACAGTTAATATTTTTGCTAGCGTTAGTGGGGCTACGGATATTGCTATTGGTAATATTTTGGGTAGTAATATCGCTAATATATTATTGATCTTGGGTATTTCGGCAATGATTTATCCTTTAAAGGTTACCAGTGGCACTGTTTGGAAAGAAGTTCCTTTAAGTTTTTTGGCGGCTATGGTGATTGGCTTAATGGCCAATGATGTTTTGATTGATAAGGGAATTTTTTCGGGGCTGACTCGTATTGATGGATTTATTTTAATGGGCTTTTTTATAATTTTTATCTATTATACTTTTGGAATTGCTAAGATAAAAACTGGCAATGAGACGACGGAAAATTTTAAGGAGAGGGGTTTATTTAAATCCGTTGGTTTTATATTTTTAGGGCTAGCTTTACTTATTCTGGGGGGAAAGTGGTTGGTGGACGGGGCAACTGCGCTAGCTACTCTTTGGGGCATAAGTTCTTCATTGATTGGCTTGACTATTGTAGCTGTCGGAACATCTTTTCCGGAATTGGCGACTTCGGCTGTGGCCGCTTATAAAAAAAATACCGATATTGCTGTCGGCAATGTAGTCGGATCTAATATATTTAATATCTTTTGGATTTTAGGAATTAGCTCTATTATAAAACCATTACCGTTTAAGTTGACATCGAATTTTGATATTGGCGCAACTATATTGGCCAGTCTATTATTATTTATTTTTATGTTTATCGGTAAAAAACATATTTTAGAGCGTTGGCAAGGATTGGTATTTATTTTAGTTTATATTTTATATGTATCCATTTTGGTTATGCAGGGCTAATTTTAAATAATCAGGTTATAACCAAAATTTGTAAGGATCTCCAAAAAATAAGTTTTATAACTTGTTTTTTTGTTTGACCCTAAGGGAAATTGAATTAGTACCATTAAAAGTTATTTTTTGATATAATTAATATATGAAAATATTGGAAAATAAAAAGGGATTCAGTGACATGATTGTTATTACTATTATTAGTGGTATACTGGGATCTTTATTTATATTGGGAATATTTGTTTGGAAAGAAATAGAAGTATTGAAAGTTTTAGATTATCAACGATCAATTATTAAATATATTTCAAATTCAGACAAAGCTCTAGGAGATTATACCTTAATTAACACCAGTAAAATATTTGATATTGCTGATAGGCAAGTTGAAAATTGTGGCAATAATATTTGTGATTTAGCAGAAAAATGGAATTGCCCACAGGATTGCCCTATCGATAGTTTAGTAGATCCAGGCATAATACCTTGTCCTTTTAGAGAATCTAAAAACTGCATGGATGATGATTATTGCAAGATAGTTACATTGCCAAATTGTCCTATTTGTAGCGCTGTGAGAGAGTTTTGCGTCAGTAAAAATGATTATCCAGAAAATAAATTTGATTGTTATGCATCGGGAGGCCAGTGGGAACAAGACGCTTATCAGCCCTATTGTTTGTTACAATATCCCGATGCCAATTATTATTGTTTGAGTGGAGAGGATTGCCTCTCACAATTTTGTGTAGCAGATGTTCCAGTAAACCCGGGACGAAAATCATCATATGAAGGAATGAAAGCGGATGGTTATTGTTTTTCCAGAAATGACAAAAGAGGTTGTTTTACCACTATTGATAAAGGTAGAGTTGGTTATTCAATTTGTATAGATTAGTAATATGATTAAACAATTTTTAAAACCAAATAAAAAGAAAATTTTATTAACCATAGTTTTATTTATTGTAGTAATTATTATATTTTGTTTTATATTATTAAAGAATAATGAATTACCGTATGATAAAATAGTGAAGTATGATAAAGATTTATTTTGTCAGTCTAATGCAGATTGTGCGTTGGTATCAGTACATGAAGAAGATAATAAGTGTTGTATGACATGTGAAACAACGGTTTTGAATTTAGAAACAGCCAAGAGACAGTCTGCTTGGTGGGAGGAAAATTGTCGAGATACTTGGATGTCAGAGTGCCCCATATATGATTGTCTTGATAGGAAATCAGTTATTCGTTGTGTAAATAATACTTGTCAGATTAAATTTTCAGAATAAATTTTAAAAGAGCTCCACAAAAATAACACTAATATTAGTGCTATTTTTTTGTTTGTTTTAGATAATATTCGCCTCTGGGGGCGAATTTTTGGTATAATACAAAAGGTATTATTAAATTAAAAATATGAATTATCTTTGGTTGGTTTTAGCATTACTTTCAGCCATTAGTGCAGCTTTGGTGGCTATTTTTGGTAAAATCGGTCTGCAAAATCTGGATACCAATACTGCTACTGCCATTCGGGCAATAGTAATGGCCATATTTTTATTCGGTGTGGTTGTTTTTGAAGGAAAATTGCACAATATTCAGCCAATTTTGGCTAATCATCGGGCCTTATTGTTTATCATTTTAAGTGGTTTGGCTGGAGCTATTTCTTGGTTATTTTATTTTTGGGCTTTAAAATTGGGCAAGGTTCAGCAAATAGTGCCAATTGATCGGATGAGTATGGTTTTTGCGGTAATTTTAGCGGTAATATTTTTGGGTGAAAAGTTCAGTCTCAAAGTCATTATTGGAACTTTAGCTATGCTGTTTGGTGCTATTATTATTTCTTTAGCTTAAAAAATATGAAGATCAAAAATATTTCTCCACTGGCCGATCGGATGCGACCTCGAAGCTTGGAGGATTTTTTTGGTCAGGAAAAAATAGTCGGCGCTGGCAAATTGCTTCGTCAAGCTATTGATTCAGATAGTGTACCGCCATTGATTTTTTGGGGACCACCTGGGTCAGGAAAAACTACCTTGGCCTATATTATTGCGCAGGCAACCAAATCAGATTTTGTGCAGATGTCCGCTGTTAATAGCGGGGTGGCTGATCTGCGGCAAGTAATTATTCGAGCGGAGCAGAATAAAAAAATAGATAAAAAAACTATTTTATTTATTGATGAGATTCATCGTTGGAACAAAGCGCAGCAGGATGCGCTTTTGCCTCATGTTGAAAAAGGCACCATTGTTTTAATTGGTGCAACTACTGAAAATCCAAGTTTTGAAGTGCGTGGTGCCTTACTTTCTCGTTGTCGTGTCTTGGTTTTAGAACAATTAGAGTCCAATCACATTAAAAAAATTATTGAGCGGGCTTTGAAGGATAAAGAAAATGGTTTGGGTAAGTTGAAATTAAAAATTCCTAGTGCCGTCAAAGATCTGATTTCCCAGTTTAGTAATGGTGATGCTCGAGCGGCTTTAAATGTTTTAGAATATGCCAGCTCGATTAGTTTGGATATTAGTGTAGAAGTCATTAAAGAGGCTTTTCAAAAATCACATTTGCTTTATGATAAAGACGGCGAAGAACATTATAATATTATTTCGGCTTTGCACAAATCACTACGCGGTTCCGATGCTAACGCGGCCTTGTATTGGTTGGCTCGTATGCTGGAAGCTGGCGAAGATCCGCTTTATGTGGCCAGACGCTTAGTCAGATTCGCTTGCGAAGATATTGGTCTGGCCAATTCCAGAGCTTTGGAGCAGGCAGTCAGCGCTTATCAAGCTTGTTCATTTATTGGTTTGCCAGAGTGCAATGTAATTTTAGCTCAAGTAGTTGTTTATCTGGCCAAGTGTAAAAAATCCAATGATTTATATGTGGCTTATGGTCAAGCCGCCAAGATGTCAAAAAATATGGCAATCTTTCTGTGCCACTTCATATCAGAAACGCTCCAACTAAACTCATGAAAGAGTTGGGCTATGGTCAGGATTATAAATATAGTCCAGATTATAATTATCAGGAGAGTCAGGAATACTTTCCCGAAGAATTAAAAGGAAGAAAATATTTGGCGGATTAGTTTTTAGTAGGTTTTTCAGTATGATTTTTTCTGCTATAATAAACACATTAGAATTTAAAATAAAAAATGAAAGTATTTAAAAATCAAGCTGGTTTTAATGATGTAATAATGGTAGTAATTATTGGTGGTATACTGGGGTCTTTGTTTGTACTAGGAGTTTTTGTTTGGAAAGAAATAGAAATATTTAAAATAGAAAATAAGATCAGCAAATTAATTAATGAAATTGTTAATGATAATTTGAATGATGTTGCCATAATTAATAATAGAGATCAATTGATAGACCTTGATAAAAAAGGATTTTTATATTTATCTTGTGAAGGTTATTCTACCAGAAATGTTTTATATCAATATTCTGGTTATTTTGATTATAGTATTGGAAATCCACGGCCAATTACTATATTACCAAGCAGATGCGATGATAGACAGTTTGGGTTTGATGGAGATTATATTTATTATGTAAACATTGATGGGGGTATCGATAGATATAATGTAATAAATAATAATATTGAAAATATTAATAAAGCGCCAGAAATTGGCCAGATACATTCTTTATTGTCAGTCACAAAAACTACCCTTTTTGCCGTAGCCGGCCAATGTTTTGTTAATGGTTGTCAATTATTACGATATAATACAGTTAGCAATGAGTATGAAATAATTATTGATTCTTTAAATGATAAGGTTGAGCAAAACATTGTTTATGGCGATTTTAAACTTTTGGATTACAATTCTTCTTCAGGAGATATTACAGCTCTTTACGCTGGTGGCGATGCTGGTATGGGTGGCGTAGCCATTTATTCTATCAATGTTCCGAAGGGTAGTATTACTTTGTTAGATAGTGCTAGCTTTAATGCTTGTGATGTAGAGCCAGAATGCCCAGATCCCCAGATAGTTGCTGAAAACAAACGCTTTGAAGAAATTTTTAGAAATAATAATAATTTACTTTTTAAAACTTGTAATGATTATTCTTTTGAGAGGCAAAATGATGGGGAAATTATTGTAAAAAATAAAATAGGTAATACAAATCATTCATTTAACGGACAATTAATAGGCTGTATAGAGTGATTATTTAGCAGTAATATTCTGATATAATTTGTATATGGATAAAAATGAAAATGTAAAAATTACTCGTAGTGATTGGTTTGCTGCTTTTGTGATAGTATTTTCTATTTTTTTTGCTATTGTAATACCCATTGGTATTAATAAAGTTAAAAAATCAGGGGATATCATGGATTTTTATATTGGAGTAGGCGTAGTAGTTTTTTTCTTAGTATCAATTAGTATTTATTTTTTAGTTTTGTTTAAATTTCCTAAACTTTTTTTATTTTTTTATCAAAGAAAATTAAAAATTGATAATATAAAACACAAATTAGAATCAATTGAAAAAACTTGGTTAGGTAAATTAAAATTAATAATATATAGTGCATTTCCACTTTTTATTTTAGGATGGCTATATATTATTTATTTACAAAACATAAAAGGAGTGCCTAGCATACTAGCTGGGATAATTTTAATATTATGTGGTTTAATTATATTTGCCATAATGATGCTTATTTTAAGGGAAATATCATTATTACTATTTGATTTATTTTCATATTTTTTTGACGCGAGATTTAATCAGCTGTTAAAGCTTCGGTTTAGATTTACCGTTATATATATTTTAAATATACTCAGTCTATTTTTATTTGGCAATGATCAAATCAAAAATTTTATAGTCAATGGTAGGTGGTGGTGGATATTTGGGATAATGTCTTTAATTATTATTAATATTGGTGAATATTATTTCAAGGATAAAGAAGATGTCTTTGAAGTTTGGAGTCAGGGAAATAATTTTAAAAAAGTTCTCAGTGTATTAATTCCCCTAATTTTAGTAATGGGAGTTTTGGTGGCCATTTTTTTAATTTCAATTATAGATATATGGGAAATAGGTTTGGGAGTAAAAAATGTTATTAATTATTTATAAATAAAATAAATCGCTCTAAAGATGATTTTTTGCTATAATTAAATTTATGCAAAAAATAAAATTTATTTTATTAATATATATATTAATTTTTATTCCATTTATTGCTAGCGCCGAAGAAGTGAGAGATATTGTTTTTCCGATTGAAGAGGGTTGGGATTATAATTTTTCAGATACCTATGGAGCTGCTCGTAGTGGTGGGCGTAGTCATGAGGGCACTGATATCATGGTCGATCAAATGACACCGCTAGTAGCAGTAGTAGATGGCAGAGTGAGCTATATAGTAGAGAATGATCAAGGCTGGGGGCTAGCTATTTATATTGAAGATAGTGCTGGCTATTCTTATCGTTATCTTCATATTAACAACGACAGTCCCGGTACCGATGATAATAAAGAAATAAGGTCTTATGCTTTCCCCAAAAATATTAGTAGAGATGCTGAGGTTAAAACCGGACAAGTAATTGCTTTTGCCGGAGACAGTGGTAATGCTGAAACTGTTGCTCATCATCTACATTTTGAAATCTGGACACCAGAGAGAATATCTATCAATGCTTATTCCAGTCTTATGGCCGCTATTGGCAAACCAGTAGTAAGCGAAGACAACAATACTATAGCTAGCTATCATTTTATGCGGGACTTAGAGCTAGGCAGTGAAGGAGATGATGTCAAAGCCTTGCAAGTTTATTTAAATGCCAATGGATTTTATGTCGCTTCCAGTGGTGTTGGATCACCAGGTAATGAAAGTACTTATTTTGGTCCAGCTACCCAAGATGCTTTGAGTAGATTTCAAAGAGCCAAAGGCATTTCTCCGGCCGCTGGATTTTTTGGCGTAATTACTCGTACTTATATAAATGAACAAGGTATATTGGCAGTGGAAGATGATAATTCTTTGGTTAAAGTAGGCGATTTAGTCAAAGCCAATAACGCTCCTCGTGTATATTATGTATCAACCAATTTAGAATTGATGTGGATTATTTCTGAAGAGTCAGCGCAAAGAAATTTTGGTAGCGATTGGTATTTGAAGATCAAATATTTTGATGATTTAGATGATTTGGCTTTGCTGTATGGGGATTATGTTTTATAAAAATTTAAAACTGGGGATGTTTCCCCAGTTTTTTGGTGTATATGAATCTGATGATTACTATACGCCTTAGAACGCTATTCCCATTTCATTTTGGGTAAAAAGCTTGAAAGGATATTTATCCTCCCGACAATCTTTTTGCAGTCTTTCCATGACTGCTTTTTGTCCTTCAGTTGCAAGGCTATCGAGCTCATTGAGCCAAGTAAGAAACAGTTCTACCTGTTCCGGCGGAGGCTGGTAGCAGAACTTTACCTGGTAGTTTACATAACATAAATAACCACCAGAGATGATAAACTCAGCCCGTCGATTCATTATTGGCTCTATTTTGAAGAGCTGACACTTTCGGCTGCCCCAGTATAGACCAGGTCTGGCTAGTCCCACTTGGGCGTTGCTATTCAGGAAGTAAATATTGGTATTTCCTTCTGGTACTTCATAAGGCCACTTATTTCTGACCCGTGGAGTGATCATGATAATAAACCCCACAAAGATCATCAATGTTATAGCCTCTATAATGTACCAAGAAATAGGCAGTTTTTTACCGGTATCCAGATTGTCGGCTATAATCAGGGCCATAAAAAACCACACTACCATAGCTACTCCAGCTATATAGGTGCCCATATTTAAGCACCGTAATTGTTTGGAGTTTTGTAAAACCTCTTCCCCTAGTGGATTATTTATTGAAATCATAGCAATAATCTCCTTTTAAGCTATATGTTAAATAACTAATAATCTATAAGATATACCCCAGTTGTTATAAAATGTCAATGATAAACTTTTAATTGACAATGAAGGTTTTTTGGTAGAAGATTAACAATGAAAGTTTGAACATTACAATCATTTAACCTCCAGAAAGGGGGTATGAGCATGAGAGTTCCAAAACTAACCATTGGGCAATTTGAATTTGAATTGCCTGTTGTTCAAGGTGCTATGGGAGTTAAGGTGTCAGCCTATCCTTTGCCACCAACAGTAGCCAATGAAGGGGGCTTGGGAACCATAACCACCATTGGTTTGGGCGATCCTAGGGTTAGTCATAAGGACTATGTACTTGCTTCACAGGAAGCATTGATAGCGGAAATTAAACGCTGTCAAAATTTAACTGGCAATTTTCCAAAACCCATGGCCGTTAATGTCATGGGAGCTTTAAGCAATGCTGATAGCTTGATCACCACCGCTGTTGATCAGGGTATCAAAATTGTGGTTTATGGCGCGGGCATTCCTAGAGATTTGCCCAAACTGGTGCCAGATCCATCAGTCAATTTGGTCCCTATTATTAGTTCAGCTCGCTTGGCGGGCATAATCCTTAAACACTGGACAAAGCATTATCAGCGTCTGCCCAGTGCCTTTATTGTAGAAGGTCCTTTGGCCGGTGGTCACCTTGGTTTTAACCAAGCAGAACTGGATCATCCAGAGATATTCAATTTAGAGAACATTCTAGTCGGTGTTTTGGCAACTGTTCGGCCCTATGAACAAGAATTCGGTCGGCGGATTCCGATCATAGTTGCTGGAGGTATCGGTATTGAGGATGTTCCTCGTTGGTTGTCTTTGGGGGCAGCGGCAGTGCAGTTGGGAACTCTTTTCGTAGCCACAGATGAATGTCCAGTAGACCAGCGGTTTAAGGACAGGTATCTGGCGGCCAAAGCTGGGGACGCTATTATTGTTACTACTTCGGTTGGTATGCTTGGTCGGGTTCTGCCGACTCCTTTGCTCGCCAAAGCTGAAGCCGGTAGCATTAAGATTCGATGCCCCTACCAATGTCTCTCAATCTGCAAAATCAAAACGGCCAAGTTTTGTATAGCTGATGCTTTATACAATGCCCTGGGGGGTGAGTTTGACGAAGGCCTTCTCTTCGCCGGCGGAAACGTTCACAAGGTTGATCGGATTATTCCGGTTAAACAACTCATGACGGAGATTGTCGAGAGTATCAGAAATTCTCCACTTACACTTCCGGCTGAATAAGCCTCAAAAGCCCTGTGACTCTCGGAGTCGCAGGGCTTTCTTTTTAAATCAGTTTTTCATTGACTATTGGAGTAGTTTAGGGCACAATATATTATATGAAAATTATAGTTGCTACACCATTATATCCACCCGAAATTGAAAGATTGTCTGTCTATACTAGAGACTTGGCCAAGTATTTATCAGTTGATAATCAGCTTACTATCTTGGCTTATGCCAACCAGACAGAGGAGGATAGTAATATCAATATTGTAAAAGTTAATAAAAACCAGCCTTTGTTGTGGAGGCTGTTTTATTATACTTGGGCTCTTTTGAAATTGGCCAAGCAGGCTGATATTATTTATGCTCAAAATGCTGTGGCTTCAGGATTGCCAGCTATTATTGTGAAATATTTGAGTGGCAAGCCAGTGCTGATAAATTTTTTAGAAGACGAGGCTTATAAACGGGCTATTAATTTAAATTTAACAAATAAGTCTTGGGAAGAATTTATTTTAAAGCCCAGCATGAAGGGGCATGAAAAAATTGGACGAATTATTAAAATACAAACTTGGGTTTTGAGGCGAGCTTCTAAGGTGCTGGTAGCATCACAGGCTATGGCGCAAGTAATAACTCAAGTATATAAAGTGTCAGAAAAAAATATTGTAGTAAATTATAATCCAGAAGATAGGCAACAAAAATTGGATTTTGATATGACTATGATTCCACAACAAATTTTTGCTAGCGGCCCACTCACAGCTTGGACAGGCATGGAAGATATCATAAAAACAGTAAGCAAACTCAAGGCAAAATATAAAAATATCAAACTAATCATCAGTGGTAATGGAGTAGATAGACATAAATTATTAGAGCTAGTTAAAAACTTGGACTTAGTTGATCAAGTAGTTATACTGGGACAAATTTCCAAAGCTCAGGAGTGGTATTTGCTCAAAACATCCAATGTGTATGTTCACAATTTTTTTGGAATTGATTTGGCTAGCAATATTAGTCATAGCTTTTTGGCTCGTACAGCAGTAATCGCCAAGAATACGGAGTATAATAGAGAATTATTGGTTGAAGAAGGGCTTTATAATAATACTGATGAGCTAGTCAGTAAAATTTCGGCTATATTTGAAGATGATGAGTTAAGAAAAAAATTGATTGATAAAGCTAGTCATGATTTAGAACTGAAATTTTCTTGGTCAGCTCACCTAGCCAGACTAAATGATATTTTAGAAATATTTCGCCAAAAATAAATATGGCAGATAATTATAAAAGAAATTGGGAAAAATTTAGAGATCAACAATTGATTACAGTTGCTTTATTATTACAGAAGCTTGGTTTTGTTTTGGACGAAAAGCAAGTACATATTGGTGGCGAGCGTTATTTGTCAGGAGATAAAAAATTGGTTTTGCTTGGTCAGCGTACTAGTGATAATAAAAAAGTAATTATCAAAGTATCAAATGATAAGGCCATGATCAGAGAGATAGACAGTGAATGGAATGCTCGTAAAATTTTGAGTAAAATAGATTTTGCTTATCATGTATTTTCTTCTCCGGCAGAAATTTTGTATACAAAAAAACAAGATTATACAATACTTGTTACTGAATTTATTGAACAGAAAATTTCTTTTTTAGAGCGACCACTTCAGGATCAATTTTTTATAGCCCTTAAGATATTTGAATCTCAAGAGGCAGTCCATGCTACTACTCATGAACATGCCAAGCTGATTGCCAAGACTTTTGGTATTTGGACAGCTGACACTTATCTAAAAAAATTAAATGAAAATTCTTATAATATAGAACAAGCTTTAGTAGATAAGCCAGAGCTAAATAAATTATTACAAAACCTTAGAAATTTTTTTCAAAGCAATTTGGTAGTGATAGATTTGTATGCCAACTTCCTTACTCATTGGGATTTGGTACCTCATAATTTTCGGGTTAGAGGCAATGAGCTATATTTATTAGATCATTCTTCAATTCGTTTTGGTAATAAATACGAAGGTTGGGCTAGATTTATAAATTTTATGACTTTACACAATGGCCAATTAGCGGAGCTATTGCTAAAGTATATTAAAGACAATAGAAATAAATCAGAATATTTGGTCCTTCGTTTGATGAGACTTTTTCGTTTGACAGAATTGATTTGGTATTATACCAACACTCTTGAAAACGCTGTTGGAGATCACAAAATTTTAAATAAAAAACGCATTGATCTTTGGATCAATGTGCTTTCTAGTGTTTTGGAAGATAAGCTAGTTGATAACCATTTTATTGAAGAATATAAACAAGAGCGTGACAATTTGCGTAGCGAAGAAGAGAAGCAAAGACAAATAGGTCTGCATTAAAATATTTTTTCAAATATTTTGCTACGCATTTCTTGAGCTACAAGATCCCAATCGTATTTTTTTATAATCATTTGACGAGCCTGATCAGTGATGGTTTTTACTTTGTCAGGATTGGCCAATATATCATTTACAGCTGTTACTATTTGATCAGGAGAATCTTTGTCTACTACCCAGGCAGTTTTTTGATCAAAAACAAATTCACTAAGTCCACCTTCTTGAGTAGCTATCACTGGTAAGCCAGTAGCCATAGCTGACAAAAAAGCATTGCCCAAGCCCTCTGATCGACTAGGGCAGACAAAGATATCAGATATTTTCCTATATTTACTTGCTTCGTTTCTATCAACTTGTCCCACAAAAATAACGCGTTCACTAAGATTTAATTTTTTAGTTAAATCTTTTAGCATATCTTCTTCAGGGCCAGCTCCCACCACTAAAAATTTTATATTAGCTGGCAATTTGCTCAAAGCCTCTATCGTATTATTATTGGCTTTTTGATATACCAGTCTAGCAGTATTTACCAAGTATATATCAGCTGGTTTTTTGCCCAGTTTTTGTTTTAAATCTTCTAAGTCTTTGGGATTTAGATCATTTTTTATATCATGAGCATTGGCACCATTGTGAATCAATTCTATAACACTGTCTTTGACACCACGACGGCGAGCCCAATCAGCCAAATAAGTAGAAATAGCCTGAACAACAGTAGCTTTTTTGAAGGCTCTACTAAACAGTGGCCATAAGGGACGCAGGGTGCGCTCTATATATTCTGGAGGATCTCCTTCTTGAAGAGTCAAAGCATATTTAATTTTAGGGTGAAAAATATTAAAAATACTAGCCGGCACTCCAGTGGAGTGAGCCATCATAGCCCAAACTCCATCATATTTATACTGGCGGTGCAAAAACAAGGCATATAGTGGAGCCAAAAACTGATACAGTGCTTTGTTTAGATCCAGTGGTAATTTGCCCAGATCTTTTATAGCTGGATTTTTGGTACTGATACCAATCCTATGGATTAGTACATTGCCAATTTTTTCAACTTTGGGCAGTTGATTATTATATCGTAGAGTGACCATATGAAATTCAATATCAGTTATACGATCAGTGATTTCTCGTATAGCCATTTCGGCACCGCTGACATTGTTTGGAAAATAAGCTAGTGAAAAAATCAAAATCTTTTTCATACTATTTTTGCTTTTTAATTTCAGCTATATAAGATTTTAAAGTATATTGTTGTTTCCAACCCAGTTTTTTTATTTTAGCAGAATCAAAAGCTTTGGCCGAGCGACTAGTTTTGGTAGCTGGAGCCATTTTTATCAAACAACCAAACATCTTGGCCACTTCTAGTAAAGAGTAGGTTTCTTTGGCACTGATACCATAGTCATCACCTTGGCCGTATTGACCAGCCAGTATAATGCCATCGACAGTATCGGCTACATGGGTAAAGGCTCTGGTTTGAGTACCAGGTTTTCGGATTAAACAAGTTTCATTTTTTAGGTAACTTTGTTTTATGGTTTCAATAATAGTGCCATAGGCTCCATCAAATTGGCCAGCTCTTTCTCGCGGACCATAGACATTATAAAAATAAACAGTCGCATATTTTAGTCCATACCAAGTAGCATAATTTTTTACTAGTTCAGTATTTATAGCTTTGCTCCAAGTATAAGGTGCTAGGTCTCTACCTTCTATGCCTTGGGCATTTTGGGGATTAAATTTGGTAGAAGAGCCAGCATAGACCAATTTGCATTTATGTTTACGCCAAAATTCTAACACCGCAAAAGTACCAGCTACATTGAGATCCCAAACAAGTTTTGGTTCGTCCAAGCTGGCAGCTACTCTAGAATATTCACCTAGATGATATATGATATCTGGTCTTTCTTTGATATATTTGGCAATGTCCTTGGTATGTCCACGACGATAAATAGCCCCTGGTATATGATTTTTTGTAGAGCCAGAAAAATAATTATCCAGAGAAATAACTTTATTATTTTTTGATTTTAATAATTTTTCAATTAAGTTAGAGCCTATAAATCCAGCTCCACCAGTTACCAATATAATTTTTTTATTCTTGGGCATTTAAAATTGATTTTAAGCAATTAATATAGTAAGATTATATTACTTCAAATAAAAAGTAAAGATAAGTATAGATGTTTAAAGTTACTTGGAAATATATTTATAATAGTAGATATTTATTGAGTAAGTACGCTTCGGTGGGGGCTATTTCGGGTATTTTGGACTTTGGTACTTTGTTTATTTTAACGGAGTTTGCCGGATTACATTATTTAATATCAGCTACTATATCTTTTATTATTGGAGGGTCTACCAATTATTGGCTTAATAAACGCTGGACATTTAAATCCAATGGTCAACATAGGAAGCAATTGCCAATATTTTTTGTTTTGGCTACACTAGGACTTATTATCAACAATAACATTATGTATATTTCGGTTGAAAAATTAGAGTTACATTATTTATGGGCCAAATTTTTGGCAGCCGCTATAGTAACTTTTTGGAATTTTTTTGGTAATCGTTATCTTACTTTTAGAGCAAAATAAAACTAGCAAAAACAGCCCTTGACGGGCTGTTTTTTATTTATAATAATTTTTTAAAATCTTCTACCATTGGTACCTTTTCAGATTCTAGACCATAGCCTTGCGAAGTATAATATGATGCCCAATCAGCTAGTAAGAGGTTGGAAAATATTTGTAACCATTTATTTTTACCAGCTAGCTTTATATTTATTATTGGCAATTTTCTTTTTTTGTATAAGCTACTTACAACATCCATACGCTTTTTAACTTGTTTGTGATCTTTATCATCACGGATAAATATAAATACAAAGTTTTTTGACAAATCTTTTGTCTGTTTGGCTACATCAAAGCCAGTCATTTCATTGTGATTGAGTTCGGGGAAGACATTATAAAAAGCAGGTATTTTTCCAGTTTCATTAAATTTTATTTTCCAATTATAGGCTAGCGAAAAATTGTTGCTAGAGGCATATATGATTGGTATTTTATTTTTTAATTCTTTGGCCAATTTTTTACCAGGTACTTCATAATTTTTACCTTTTAGTATTTTGGTTAAAATATTAGTCTCTGCGTATAATTTGTTTTGAACCATAGCTTTGAGTAGTGCCCTACAAGAAAAGCCTAGAGCGCTACGGGGCTGAATACCAAAATCTGGCAGCTGAATATATGGCAAGTTATTAGCTGTGGCAAATTTTATCAGTTTACCGCCAGTAGCTAGGATGATGATATTTAATTTTTTTTGATAAGCTATTTTTAGACCATCAATCACTTCTTCAGTATTACCAGAATAAGAGCTAGCAATAATCAAATAATTTTTTAATTCCTTGTCAGCTAAAGCTGGTAAGCCATAATCACTATGAATCAACATTTCAATACTTGGGTTTATACTTTTGATTACATCAGCGGCCAAATGTGAACCACCCATACCCAAAATAATATATTTTTTGGCAGGTTTATACTTTTTTTTATTTTTAATTATTGGATTGTAAGCAAATTGTTTTTGAAATTCTATAAACGCTTGTCGCATATATTTATTTTTTAAGTAAAGCTAATATATTTTTTATAATATAATGATGATTTAGTTGATATTTGTCCCAAAGCTCAGGAGCATTACCTGACTCACCAAATTTATCTTGCATCCCCATCATTGTTATAGGAGTTGGTAAATGTTTGGCCAATAATTCAGCTATTGCTCCACCCAAACCTCCAGTTATTTGATGATCTTCTAGAGTAATGACTTTGCCAGTTTTTTTGACACTACGTAATATAGTATTTTTGTCTAAAGGTTTTATACTAGCTGAGTTTATAATTTCTACTTTTATATTTTTTTTGGCCAATTCTTTGGCAGCTAGTATAGCTTCATAAAGAAGTGGGCCAATGCCTATTAGTGTAATATCTTTACCAGCTAGTAGTATAGTGGCTTTGCCAATATTAAAGTTTTTATTTTGAGTAAAAATTGGGCTAGCCTGACGGGCAAAACGTATATAAACAGGACCAATGTGTTTGGCAGCAGCTATAGTGACTGCTTTAGTTTCATTGAAGTCGGCTGGAGCCAAGACTACTAAATTTGGCAAACAGCGTGTAATAGCGATATCTTCTAGAGCCTGATGACTTGCTCCATCAGGACCTACTGATAGGCCAGTGTGACTAGCTATTATTTTGACGTTGTTATTGGAATAGCAGACAGAGACTCGTAGTTGATCCCAGTTTCTTCCGGGACTAAAAACACCAAAGCTAGTTGCATAGGGTATTTTACCTTCTATGGCTAGTCCAGAGGCTATGCCCATCATATTTTGTTCGGCTACGCCCACCTCTATAAAACGATCAGGATATTTTTTGGCAAAATTGTGGACACGAGTAGACTCGGCTAAATCAGCTGATACCACTACGATGTCTTTATTTTTTTTGGCCAACTCAAGAATAGCTTCCCCAAAGCCGTCACGAGTAGATTTTAGTTTTATATTTTTATTTGGCATTTTCTAATTCTTTTAGAGCCATTCTAGTTTCTTTTTCATTGGGAGCGAGTCCATGCCAAACAAATTTATTGGTCATAAAAGAAACACCCTTGCCCAAGGTAGTGTGAGCAATGACCGCTACCGGATTTTTTATCTGTTTGGCTTGTTGTAAAGTTTTGATTATTTCTTTTATATTATGTCCATTCATTTCTAATACATACCAACCAAAAGATTCATATTTTTTACGAAGTGAACCCAAAGGCATAATGTCTTTGGTAAAACCATCTATTTGGATACCATTGTAATCTATGATATTTATCAGATTGTTTAGCTTGTATTTATAGGCCGACATGACAGCTTCCCAAACTTGGCCTTCATTGTGTTCGCCGTCAGAAGTGATACAAAAGATATGATGACTTTGTTTGTTTATTTTAGCAGCTAGTGCCATACCTACTGCCTGAGATATTCCTTGTCCTAGTGGGCCAGAGCTAGTTTCTATACCCGGTAAAGAATTTTGGTGTGGATGTCCTTGTAAAGCGCTATTTATTTTACGTAGACTTTTTAGTTTTACCAATGGAAAGTATCCAGCTCTAGCCAGAGTTGCATATTGGACCGGACAAATATGACCATTGGACAATACTAGTCTATCCCTATATATATTTTTAGTTTGCAATGGTGTGTGTTTTAAAATATTAAAATAAAGCACAGTAAAAATATCAGCCATACCCAAAGAGCCACCGGCATGTCCAGAGCCAGCAGTATTTAACATCTTGACGATGTCTTGACGGATAAGATTGGCAATAATTTTTAGTTCGTCTAAACTTGCTTTTCCCATATCCTTTATTTTATCACAATTTGGCTATTAAAAAAACCGCCCTCAGCACAATCAGCGGACGATTTTAAAAGATTTTTATTTTTTTAGAGTGTCTCTTATTTCTCTTAGTAGCAAAATATCTTCTGGAATTTCTTTTGCCTTAGCCTCTTCTTTCTTTTTAAATTTATTTATTTGTTTGACCATGATAAAAATTGAAAAAGAAATAATTAAAAAATCCAAAGTAGTATTTATAAAAGCACCATAGTTTAAAGTTATGGCCGTAGAAGTATCACTAGCCTTTTTTAAAGTTATGGCCAATTTTGAAAAATTAACACCGCCAGTCAATACGCTTATGGGAGGCATTATAAGGTCATTTACAAACGAGGTGACTATTTTTCCAAAAGCTGCACCGATGATTACACCGACAGCCATGTCCAAGACATTGCCCTTGATAGCAAATTTTTTAAATTCTTTAAACATATTTTTATTTTTCTGGTTTATTATTTTTAATAAATATAATACTCAAGATAAGTAGCAAGGTAGAGGTAGTAGCTGATAACAAACAATATTGGCATAGGGCTTTTATTACAAAAAACATTAGATAAACTAACACTAGAGAAAATAAAAAACCAAAAATAGGTAGATATGATAAGACCAATTTACTATATTTATTTTTATTATCTATATATAGCAAAGCATTTATTAAGATAAATAGATAAAAAGCTGCTCCTAGTAGAGCTAGAGGTATGCCAAAAATCTCACTATATTTACTACTCAGTACTTCCTGACAACCGGTTATTAGGGAGCAATTGATAGCACCAGTATAGTGAGACACAGTAAGATAAACAGCATCCAAAAAACCAATCAAGGCTATAGCCACAAAGCCATAGCTTAATTTATTGGATCTTGGAGAGTTCATCATTGATGAGTTGTCTAAATTTGTCATAAGATCTTGGATTATTTATTTTCTCACCATTTAGAAAAAAGGTAGGAGTTCCTTCAACCAAAGCTTGATTACCACTACGGACATCATCCTTAATCGCATCTTCTATAGCATTATTATCTAAATCAGATTTAAATTGTTCAATATTTAATTCTAATTTTTCAGCATAGTTTATAAATATTTCTTCAGCATTGGACTGGTTGGACCAAGTGGATTGTCCTTCAAACAATTTGTCATGCATAGCCCAAAAAGCATTTTGTTGACCAGCTGCTTCAGCTGCCTGAGCAGCTAGCTGAGCTTGAGAATGTATAGAAGACAAAGGAAAATGTCTATAAATAATTTGTATTTTATCACCCATTTCTTCAGCTAGTTTTTTTATCATAGGCTGATAATTAGCACAGGCTGGACATTGAAAATCACTATATTCTATCAAAGTTACTAGTGCCTCTGGATTACCAGTTGACCATTCTTGGTCAGTGACTACTGTAGAACCTTCGGTATTGGGATTGGCCAAATTAATCATTAACCAAGTCAAAGCTATAAAGACCAATATCGCTATACTCCAAAACCAGATTCTATTTTCTTTTTTCATATATATAAAATTTAATTATTATATTTGATTTTATTATACATTATTTTTATTAATATAAAAACCACCGTTTTTCGCACAAAGCTACTGGCGATGGTTTTTTAATTTTATATTATTTTAATAGAGCATCAAGAGAAGCTTGTACACTGGCGTATGGTAGAGCCCCAGGGATAGCCACTTTTTGACTACCAGATAAAATCACACTATATGGTGTACCACGGCCACCAGCTTTTTGAGCTTCACTACTTTGATTTTGAATTTTAGTATCATATTTGTTAGAAGCCAAACATTCTTCAAATTTTGTTTTGTCTACTCCTACAGAAACAGCCATATCAGCCATATCAGCTATGGTTTCATCCTCAGCAAATAGCTTGTCTAAGAAAGACCAAAATTTGTCATTACCACCTTGTTCGCCGACACATTCAGCCGCAACCGCTTTTTTGAAAGCATCTGGATGAAGACTGGTTAATGGGAAATGTCGATAAACCCAATTTACTTTACCACTGTAGTCTTTCATTACTTGATTCATAGTATCATGAAATCTTGTACAAAATGGACAGTCAATGTCAGAAAATTCTACAATAGTAATTTTGGCATTTTTGTCACCACGTACCCAGTCGCCATCACTAAGACCATTTATGACAATTGGAGCATCGGCAGCTGGAGGAGTGACTGTGTCGCCATTATTGACTACCACATTATTATCATCATTATTGTTTTTGTCTGATGACAAGTCTTTGCCATTAAGCACCATACCCAATAAGACAAAAAAGCCAATAACAATAACAATCAATAGACCACTAAATAGACCGGCCTTAAAGGCTGTTTTTGGTTTGAGGTTATCAATAATGCCTCTTTGATTTCTATTTTCTTCCATATATTTTTTATAATTTAATTATTTAATTAAAATAGTTTTTATAGTATATCAATTTTTTTATACAAGTACAACTTTTTAGTAACTATTAGTTTAGTACGTAAAATATTTTTTTATCTTCTACTATTGACAAAAATAATGATTTGTGCTAAAATGGCGCAATATCCCAAAAAACAGGGATTTTTAATTTACCTGAATTTATGAAAAATTATATTAAAAATTTAGTAAAACAGCTGAAAAAAGAATTAGAATATATATTAAAACCCTTGTTTTTATTGGTTTTTGTAGCTACCTTTGGTTTTCCGCAGATTACTGTTTCTCAAGGTTTTTATAGAAATACCGCTATTGGTCCTATACCCGAGCAGTCAATTAGCGCTTATCACAGTGGAGCTGGACTACCAGAAATACCAGCTAGAGAGGCTGATAGAACTATGTATATCATGGTTTCTGCTTATAATAGTGAAGTTGGTCAAACTGACGATACTCCTTTTATCACCGCCTTTAATACGCAGGTTAGAGATGGTATTGTGGCTACCAATTTTTTACCAAAAGGCACTTTGGTACGTTTTCCTGAGGTATATGGGGACAAGCAGTTTGTGGTTGAAGACCGTATGAATAAGCGTTATTATTACCAAATGGATATTTGGATGGCTGAACGCTCTGAGGCTATAAAATTTGGTTCCCAATTTCTTAAAATGGAGATACTTTAAGCTTTGTATTTGGGGATAAATTGTTGTTTATGGGGTTTGACAAGTTATAAAAAATAGTATATAATACGAACACTGTAAAAAGTGCTATTAAATAAATATAATATTTCAATGATAGTTGATCTAAAAATAAATAAAACTTAAAAGGATTTTGGGTAGAATTTATTTTACGTAAAGTCCGCCTCGAGCGGATTTTTGAGACCTCTAAAAATTAATGAGTAGCAAGTAGTTTTTTAAATAAGTAGGCTTACGCGACTTTTTTAAAAAGCTACTTATTGCTTGTTAAGCAATATGAACCTTGATAATTGAATAAAATACAAATCATAAATATCAACAATGTTTATGAGCATCTTTATATAAAAATATCTCGTATAGATATAAAAAAAATTATATCCAAAATTAAATCCATTAAAAGTTTTCAGAATTTTTGATGGTTGCTAAATAAGGGTATATGGTGGATGCCTTGACATCAAAAGACGATGAAGGACGTAGCAATCTGCGATAAGCTTCGGGGAGCTGATAAGCAAGCTCTGATCCGGAGATTTCCGAATGGGGAAACCCTTCCGCGAATAGCGCGGAAACTTCTAGCTGAATTCATAGGCTAGATAGAGAAGACCCAGCGAATTGAAACATCTTAGTAGCTGGAGGAAAAGAAAGAATTAATATACTTATATAATTTATTGACAACTAGTTTGTCATTAAGTTATATGAGTATCTCGATTCCCTGAGTAGTGGCGAGCGAAACGGGAAAAGCCTAAACTACATGTAAGATAAATTATTTTGATCTTTGCCTTCGGGTAAAGTGAGAGATAATGCAATAATCACAGGTTTAATGCTGCATGTGGGGTTGTAAGAAGTTATTATTTAGAGCTTGTGGATCTAAAACATTTATATTTTTGTTTAATAGAACAGTCTGGAAAGACTGGCCAAAGACGGTGATAGCCCTGTATATGAAAAGTAATAATAAAATGTTAATAATTTTCTTGAGTAACACGAGACCGGAGAAATCTTGTGTGAATCTAGCGTCACTATGCGCTAAGGCTAAATACTTTTGATGATCGATAGTGAACTAGTACCGTGAGGGAAAGGTGAAAAGCACCCCGAGAGGGGGATGAAATAGTATCTGAAACCATATACTTACA
>Ga0172379_10003377_pt1 | contig 25559 bp, 18 predicted proteins | sample GrowelOW334metaG_FD_119756 | JGI IMG/M metagenome (GOLD analysis project Ga0172379, IMG submission 119756) | Groundwater microbial communities from an aquifer near a municipal landfill in Southern Ontario, Canada - Groundwater well OW334 metaG | ecosystem: Environmental > Aquatic > Deep...
TTATCGTCTTGATCCTGATTTATTTGAACGAGAGACAGAAAATCCTTTGTGTCAATCTTCGGCCGTTGGTTGTGAAGAATACAAGACCGAGACAACCGGCCAAAGATATCAAACTTATTATTTCAAAGAGCCGGGCGATCGTTTGTGTGAATATCGTAGTGTTAGTGGTTCGGAAAACGGCGTAACCACCGTTGGTGTTGGTTGGTTCCGAAAAAAAGTCAATCCTTCGGATCAGACTGAGGTTAATATTCCGTGTCCGATTGAAGATTATTATGATGATGGAACCAAAGCTTTGATTATGGCCGGTGATTATGATTCTTCGGACGGTCTGGCAGGGGATGATATTTATCGCGGTTGGGTTGGACAATGTCCCGACTCCGAAGATCAATGCACGGCTTTTGTTGATCCGACTGACTTGACGCAATCACCTCGCGGAGATGCTTATTATTATATCAATGATGACAAAGTTGATCGCAAGAGTTGTACCGGTGTTTCGCGCAAACAAGGATGTGTCTTGTTTAATGATACTTCATCAGTGGACGAAGATGGCGGGAATTTGTTGTCATACAATGCTTTTGCCACTTATATTGAATCCAAAAATAGCAATAGCGATACCGTAGCCGGCGTGGTTACTGATTATGTTGGTCCGGCAGTTTCTTGTGAAGATTATGAACGATGCGACTTTATGATTCAATGTTTGCAAGAAGAAAATGATGTTGATACTTGTGTAACCAAAATAACAACAACCGACGCCAGGGCTTCAACTCCGGGCGATCAGTGGTATTGCGGTTCGACCGCGGATGAAGCAGAAAAAAATGCCAGATGCACAGCCAAAGAAATTATGGTCAAAGATACCAACACGATAATCAAGGTGGTCAGAGATCGAACTTGCGCCAACTGGTATTCGTGTCGGAGTAGTCATGATTCTTATGATCCAAAACAGCAAGAGTTTATCAAAATTTGTGATGAAATCGGACTTTGCGACAAAATAAAAGAAGAAGATGATACCGAAGGTTGCGGGCATTTTGTCGATCAGCCGATAGCCCAAAATTTGTTGAGCCAGAACAAACCGTTGGATAGCAATTCCGGTGGAGTTGGCTATGGTGATTCGGGCAGAGGAATCAGTTGGCACAATTTTGATTATTCCGGTATGGCTATACCGGACAAGGCTCCGTTGCAATTCTTTAATGCGTATAACATCATGGGCCTTTTTGACATAGATGACAAAGAATTGACAGTGCGCCGTTGTGGTAGTTCAGCGACTGCTGTTTCCGCAGTAGACAAGGCATGTCAAGAGGATTATCACTGTCCGGACGGATTAGGATGTTATGATACGAATGTAACAACCCAAAAAACTTGCGGTGGTGCTATCACTCTAGATGCTGATGGCAAGAATGTGGCTATTGCCTGTGTTGATGATGATGATTGTTCAATCGGTTTTGCGTGCGCTCTGCCGAGCGATTATCGAATGATTAATGTGAGCAATTATAGTTGTGATAATGATGCGGATTGTGAAACAGATCCATTATATGAAGATTTTTGTAATGTTGACGGGACAGAAACTTGTCAATGTTTGAATAATTATTGTGTAAAACCTCTGGCCGGTAGTGATTGGAGTGACGAAGTGAATGCTCCGGCACCATCATGTCGGGCTTATCCGGAAGCAACAACACCGGTGCCAAGAATCTTGGCGATTGCCGATGATAGCAATCCTTACAAGCAAATGCCAAAATTTTATGTGCCAACGGGAGACAGCGCGGAGTTGTTGCCACAACTTTATGATGATTTTGGTTGCAGTTACAAGAGTCTCACTTATCTTTCGGAGACAAAGTATGTACCATTTGGTGGCAAGTTCAATCCGTCGATGCCCGATGGTTTTTGCCAGGATAATTTGAATATGCCATGTTCTTGTGGCAGTTCGGCGGAGAGTACTGGAGCAACTGTTTATGTCAACAATAATATTATGTGTACGCCAATGGCGGGAGATTGTTTGTCTACGAATACAAGCGAGGAAGAACCAAGTTATTGTTTGAGGAGGAGTAGTAATATGGAAACTTTGTATCAAGGATGGCAAGGTTATTGTTTGGAGAGTGATCTGAGTATTGCCAAATATGGGCTCAGCGCAACACATCCCTGTCTCTCGTGGTATCCGACGGAAATGTTGGCCGGATTGCAGGATTGGACCAATCAATATGATAATGCCGGATTTAATATGGATAATTATGGCTTCATTAATTCGGTTAATTATTGCGTGGAGAGTGAATTGTGGGAAAAACGCGAACCGATTTTGGTGCGTGCCTATGGTAGATTGGATTGTGATGGGACCGAGGAGCAAAGGAAAATATATGTCAACAAAAATAAAATAATAGAAAATTTAGCAGAGGATACTTCCGGTTTGTTGAAAGAGAACCAAGACAACCCAATGTTTTTGGCAGTTGAAGACGATGATAAGCCTGCTGATCAGATTTTGTTGGACATTAATCATAATGGTGATGTGCCGTTGGCATCGCAAGCTTGTAAAGATACTAATGTTCCAGGGTATTGTGCTTTGATTGAACAGTGCGAAGATGATTGCAATATTCGATCTTATGAAACAGCTGATCCGGTTGCCATTTGGGAAGGTTTGATGGAAGATTGTTGGCCTAGTGATGATGCAGGAGACAAAGGTTTATATAGTCCGCAGGCTTATTGCCCAATGGGATATTTGGCTCAGGATCTTTATAATATTGAGCAATGGACAGTAACGCATGGGACTAATGATGAAGAAGATGCTTTTTACTTTTATTTCAAGTGCGTGCCTCTTGATAGTGGTAATTCCAGTGGATTATTGGAAGAGGGCACTGGCGGTTGGTTCAAGAGTGAAGGTGATTTGGATTTAGTTCCAAGTGGTATAAATTTTAGTCAAGCCAGCTATTCAGATTCAATAGAAGAACAGGGACGAATGTGTACTACATTTTTTAATGTGGCGACCGGAGAGTATAGCCATGTTTCAACTAATATTCTTTATCATGGCCAACCACGAAATTCAGCTAAAACCGGATTATCGGTACAAAAAAATACGGCTTGTGGTGCGGATGACAATGGCCTTTATGGTGCTATGGGTTTGGATTTAGATTCTACTTTTGAAATTCAAAATTTGTTGAATGCTTTTGTTGTTTTGAAAACTTGCCAAGGAGATTCTGCCGGTAATGGGGAGCTTAAATATAATAATGATGAGGGAGAAGAAATAACATGGACGATTCCTACGGATAAGTTAGGCGTGATGTGTCAAGATGATACAGATTGTGGATTGACAAAGCAGTTATCCGGTTGCCCGCCCATGGGGGATGATCCAGATCAGTATCGATGTAATGATCAGAATAGAACAATGGTTGCTTGTCGGGAAGCAGAAAATGAAACCGATTTGCCAGTGTGTGTTGATAAAAATGATTCGCAATCTCTGGGGGGTGAGGACTTTTTTTCTATGTCGGCTGAGGGGAATTATATCACTGAATTGAGTGGTTCTTTTGGTGAAAATTCGGAGCTACCATTGTATGGTCTTGGGCTTGATAAATATAGTTTGCAGACTCAGTTGGGTGTCTCTTTGCACGGTGTTTGTATTGATAAGGCTAGTCGGGGTGAGATTTATCCTGACCCGAGTGATGCCAGTGTGATGATTAATCCGGTTATCAATGGTTTGCCTTGTAATGACAATAATGACTGTTCGAGTAAGGATATCTATGAAAATGCAGTGATTACGGAAATGAAAAAATGCGATAACAGTTCTGACGATGACAAAGTGGGTGATTATTGTTATTTTGACTCTGATTGCAAACTGGGCGCACCGTCAGTAAGTGCTAATCCGAATAATATTTATGGTGTCGGTTTCCTTTATTGTACAGAGGAGCTTTCTGATCCAGAAATTGGTTCTTTTACTGAGCTGGGTTGTTCTCGGGAGCACCCACTTTTATCTGATGAAGTAAAAGAAGGTTCATTTATGGTACAAAGTTATGATCAGTCGACTGATGAGTATAGTAACGAATATTGTGGTAAGAAGTATTATCAGTATTCTCATGATATCTGTGATGATTTTAACAACTGTCCGCCAAAATTATTTACGGGACAACTTCCGGGAGGAAATGCCACTTATTGTTCTATTGATTCGCAGCAGGTTGACTCGTATGCCTCTACTAACACGGTTATGAAGTATCAAAGTCAAAAGGCGTCTGGTTCTGATTTTATGTGGAATTTTATTGAGGATGGGAATTTCGTTTCAGGGAATGAGGATTTTACAGAAATTAAGAAGCGTGCTCCGCGTATTGCCGGTGTTGAGGCTATATCCGGTGGCGGTTATCGTGCTTCCAAGAGTAAGTTCACTTTGTCGTATCAGAATACTTCGGTTAATGGTTCCAACTTGCGGATCAATGAATCCCAACCGCGGATAGCGGTGAGGTTCTTTGCTTGGGCGAATGATGACCAAATGCCTTTGCGACGGGTGGCTGTTAATTGGGGAGATGGAGATGATAACAAGATAGAGTTAGGAAGTAAGGTTAACATAAATAATGCCAATTCTCCTAACTTGAGCAAATTTCAGAATCACAAACCACATTGCCAAAGGCAAGTGCACGAACCTCTGGGGTTGTGTTTAACTGGCACGACGGTATGGGACTATGAGAGCAATAAGATAAATGATCATGGTTTGGCATGCAGTTCTGATATTGAGTGTCTTGGGTTAGGAACTGATTATCATTGTGTTATGGATGCTTCAGTTATTGGTGATCGGTTTGGCGATACTACCGAAGCTTGCACGGAAGGATATTTTCAATTCAATCATACTTATACTTGCAACAGTTCTGTGCCTGTGTGCCCGGACGCGAATTCATTAGAAACTAACTGCAGGCGAGAATTGGATGGCTGGGAATATTGTCAATATCGAGTGGGTGTACAGGTCTTGGACAATTGGAATATGTGTCGGAACAGCAGTGGTGTCGGTGAATATGATGGTGAACAGGGGAGTGAAGATGGAGACTGTAAGTTGTCCTCGTTGGCGAATTATGAAAAAACCGACAGATATATTTATGTAAAAGTAGCTGACTAAGATTCAAAAGAGTAGACAAAAAAAGCCTCAATCAATGTTGATTGAGGCTTTTGTGACTAATTATATTCCGGTTTGCACGTTGTTGTGCAACAACTTAGCAGACAGATAACCGCTTTTTCTTTCTTATGTGTTTCGAGGCTATGGTAATAAAAATACCCTGTGTTTTTTTGCGGATCAATTGTTGGGAGTTCTTCAAAAGTTAAAATAAGTGGTTCTCCTGTTGTTTCATAATAATATTCTGTTACCGGTTCTGTTTCTTCAAAAGGAATAGGCAGGAACCGGATTTCTCCTGTGGGCAAAGCGAGAGGAACGAGAAAGTTCCCGGAAAGATCAAACCCGCCCCCCTCGTCTTTGAGGACTATACACAGTCCGTGCGAGAAGTCAGTTAATTCGCCGTTTTCGTCCGGGCACCAGCCAATGTACTGCAGGTTGCCTTCATCATCGGCCGGATGGTCAGGGTCTTCATCAGGGTAAAATCTCATATACCAAGAATTTCCATCGTATGGAAGACTAATTACCCAAGTGTCAAACAGCCACGCATATTCAAGTTTGAAATTTTCTATGGCTGTCTCCTCGTCAAGGATGACTGAGTCCTCGCCATTGTTGTCATTCGTAGCTATAATATCCTGCTCGGTATCCTGTTCGGTCTTGTCATTGCCTGCGAAGTCAGGCGTAGAGCTTTCATCGTTCTCTGTTGCGGTTGCGATTTCGCAACCGGCTACCATGGTCATCAAACAAACAATAACAATAAACATGGAAATAGTGAACTTTTTCATCTGGTCCCCCTTGTGTTATTAAAAGAACTTGGAACAATTCGATATTAACAAGTTTTTTTGGTTTTGTCAATGGCGGTAGAGTATTTTGTTTAAATTTGGGCAAAGATTTGTTTTGGTGTGGGATGATGTTTGTTTATTTCAGTTAATTAATAATATTTCGATCGTGGTACCAATTTTGGGGGTTATTTTCGATGTATTGCCGAACATTGTTCAAACCATTTTCATCCCAAATATAGGAATCATATAATTTATTTCCATTTTTAAAAACCCGAACATGTCGACTGGCCCCGACATGTTTTTTGTTTTTTTGCCATGGTAAAAAAAACGAATTTTATTTTTGTCGACTGTGGATGACAGTTTTGTTAAATTTTTTGGATGAATATTTTATGATGAGTTTGTTCTTTGACAATCGAATGTCCCGTCAGCCATATCACATGATATGGAAACTATATCGGATGATATGGTTGTTGTTTGGACTTTTGAAAAAGGAGCAAGCCATGAAAACACTGTTTTTGTTTGTTTGTCTGTTATTTTTTTCTTGCGCAGGAGGAACTGTTTTGGCGCCATATCAAGTGGAAATGGTCTATTCCGTTGAATTGCCAAAACCGCAAAAAGATTTGCCAAAGAAAGATTCTTTGGCGGTCGGTTCTTTTTCGCATAATGAACGCTCTTGGGAGCCGGCTAATTTGCGAGAATTTGTGACGATTGTCGAATGGGCCAAGTTGGGTGTTTTTTCTTCGGATCGGATAATTTTGCAAAAGCAGATTGGCGAAGCTTCGCTTGTTTGTGAAATCAGACCGGAGGCGATTAAAAGTTCGCGCAGTCCGTTAAAAGCAGAATATTTAGTTTTTTTTGTGCAAAAGAAAATAGCAGCAGTTGATTTTGGTGATTTGGTTAAGCAAAAGAATTTTCTCAGTCCAAAAATAATTGAAATTCCGGGTATGAAAATTCTTGTTGACGACAGTCAGGAACAGCATCGTTTTTCGGCGCCGGAAATTTATTTTCAATCAGGGGAATATTTTTTTAGAGCAATTTTGTTGTATCGCGGAATGTCCAAGAGCTATGTTAATAATATTTTTAACAAGTTTCCTTGGGCTTCTCTGCTTGATTAAACGGAGGTCGAACATGAAGAAGATTTTTTTGGTTTTGGTTATTTTTTTTGGCGGTTGTGAATATCGTTATTTCGCAAACACTGATTCTCTTGTGGCGACAGGCGATGTGGGGGCTTCGAATTTAACGAATATGCAAGAAGATTTTTCGCAACAAGAAATTGCGTCTGATGAGTTTCAAGAATGGCAAGAATTTACCGATGGTCCCAGAGTTTTTTATTACAAAAAAGATTGGCTCGCCGAGGAAATTGTTTTTGAAAGGATTGAAGGTAAAAAATATCAAATCAAAGTGCGGAACGTTGTCGCAAGACCAATTGTTGGTGCTGTTTTGCCGGAAGATTATTGGCAGGATGGCAAAATAAACAATGGATATGCGGAAGATTACATGATGTTCCAAGTGGATCAATATGAATATTCGGCAGTCTTGTCGTGGGAAGAGTTTTTGTCTAGGAATTTTTCCGATATTGTCGGCTCGTATGATGCTTATCAAGTGCCATTTGAGCCGGAATGGTCGGCCATAGAAATTAAGGATGTTCGTGGCAAGTTTGTTGGAATGAATAGATTTTTTGTAAGTTCCGGAAAAAAAATTTACGATGTTCGCGCTTATTATTCGGCAACGATTGATGAGGAAGATGCGTGGTTGGAGTTTGTGGATTTTGTCGGGCATTTTAATTTTTAGGAGGACAAGATGAAAAAAATTATGATGGTATTTTGTTTGTTGGGAATTTTTTGCGAGCCTCTTTTGGCTGAAGAAATAAAATTGACCGTGCCTTTTTTGGCGCAAACGCCACCCGGCACTTGGTTGCATACCATGAATTGCGGTCCGACCGCAACAATTATGTTGGATGGTTATTATAACGAGAAGTTGATTTCGAGCGATGATATAATCGCTTTGGATGATTGGCTTTACGAGAAGGGTTATATTCATCCGCAATTGATTGAGGGAGCTGTTTATTATGATGGCAATGCCACCAATGTGAGTTCTTTGCAAAGTGTCTTGAGCGGATATTTTTTTCTTGGTCCGGTAGTTTTTAATCAAGAAAAAGATTTGCTGTATTTAAAAGATAAATTGCAAAAGAAAAATCCGGTGATCGTGGCGGTTACCATCAATATGGATGAAAGTGAAGACGGTCATTTTATGTTGGTCGTGGGGATGGATGATGATGAGATAATCGTTCACGATCCGGGAAAAACCGCTGGCGCTTACAATCGGTATTCGCAAGAACAGTTTTTAAAATCATGGGCGACTTCCAATTATGCCAGTGTTCTGGTTGATGTTAGTGAAACTACTTGGCATCCGAATGGAGCCTTGGTGCAAATTTCCGGTAGACAAGAACAATATCAGATTATTGACGGCAAGATTCATTACATTTTAAATGAAGCCGTTTTTCATGCGCATGATTTTGACTCGAACAAGGTGGTTTTTATTTCTACCGAGGAATTTCAGTGTTATGAAAATTCCTGGTCGATTGATTGGCAACCGTATCGAGAATTTTTTTCCGTGGCCGAAGTTTTTTATTTGATGGAAAAAAGTTCTTATAATTCAACCAGTTGTGCTTATTATGATTTTAGCAGTGAGTTGGCTTTTCATAGTTGGCAACAAAATGAATTTGTCGAGTCTTTGTCCTTGTCAAACGCGCAAACGAAATATTTTGATAAATGCGTTTATGGTGGGACGTTGTATTTGCGTGATGGCACGTTGGTCAAGCCGACTTTTGCGGTAGCCGGTTTTGGTGCCGGTGTGGTTTTTGTGGCTACCAATAATGGAGAATTGCGCGGGTTTGAAACAGGCGAGGCCTTTCAAGATTTGGGTTATTCCAAGTACCCGTTGTTATTGGCCGGAGCGGAGCAATTTTTTGAAAGTTTTCAAAATTTCGGATCGTTGATTATTGAAAGTGAAACCACGGTTTGTTTGAAGGAAAATATTTCCGGTGGTGGCGTTGTTGTTGAGGAAGATTTTATTGATCAAGATGGCGATGGTTATAATGCTCTGCTCGATGATTGTGATGATGCTTCCGGCACGACCAATCCCGGCGCAATTGAATTTTGCGATGAAATTGATAATGATTGCGACGGGCAGATTGATGAGGAAGTAAAAAACAACTGTGGTAATTGCGATCCTGTCGTGCCGACAGAAATTTGTAATGGTGTTGATGATGACTGTGATGGTTTGATCGATGAAGATGTCAAAAATGCGTGTGGGACTTGTGGTTTGGCGCCTGAAGAAGTTTGCGATAACTTGGACAACGATTGTGATGGACAGGTTGATGAAAATTTAAATTGCGATTTTTGTCAGCCGGAAATGGAAATTTGCAACAATGTTGATGATGATTGCGACGGCTTGATTGATGAAGGAGTTTTGTGCGGGAGCAATCAGATTTGTTCAGCTGGTCAATGCCAAAATCAACAATCTCCGGGGCAAGATGTTTCGGAAGAAGAATTTTTAAATTGTACTATTACTTGTCCGAGTGGTTATCGTGCTTATGCGTGGTATGGTTCTTTTGGCGAAGCCAAGGGAACTCCATCGGCTGTTTTTTCCGTGGATTGGGCGACTATTTGCCAGCGAGGTGGAGCGTGGATTGATTTCAATTGCGCGACGATTTTCCCAAAAGAATGGTTTGGTTATGATCCCAATTTGGCGGTGGTGCAGTGCGATCATGATTTCGCTTACTATTATCCCGGATTGGTTGATTGGGGTGGTGAGGGAGAATTGTGGTTTGCCTATAATTGTTTTGATTAGTTTTTTAATTTAAAAAAATAACCGTCGATAAACTTATCGGCGGTTTTTTCTTTTGATTAATTAAAAATGGTCGGTATAAAATTTTGAAAATAAAAAAAATCTATTTTGTCATCTCGACCGAAGTGGAGAGATCTCAAAATAGATTTTTATTTGAATTTATTTTTTCTTGGCAACTTTTTTTTGGGAATTTGTCTTTTGCAATTTTTCTTTTGGCGGAACGACTTTTTTTGTCGTAACGTCAACATAAATTCGGGTTTCGATTTTGCCGGTGAATCTTTTTACTCTTTTGTTGCGAAAAGATAAAATGCCGGGAGCGGTGGCAAACAAAGTATCGTCAACGCCTTTCATAACATTGATGCCCGGAACAAATTTGCTACCTCTTTGGCGGACAAGGATGTTGCCGGCTTTGATTGTTTCGCCTGCGTATTTTTTTACACCTAATCTCTTGGCAACGGAATCGCGGCCATTACTGGTGGAACCGCCCGCTTTTTTGTGTGACATATTAGATTCTCTAAATTTATTACAAATTAACGATATGAATAGTTTATATTATTTTTATCCGGTTGTCAAGATGATATTTTTGTCTAAATTAGTTGAAAATTTTGCTTAATTGAGGTATATTGCAAATAGTTATGAACAAAGTATTTCTTTTTATTTTAATGGTTTTCTTTCTTGCCGGTTGTTCGGCGAGTGATTTGTCGCCAAAAAATGATGAGTTTGTTGACAATGAAGTTTTAAAAATTGATGGTCAAATTTCGGATCGGCAAATTTTTGAAGAGGAAGTTATTGAAAGAATAGCTCCGGTAGAAGAGATCAAAAAAAGCATGATTGATTTGCCGATAATTTTTGTTTCACAAGCGCCGACCGGCGATTGGGGGATGCCTTATCAAGAAGCCTGCGAGGAAGCTTCTTTGATTGGCGCAGTCAAATTTTTAAAAAATGAAAAATTGGATTTGGAAATAATGGATCAAGAAATAAAAAGTTTGGTGGAATATGAAAAAATCAATTTGCCGTCATATACCGATAATTCGGTTGAAGAAATAAAAATTTTGGCACAAGATTATTTTCAATTAAATACCAAAATAGTTGCTGAAGTGACGATTGAAAAAATTGAAACAGCATTAAAAGAAAACAAAGTGGTGATTGCGCCGTTTGCCGGAAGAATGCTTGGAAATAAGTTTTACAGTAATGAAGGACCGCTTTACCATTTTTTAATTATCAGGGGTTTTGATGAAAAATATTTTTATACCAATGATGTTGGGACTAAACATGGAGAAAATTTTCGATATAAAAAAGAAAAATTAATTGAAGCAATTCATGATTTGCCGATTCTTGAAAATGGAGAAATTTTTCGGCCATATGATGAGGCTGTTTTGAGCGATGACGAAAAGGAGGAGTTGATGAAAACAGGGATCAAGAGATTTTTGATTTTAAATGAGTAGTGAGTTGTGAATAATTAGAAAAGATTTCTCCCTATCATTCGACCATATCATGCGATATGGTCTCGACAGGGCAAGCAACTCATTCATTCGCCCGAAATGACAAAGACTCACCACTCACAACTGAATACTTATGGATTGGTTTGTTCTTTACAACTTAGGGGAGGAAAAAGATGAAAGGAATGAAGCTTTTTGCCGGAAATTCACATCTTGATTTTGCCAGAAAAGTGGCCGCTCATTTAAATTTGCCGCTTAGCGAACCATGTAAGAAGGATTCCAAAGGCAAACAGATTACTTGGTTGTCCAATCAAAATGTTTTGGTTGACATCAAAGAAAACGTCAGAGATTATCACTGTTTTGTAATTCAAACGCAGTCACAAAGTCGGTCTCTTATTGCCAAATGCAAAAACGGGCAAGATGTTTTTGGTCAGGAACTTGGTGTTAATGACCAATTGATGGAACTTTTTTTCTTGATCAATGCATTGGTAACTTCGGGTGCCAAAGTGACGGCGGTTTTGCCTTACATGCCTTATATTAGAAGCGACAAAAAAGATCATCCGCGAGTTTGCATCGGGGCCAAATTGATTGCGGAAATATTAACTTTGGCGGGAGCTTCGGGTGTTCTTTTGATGGATCCTCACTTTGCGCAGATTCATGGATATTTTGATGAAAAACAAACCAAAGTTGATGTGTTAAAAAGCAAACCGATAATGGGGCGTTATTTAAAAGAAAATTATGATTTGGGCAATGGTCAATTTGTTGTTGTCGCACCTGACGCCAACGAAGCCAAACATGCCGGGCCTATGGCGACAAATTTAAAATTAAAAATGGCGATTATTGACAAAAGAAGATATTCGGATAACGAAGAGGCCAAACCGGAAAATTTGATGGGTGAGGAATATGTTCGTGGTCGTCGAGCGATTATTTTTGATGATGAGATTGGTACCGGGGGTACATTGATTGAATCAGCTGAATTTTTAATTGAAAAAGGTGCCGTTTCTGTTATAGAAGTTCCGACTCATGGCGTTTTTAGTTCAATGCAAAAATTAATTAAAATGCAAGAGTCTCCAATTATTGAAAAAATTATTGTAGCCAATACCGTTCCTGTTGATAAAGATAAATTGCTTGCGTGTCCAAAAATTGTCGTGGTTGATGTTAGCGCCTATTTTGCCAAAGCGATTGACATCATTTATAAGGGAAAATCACTCGACGCTTTCAAGAGAAGTTTGTATGGTCGAGTATTGAATGTTGTTGAATAAATAATGCAGAGTCGGTGGAAAATCCATCGACTTTTTTATTTGACAATGTTTTTAAATCGGCTTATAATCTTAATACACACTAAAATAGTTGGTTATATGAAATTTTCCACAAAATCTGAATATGGGTTGAGAGCTTTGTCGAATTTGGACAAAAAAGGCAAAATTAGCGTTTCTCTCGCCAAAATTGCCAGAGAAGAGGGTTTGTCTTTGGCTTATCTGGAACGACTTTTTGCGGTTTTAAAAAAGGCGGATATTGTGATTTCCGAAAAAGGTAATCTTGGTGGTTATCGTTTGGCTCGGTCGGCGAGCAAAATTTCTGTTTTGGAAGTTTTGGAAGCGCTCGAAGGTTCTGTTTTACCGGCCAATTGTTTGCTTCGCCCAAAAACTTGTCATTGTTTGGATTGCAAAGTCTTGCCGGTTTGGGAAAAATTAAATAAGCAAATCAGAATAACTTTGCAAAAAATTAAGTTAAAGGAAATTTTGAAATAAGAATTGTAGAAAACACCAATTTGTCATCCTGAGCGTAATAGCCTGCCCCGAGCAGAGTCGAGGGGAAGGATCTCAAATTGGTGATAAATGTTTTGAGATCCCTCCATGCGTTTCACTTGGTCGGGATGACAAAACATTTAACTTTATGAACTTTATAAACTTTTCCCGAAGGGATCACTTCGTGATAACTTTACAAACTATTAATATGCAATACACAAAAGAGTTAATGAATCATTTTGCCAATCCGCACAATCAAGGTCAAATCAATGACGCTGATGGTATTGGTGAAGTTGGTAATATCAAGTGCGGTGATATCATGAAAATTTATATAAAAGTTAAGAAAAATGACAGGGGCGAAGAAATTCTTGAAGATGTTAAGTTTGAAACATTGGGTTGCGCTGCGGCCATTGCCGCCAGTTCGGCGTTGACTGATTTGGCAATCGGCAAGACTTTGGATGAAGCCATGAAAATTTCCAAGGAAGATATTGTTGCCGTTTTTGGCGAAGTTCCACCGATCAAATTGCATTGTTCAATTTTGGCGCAAGAAGGATTGAAGAAGGCGATTGAGGAATACCGGAACAACTGATCAACTGATCAACTGATCAACCGACCAACTGACCAACAGACCAACAGAGCAACAGAGCAACAGAGCAACAGAGCAACAGAGCAACAGAGCAACAGAGCAACAGAGCAAAAGAACCCTTCGACTCCTTTCAGTCGCTCAGGGCAGGCGCCAGAACAAAAGAATAGTAATTTATTGGTAGTATTAGTAGCATTAGTAGCATTCGTAGCTTAATTATTTGAAGATTCGTAGTATTCGCAGCTTAATTATTAGTAGATTCGTAGTAAGTAACTTTATAAACTATTTTATGCATGAAAATGTCAAAAAATTAATTGAAAAAATCAGACCGTTTTTGCAAGCCGACGGTGGCGATATTGAGTTGGTGGAAATCACTGAAGACAATGTGGTCAAAGTAAAATTAAAAGGCGCTTGTTCTCATTGTCCAATGTCTACAATTACATTAAAAAGAAATGTTGAAGCAGTTATAAAAAAAGAAATTCCAGAAGTTAAGGAAGTGGTCGCGGTTTAAAAGTCAACTGAGCCCTCCTTCGCTCTGCGAGCTACGGAAGGGCAAGCAAAGGAACAATGAACAATGAGCAAGGAACAATTTGATTTCGTGGGTTCGTAGTATTTCGTAGTTTCGTATTCGTAGTATTAGTAGCATTAGAAGCTTAATTATTTGCAGATTAGTAGCATTCGAAGAGTATTTATTCGTAGATTAGTAGTAAAAAACTTTATAAACTTAGTAATATGAAATCAATTTATTTTGATAATGCGGCGACAACCAAAGTTGATTCACGCGTTCTCGAAGCAATGTTGCCATATTTGAATGATGAATTCGGTAATGCCGGATCGATTCATTCTTTTGGCCAAAATGCTCAGAGTGCCGTGGATGAAGCGCGCAATAAAATCGCGGAATTTTTTGGTGCGCGAAAACAAGAAATAATTTTTACTTCCGGAGCCACGGAAAGCAATAACTTGGCGATTCAAGGCGTCGTGAATTATTTTGTTTCACAAAAACAAAAAATTCATATCATTACCAGTAAAATTGAACATCCGGCTGTCCTCGAAACTTTTGCGGAAATGAAAAAACGGGGAATTGAGGTTGATTATGTCGGGGTTGATGAAAATGGTGTTTTGAAAATTGCTGAATTAAAAAAGAAAATAAAAGATAATACGGTTTTAATTTCCGTGATGTATGCTAACAATGAAGTGGGCTCTATTCAACCGGTCAAAGAAATTTCTGAATTGGTAAAAGAAGAAAGAAGCAAAAGAACCAAGGATAATTTGCCGATTTATTTGCATACTGATGCGGTGCAAGCCGTCAATTATTTGCCGATGAATGTGGAATATCTTGGCGTTGATTTAATGACCATTTCCGGACACAAAATTTATGCACCAAAAGGAATCGGAGCATTATATATTCGCGGAGGTGTAAAAATCAAACCGATCACTTTTGGCGGACATCAAGAATACGGTTTGCGTGCTGGAACAAATAATGTGCCGGGAATTGTTGCTTTGGCGAAAGCGCTTGAAATAATTTCCATTGAGCAAAAAAAAGAAATTCAAAAATTAAAATCAATTAAAGATAAATTAATTAAAGAATTGGAAAATTTTGAAAATTATAAATTCAACGGAATTCCCGAAAAGCAATTACCAAATATTTTGAATATCAGTTTTCTTAACGCCGAAGGCGAAAGCATTCTCATGCTTCTCGACATGGATGGCATTGCCATCTCCACCGGGTCGGCCTGCTCGTCAGGCTCGCTCGAACCTTCGCATGTCCTTACGGCCATGGGCCGCCCCGCAGAATGGGCGCATGGAAGTGTGCGTGTTTCGCTTGGTCGTTTCAATAACGAAAATGAAGTTCTGCCTTTTATCAAATCATTAAAAATTATTATTGATAAACTTCGTAAAATGGCTCCATAAATTATTTTTCAAAAAATCAAATATTTGCATAAAATAAAAGATGTCATGGTGAGCCTCCTCGCCGTCGCGTAGCCACTATGGCAGAGCACGGTCGAACCACGACATCTTTTTGTTTTTATTGACTTTTTGTTAGCCTATTGGTAAACTGCAATTTCCTTAGGTTCGTTGACATTTTATGGCATTTTTATAAGGAGGCCAAGATGGAACAGTATTTCGTTTTTTTTATTGTGGTAATAATTTGGACTATTTCATTATTCTATTTTACAAAAAAAGTTAACAACTTTTTTGAGCCTCATTGGGATTCGCAATACAATCAATTTCGTAAAAGTGTTATCTCTGGTTATGTTATGTTTTTGATGTATTTGGTGTTGTTTGGATTTATTGACCCGACCTTTATTAACAAAAAAGAAATTGACTGGTTTTTTATAAGTAGATTTTTTGTTCTTGGTAACATCTTCTTGCCCATTTTTTATTTTATTTTAAAACCAAAGTTCAATCAAGTTACTTATAAATTTACTTGGCATGCAAAAAGAGATGGTTCGTGGAAAATTTTTGGAAAAATTGATTTTGAACAAGCGGCCAGATTTATGCCCAATGAATTTTGGCAAAAGATGATTGGTTTTTTTGCTATACACAAACCGGATTGTTCCTCGATTCAATTTTCACAAATAAATAAGAATCAAAACTTTTCCGCCTCAGTTTCTTTTTATAATGAAATGGAAATTAGCGCAACTGGGTTTAGTAGTCCAACAAAAATTAATTCAAAAGTTGTAAAAGAGAAGCAACGAGAGCAATTTGTTGATTTTGTCAAAAAGCATTTGGCGACATTGGGCATGAATATTGATGATTACGAAAGATTAAGTCGAGAAGATTCAACTAACGTGATTCTTCGAAAAAAGGATGTGGTTTTTTTTCCAAACGCAGTTCATTTTCCAATTAAGGATAAATGTTTATTGTGTGTTGATTATGAAGGAATTCAAATCACTGCTAAAGATAATTTTATTGAAGCTCTTTTTGTCCTTACAAAAGGAAATGCAATTGAACAATACAATTTGGCTCGAGAATTCTATAATTCATTCAGTCCTAATTATTGTGTGAATATTGTTTTTAAAATGTGTTTTGAGTTTCAATATGAAAATGGTGAGAATGTGGAAAGATGGGGCGAGACAGGAGAAAAGCCTTTTGTGGTGGTGGAAAATTGGCATTATCAAAAAAATAAACCAGTTAAAAATGAAAAAGAAATAATTTCTGTTCCTGAAATTATGCAGCTTTTTTGTGATTGGGAATATGTTTCAAAAACAAATCCTTTTCCAAAGTTAAAAAAGTCAGAAGAAGAGAAACAGCAAAGTGTACGAAGGATGATTATTTTTAATCATAATAATCAGATTATGAATGCAAATTTGGCAAATGGCGAGATAACTGATTATTATTTAAAAGTACTGGATGATGGAAAAATTGTAAAAAAAGCAAATGGCAATGGTCATGTTTGCAAAGACGCTTTTGTTATTTCTGGAAAATTTTCTGATAATTGTCATGATCCTCGTTGCAAGAAAATTTTGGCTGGAACAAAGGATAAATGTTAGTAAATTAAAAGCTCGGTTCAATAACCGTGCGCACCATGTCGAATGACATGGCGAGCCCTGTCGGGAAACCCTATCGCATGATAGGGTCGGATGACAGGGTTTTTTATTTTTCAGAAAATTTCATGTCAAACGGAAGTTAAAATGTCATACCTGACGGCAAATTAAAATGTCATAGTTGTGCTAATGTGTTTGCGTAATTTTTAAAACGCAAACACTATGAAACTGACTGTTTCTTTAAGCAATCAAGAGTTAAAAAAACTGGATATTGTCAATCGTTTAATAAGAAAACAAATTAATGGCACACAAGCAGCACAATTATTAGACTTATCGGTCAGACAAGTCAAAAGGTTGAAAGTTAAGGTTTTAATACTTGGGCAAAAGAGTGTTGCTCATGCTAGTCGTGGTAAAATTGGACATAACCGTCTTGCCGATGAAGAACGAGAATTAATAAAATCATTATTAAAAGAACACTACTCGGATTTTGGCCCAACTTTGGCAACGGAAAAACTTTTTGAGATTCATCAAATTAAAAGAAATGTCAAAACAATTAAAGAGATTATGATAGAGGAAAATTTATGGACGCCACGACGAAAAAGAAAAGGTATCGTTCCCCAACATCGTTCTTGGCGATTACGGCGAGCCAATTATGGAGAGCTCATTCAGTTCGACGGTTCTTATGAATATTGGTTTGAAGGAAGATGGTTTGAAGGAAGAGCTGAAAAATGTTGTTTGTTGGCAGCTATTGATGATGCTACTGGGAAGGTCGTTTATGCTTGTTTTGACAAAGATGAAGGTGTCTTCCCTGTATTCTCTTTTTGGTATGAATATTTGCTAAAAATGGGCAAACCGACAAGCATATACTTGGATAAGTTTTCGACTTACAAAATGACTCAGCAGGTGGCAATAAACAACCATGACTTAAAGACGCAATTTCAAAGAGCAATGTCAGACCTTTGTATTGAACCAATTTTTGCGAATAGTCCGCAAGCAAAAGGCAGAGTCGAAAAATTATTTCATACTTTGCAGGACAGACTCATTAAGGAACTTCGGTTAAAAAATATTTCTGACATGAAAACAGCTAATGAATTTTTGGTTACAGAATTCTTGCCAAATTTTAATGATCGGTTTGGTGTCCTGCCGAGAAATTCGACAAATCTACATAAATCGTTAACAGAAAAAGAAAAGAAAAGATTGCCTAGTATTTTTTCAAGACAAACTAAAAGAATTATTCAAAATGATTTTACCATTAGCTTTAACAACCAATGGTACCAATTACTGGAAAAACAACCGGTCACAATTTGTAAAAGAGATGAAGTTATTGTTGAAGAACGGTTAGATGGTCAAGTATATTTTTGTTTAAGAAACAAATATTTAAATGCAAAACCGATAACCAAAAACCGTGAATATGCCAATAGAAAAAAACAACCTTGGATTTTAGTAGCTGGGTAAAAAGACTGACAAAACAGCCCAAGTATGACATTTCTATTTTCTTTCTTAGGTATGACATTTTAATATCCCTTTAACAATTCAGAAAATTTCATTGACAAAGAAACATTTTGTTGATAACATGCTATTTCGTTAAGTTCGTTGACATTTTAGGGAGGTGCGATCATGCCAAATTGGTTATTGATGATTTTGATTAATGGTTTGCTTGTTTTTACAATATATTTTTTTGACAAAACGATTATTAATCGTCTTGTGGGAAAATATCAAAAAAAATGGCAAATAGGTTTATTGAATTTTTTGTCGATTTTGTTGATTGGCTCGGCTGCGGTATTTTTTTTCGATATGGCTCTTGTTTGGCCGTTCATGATTTTTTTGGTTCTAAGAGCACTTGTTCTTTTGGCATATAAAGGATTTTATGAAATTAATTTTAATTGGGATTTTGCGATTCGCGGTGAGGATGTTCCACTCATGCTCAAAAAAATTAAATTGAACAAAAGTACCAAAGAAGCCATTGGATTTTTGCTTGCTGATCCGGCATTGAAAGATTGTTACCTGCAATTTTCTTTTGGTGCGATTTTTTGTGGTATTTCATTTAAAATTACGCCGCTTGATCGCGAGCAATATCATTTGCAGATGAATTTTAATACCGAACGATTGCCACTGCCTGACGAAGCCATGAAAAGTGTTTTTTTGGATTGTCTCAAAAAGTTTTTTGGGCTGGAATCGATAACTTTGACCCAATTAAATTTGGTTGCAGAGGAATTTCATCCTGCGTACAAGTCCATAGCCTTAACGGTTGACAGAAAAAATATTGATTGGAACATAATAGCTGCTCTGCCGATTGATAGTAATAAATTAAAAATGTTTTATTTTAAAAAGAGCCGATGCTTGGACAAGGATTCTTTTTCTGAACAGGCCAGATTAAACACTAATTTTGATGATGAAATTGCCGAAATGAGACAGAGTGATAATTCAATAGAAATATCTTTGCGAATGCAAAAGTATTTTGATGGTGTTTATGACTTGGCCAAATCTGCGGCCGAGAGGTTGAAACATTTGTCGATTAATATTGTCTGTCGTGGTGAAAATATTAACGATTGGGAAGTCTTTACTTCGTGGAGAGGAAGTCCTGGTATTAAAAAAGGTAATTTAAAATTTGCGAAAATAAAAAAAACATTGAATCCCGAGCCGGCAAAGTGGCAGAATTTAAGAGCGGTGTTTCATCAGGCGGATAATGTCGAAAAATTGGTTGAAGCAGTAAAAATGTATAATGAAAAAGTGGCTACCGATCATTTTGCCGAAGCTCGAATCGGTCAGCATTTTTTGACGGTCAATGATGGTCAACCGATTTTTGATAAAAGTCTTGATCGCTGTTATGTTTGTGGCAAAGAATTACCGGAAAATTTACCAATATTGCAAAAACGGGTTGGGATAAACGCTGGTTCTCCTTTTGGGACAGTTGTTAATTTTGTTTGTTGTTGCGGATCCGACAAATGTCAAGAAGTTTTGGCCAAAGTTTCTTGTCGAAATAGGGGACTTTCTCGGAAATTAAATTCTATGACGATGGAGATGCTTGGTGGAATAGCCAAAAAGGTTGAAGCAAAAGAAAGGGCTAATTCTAAATAAAAAAATTAAAAGCCAATCACGTTGGCTTTTTTTATTTGACATTTTATTATTATCTTGGTAAATTTAAACGTTCTTTGACAGTGCCATTTTTTATGGAGGTGGCCAATGAATTTCTTGAAAAAATTTATTTTAGCGAAAATGTCGGGACCGTTTGTTAAGTCTTCTGGTTTGGATTTGTATATCTCTTTTAAAAATAATGAGTTGCTTCGTTCACTTTTGCTTAAAAATGGAATGACTGAAATTTATGAGAGATATTTGAGTTATTTGCCGGTGGAGATGCAAAATGATTTGCAGATTGAGTTGGAGGTTGCTTCACCTTATTACAAACCAGATATTAATGTGTTTGTTTTGGAAAATGGGCAAGTTGAAATTTCTTTGGTTTACGATGACATGAATGATTCTAGAAAAGTTGAAAATGATGCTCAAAAAATAGTTGCTAAACTTTTTAAACCAAAAGTAAGTTTTTGTCCGTGTGCTGTTTCTTGCGGAAATAGCATGTACTATATTATGGAAGTAAAGTTGAGCTTTCGCTTGGCGGATGTGTCTTTGGATGTTTTTGGTTATCATCCACAAACGAGGTTGATCGTTCGCGATAAAAAAAATCGTCGGCTGTTGGATATATATGATAATCTTGGCTGGGCATGCAGGATTTTTTCTTTGAGAAAATTTGACTTTGCGTATGATTTTGCCAAAAGTTCAAAAAAACTCGGTTTTACGAACTTTATTTATGAACCTGATTGGGGCGAAGAATGGTTTGGAGAAAATTCGGAACCGGTGACTTACGAAAAGTTGAGGATTATGCAGGAATATTTGAATAGGAATGAGGATATTTCAAAACAGATTGATGATTATAATCAGTTTGTGAAAGAAAGACAAGATAAATATCCAAGAAAAGATGGTTTGATGCCAGTTCAATTGAAAAAAGGTGAAATTAAGCCAACAATTCTGGTTAATAATGTAGCCGTTCCTTGTTAAACAAATTTAAAATCGGTAACAATTACCGATTTTTTTTGTTAAATTTTTTCAGTATTTTTTGAAATGTTGCCGATAATTCCGCAGGCGCCCATGAGAATGGCCAGAGCCGTTCCACCGTAACTGATAAATGGAAGTGGAATTCCGGTCATCGGTGAAAGTCCAACCATGGAAGAAATATTAAAAAAAGTTTGAAAACCGATCCATGAGATAATGCCAGTAGCCAGTAATTTGCCAAAAAGATCAGGCGCTTTTTGGGCGATTTTTAAACCCTTGTAGATAAAGAAGATGAATAATAGAATTAATAATGTGGAAAAGATAAAACCCATTTCTTCTGCAAAAATAGCAAAAATTGAATCGCCGGTAACTTCTGGCAGGTAGAGATGTTTTTGGCGACTGTGGCCAAAACCAAGTCCAATAATTCCACCGGAACCGATGGCGAGAAAAGCTTGATTGATATGATAACCAATACCTTGCGGATCTAATTCCGGATGCAAAAAAGTGGTTAATCGTGCGGCGCGGTAAGGTGATTTGATAATCATTAGATAAATGGACGCGACTCCGGCGCAAAGCAAAAAGAAAACATGTTTGAATCTTGCGCCGGAATAAAAAAATACCGCTAAACACATAAAAATAATTACGGAAAGTGTTCCCATGTCAGGCTGCAGAAGCATCAAAATGGAGATTAATCCAAGTAAAAAAACAAATGGAAGAAAACCGTAATAAAGATCCTTGACCCCTGTTTGTCCGCGTTTTTCCAGCCATGCGGAAAGATAGACAAGAAAAGAAAGTTTGACAATTTCCGCCGGTTGAAAACTGAATCCAAAAATATGAATCCAGCTTTTGGCTGTTCCGAATTCGGCGCCGATCCCCGGAATAAAAACAAGCAGTAATAAAAAAATGGAAAAAAATAGTGAGGGGATCATTAATTTTTTCCAGAAATGGTAATTTATTTTGTAGCAAAGTAAAAATAAAAAAATACCCGGTAAAAAACCGTAAAAAAATTGATGTTTAACAAAATGATAACTATCGTTAAACTTTTGCAAACCAATCGCTGTGCCGGCTGAAGAAAGAATAATTAGTCCAAGCAGTACAAGCACGCTAAAACTTCCCAGAAAAAAATAGTCTGGCTTGGTTGTGGGTGATTGATTAGCAAAAAGTTTCATGGTTTTAATTCTCGTACCAGTTTTTTGAATTGATTTCCTCGATCAAATTCATTGATAAACATGCCAAAGCTGGCGCAACCGGGCGAAAGTAAAACTACATCACCGGGTAAACTTAAATCATAGGCTCTTTTTACTGCTTCGGCAAAATTGTCAAAACGGCCGACGATTAAATGCTTACCTTTGTTTTTGGTAATTTTTTTTTCTAATTCGTCCGTGGCGGTTCCGTTCAAAAGAAGCACAGCCTTGGTTTTTTTGGCGATTGTTTTGGCAAAGGGGGAAAGATTTAAATTTTTGGTTGCTCCTCCGGCAATAAGAATAATCGGTTTTTTTATTGAATCAAGTGCGATTATTCCGGCGATTGGCGTGGTTGAAGTCGTGTCATTGATAAATTCGATGTCATTTATTTTGTCAACAAATTCCAATCGATGTTCTAATCCGTTAAATTCGCAAACTGATTTTTTTGTTTGTTCATCGGGAATTTTTAAAATTTGTGCTACCGCGATGGCAGAGGAAATGTTTTCCAAATTATGTTGTCCTCGTAATTTTATTGGCCAATCTTGAGGAATGCTTTTGCCGGAAAAAGTAACAACGTTGCTGGGTATTTCGGGGATTATTTTTTTTGTGTAATTGTTGTCTATATTGATTATGCAAAAATCTTTTTTTGATTGGAATTGAAAAATGAATTTTTTGTCATTGATGTATTCCCGCATGGTCTTGTAGTAGTTGAGATGATCGGGAAAAATATTGGTAAAAACCGCGATATGCGGGCTGATTTTTTTGGCGCCAAAACCTTGTAATTGCCAAGAAGAAAGTTCCAGAACAACAAGGTCGTCAGCCGTCACTTGGTCAATTAACGGCAAGGTGGCTTCGCCTAGAAGATTGCCAGCCAAAAAAATTTGCTTGCCTTTGTTTGTAAAATAATCGTGCAAAATCTTGTGAATGATGACGGTGGTTGTGCTTTTGCCACGAGTGCCGGTTATTCCAATAATCGGGCAAGGGCAATATTCGGCAAAAAGAGATTCATCCATGTCCACTGAGATTTTATTTTTTATTGCTAATTTTATAAAAGGTGAATTTTTTGGCACGCCGGCGTTGCGAATAATCAAGTCAGCCCAGAGAATATCTTCGTTTTTGTGTCCGCCGAGAGAAAATTCGACATTGGAATATTTTTTTAACTGATCAACTGAGTTTTTTAGTTGTTCGGCGGTTTTCAAATCAGTTACTATGACTTGAGCTCCTTTTTCTGCAAAAAAAATTGCATCTTTGACTCCTCGTCCCAGAAGTCCAAGTCCAAATATTAAAACTTTTTTGTTTTTAAAATCGGGAAATTTTTTTTGCGGCATATCGAGTATTTAAAAGCAGTTTATTTTTCTTATATGCGTTTAGTTGTTTGTCAGTTTTTGAATTGTTCTTTTGGTCTGTTGATCAGTTGGTCAGTTGATATAATTAATACCATCCCTTATCAAGAATAAAAATGATTAAACCGATGACTGAAAAAATTGAAGAAACCAACCAAAAGCGCATAACAATTCTAGGTTCACTCCAGCCAATCGCTTGTAAATGATGATGGATTGGCGCGGAAAGAAAAAGTTTTTTGTGACGAATCTTTTTTGAAGTGATTTGGATAATAACGGATAGAGATTCAATGACAAAAATCAATCCGAAAATCGGTAAGAGAAAAGCGGTGTTGGTTAACATGGCAATAATGCCAATAGTTACCCCCAAACTCATGGCGCCCGTATCGCCCATAAAAAATTTGGCCGGATTAATATTGAACCAGAGAAAGGCGATCAAGGCGCCCATGATTGCTCCGCAAAAAACGGCCAAATCGAACTTTCCCTGTAAAAATGAAATTGCTCCAAGTGTGGCGAAGGCAGAGGCCATAGTCCCTCCGGCCAAACCGTCTAATCCATCTGTTTCATTGACCGAAAAAGCCGAGGCTACAATAACAAATATAAAAAATGGTAAATACCAAAAGCCGAATTCGAAATTTCCAACAAATGGAATATGGACAACGTCCCAATCAAGTTTGAAATAAAACCATAGTGCGCAAACAATGGCGATAAGTGTGTATAAACCCAGCCGATGTTTCATGGAAAGTCCACCGCCCTTGGGACCGATTTTTTTGATACCGAGATAATCGTCAAGAAGTCCGATAAGTGCGGATAGGATCAAAGCGCCAAGCGGAAGAAGGGTTTGTTCTCTGGTCAGAAAATCCAATTTGCCGGTTAACGTGTTTGGAAAAAATTTTTCAATTAAAAAAAAGACAATGGCGAGAAACACAACAGGGAGCCAAATCATCAATCCGCCCATGGTTGGCGTGCCTTTTTTACTTTCGTGCATTGAGGCGAATATTGGCGCGTCTTTGGCTTCGCGAATCTGTTTGCCCATTTTGTATTTGTGCAAAAAGTAGGTCATTATCGGCTGAAAAATAAGTGCTAACAAAAATGACAAAATTGATAAGCTGGCGATTTTGAAAGCAATGGCTGTTTCCATAAAATATTAAATGTTTATAAGTATTGTTAAAAAGGTTGAGATGATAAATAAAATTTGTATTATTATTGTGGAGAAAATTAAGAAATAGGAAATAATTTCTTTTTTGTTATAAAGTAAAACAGCCAGAAGAGAGTTAACGATGGCAATCAGTAATCCCAAAAGAGGAACCAGTAAGATCAATGTCCATGGTCCAAAAAGGTCAATTCCGAGATAAATATTATAGTGTAGCGGAATGGAGGATTGATTTTCTGGAAGATTTTTTACCAATGGATAGAATTTGAAATAAATTAATAGCCAATCGCCGATATTTAATACTAATGTGGCGATAATTGGCCACAGCAAAAAAGGTCGGCGCCAGACTGGCGAGTTTTTGATTTTTTCGAGAAATTCGTAAAATTTGATTAACATAGGTTTATTTTACCCGTATATTATAGCAAAACAAATAGAAAAAGAAAAATCCAAGGCTATTGCAATTTTGGCGAAAATTTGCTAAATTTTAATAAACGAAAAAGGTATTTATGAACAAATTTCACATAATCACTTTTGGTTGTCAAATGAACCATAATGATTCCTTGCGCCTTGCGACTGTTTTGGAAAGTTTTGGTTTGCAAGAAAGCGTTGTTGATGATTGCGATATTATTGTGGTTAATGCTTGTTCGATCAGACAGGCTGGAATTGATCGTATTTGGGGCATGGCCAAACATTGGATTGCCAAAAAAGAAACAAACGGGTTAAAAATTTTATTGACCGGTTGTGTGCTTGAAGATGACAAAAAAAGATTTGCCAAACGTTTTGATTTTATTTTTGATATCAAAGATTTGTCCGGTTTGCAAAACTATTTGCAAAAAGAATTCAGTGAAAAAAGTTTTTACGCTTTTCAACCAAAAAAA
>Ga0172379_10003378_pt1 | contig 25552 bp, 33 predicted proteins | sample GrowelOW334metaG_FD_119756 | JGI IMG/M metagenome (GOLD analysis project Ga0172379, IMG submission 119756) | Groundwater microbial communities from an aquifer near a municipal landfill in Southern Ontario, Canada - Groundwater well OW334 metaG | ecosystem: Environmental > Aquatic > Deep...
GATATGCTTACATTTGAAATTCGGATCATTTTTAGCTTTTTGAGCGAAATCGCCACAGTTACAAGAGTCTCCCAGATCCGAAAAACAGCATTTATAGGCGATCTTTCCATCCTCGGATTCAACATAGAACCACGTATCATCCACTTGCCATACTTTCAGGCCCTGCGAGCGCTCACTTCTTTTCTGAGCTTCTGCGGTTGTCATTATTATTACCTCCTGTGTTTTTTCTTGATGAGACAAAGATGTTGGCAATTGTCTCAATAATCTTGAGAATAATTTCGATGGTCTTAGCCTGCATGAAACACCTCCTTGGAGATCAGATTGGTTAGAAGGGGACTCCCTCTTCGGGTGTTTCGCCATCTTTGAATCCACGACCATCGGTTTTGATGAATTCGATGTTGTTGGCGATGATCTGAAAGCTGCTTCTTGCCTGTCCATCATCTGTGGTCCATTTGTGTTGATCAATATATCCAACAGCGGCAATCCGTGCTCCCTTGTGGAGATAGAGGGAAGCGATTTCCGCCAATTTTTGGAAACAGACAATCTTGATCCAGCCGGTCTTTTTCTTGGAGGATTGAAAAGCGATGTTGAATGTGGTCACAGGAACGCCCTCGGGATTGTAGAAGACTTCGGGATCTGCGCCAAGGTTGCCTGTCAAGGTGCAATTGTTTATCATGGTTGGTTCTCCTTTCTTGATTTGGTTTTGAAAAACATTGGTTTGAATATGGCTGAAGATGGTCTGAAATTATCCCTCCTTTCGTGATAAATTGTTTGTCTTTACATTAATTAATATATATACTTGCTTAGTTTATACTGAAAATGAGCAACTGCGAAAAGTAACCTTGAAACAATGGAGATGGGGAAATCATGCCTAAGAAGAAACTGATAGAAATAATCAAAGAGCTACTGAAAGCAGACATGGAAATGCATTTTCTCCAACAATTGGATGAGGAAGAGCTCAGGATTTTGATTGATTCAATTCAGGAAAGGGTAGATGAATTAAAAGGAAGACTAAAATCGTCACAACAAAAATAAACAATATTTGGAGTTTATCGCATGGTTAAGTCTGATCTTATCGAAAAGCTGGTAAAAAAAGAAAATCTAACGGAAAAAGTGGCCACGGATATTGTTAATCTGGTTTTTGATGGGTTTGTGAATGAACTAAAGAAAGGCGGCAGGATTGAAATCAGGGGATTCGGGGCATTCTCTGTAAGGGAATATGATGCCTATAAGGGATGGAATCCCAAGACAGGAAGTAAGGTGGAGGTGAAGTCGAAGAAAATGCCATTTTTCAAGGTGGGAAGGGAGTTGAAGAAGCGGGTGGATAAAGTTATCAAATAGAAGTGTCGTGTTTTCAGTCCGAGAGAAAACAATGAGATATGAAATATTAAAAGACGCTTATAAGAGAGATGATGAATTCATTAAGTTTGTAACGAAAAATTTTGACAAAGCAAAAGCTAAACATAATGAAGAAGATATTGAGTTCTGGAATAAAGTTATAGAAATTGAACAAAATATTATGCGAGAAGAATCTGGTGACGACAAATGGATAGAATATAAAGGGTCCATCCGGGTTCATTATCCCTCTCGTGTTAGTTCATTCTTAAATCCGGGATCTGACGGATATGAAATAATGACAAAAGCCGAACGTCTTTTTCGTGAGGAAAAAGACAAATATAAATTTGTAACTCACTATAAGGATTGGTTTATCGCAAGGGGGTGAAAAGGAAACAAGAAATGCCGCAGATCTACATTTTTAAATGTTCACAATGCGATGTGATATTCGGGGAAGGTTGGGGCGGCTATAGATACGTGGAAGATGATGAAGGTGAAAGGATGTGCTGTGCACATCCAGGAGAAGATAGTCAAATATGTTATGTCCTTGGTATTTCTGTTGATGAATACTATGGAAATATTTTTAATCAATGGGATTCTTTCAAAAATCCTCCGAAATCTGCCTGGTGGTGGTCCAAAAAACGCAAGGATTACTTAGAAGCACAGCGAGCGCAAATGGACAAATTTGAATCCTTGATTCAAAGCAGAGCGGGATACAATTCATTCTGTGTTTGCCATGACTGCCTTGCACACATAGAACTGGATTTGGGGGATGCAGAAGAATCCGATAAATCATGGCGAAGATTTTACAAATCATTACAGAGAAAGGATGAAAGACTCTGTCCCCATTGTGGATCAAGGAATGTTCGAACGGTAATGGAGATGATTGGGCATGTCTGTCCGCACTGTAAACAGGGAGAGGTCATCGAGGTTGATACATGTTCAATGGCGTGATAGTGATCAACGATAAGGTTTAAAAATGGATACAATAGAATTCTTGAGAGACATTCCTTACTCCGAATCAAATTCTGAAATATACAAAAATATTTATCGTGTGGAGCAGTGGTTGAGACGAATAACATACACCTCCTTGCGTATATCTTATTCTATAGACGATTGGATTGATTCCATCCCATCAGAAATATTGAATGAATTGAAAAAACGCAGAGGAAGTTTGAGAGGAAGAATTTTATTGGACTGCGAAAACAATCAAAATATTATATGGTTATCTACCATTGATGAGTTGAGTAGGTTGATGACAATGGATTCAATATGGTTGACCATAAAAAGCTTAACAGGGTTTACTAAGGACGAATTGAGAGAGAAAATAAATTTGCTCCGGGAGATTAGGAACATAGTCAATCATAATAGAGCAACGACTTATGAGACGTTGAACATTTGTAATGGGATTTTACGATATTTTGATAAAGGGATAAATAAATTTAAAAATAAGGTCTTTTACAATGAAAAATTAATCAATGATGCTCCAGATATTTATACATTACCAGCAGGTGGAGAATATTTCTATTCTGAAACGGAGCATTTTGTTCTTATTGAGCGTTGTCAAATGTTGGATTACCATATCGGTGATGGAGTATTTCATGAATTCCCATGCGTAAACATCGCGGAATTATTAGAAATATTCAAAGAGATGGGAAATGTAATCATTGCAATTACTGTATGCGAAGAAGAAGGTTCTAATTATGACGCTGCATATGGCGTAATATGTCCTCGAAACTATTGTAACGTAAAACATTATGATAATATAGTTGATATAATGAATAATGCTGAGTCACATATATGGGATCAAAAGAACTATCTAACTCAAAGCGCAAAACATCTTTGTGATCCTAAGATATGGTTTCATGCATCTAATCCAGATACTGATGACAAAAACGTTTCTGAGATACCTGAACAAGAAATTATTCAGGGCGATAGCAATATAATATCTTTCCCGAGAAAATAAAAGTAAGTGATTATTTCAGGACAGAAACATCATCGTTAGTCCAACACTAAATCCTACGAGTTTCATTTTATCACTCATATCTTCAGTAATGCGTTTAGTGTGCTCCCAGTAGGAAGCTAAAAACCAACTTCCAGCCATAATAAGTAGTGCCATTGATTCTCTCATCACAACTCAAATCTCTTTGCAGAATTTCATCTATCCATTAATCTTTTGAACTCCGGAGTATTTCTTATATTATCAAAGTTAGACTCAGTCTTTGCATTATTCCGTAAATCAGGATTCATATTTATTGATGTAGATAAGTCTTGAATAGATTTATTTCTATTTCCAGTAATCGAATGTGCACAAGCACGTACGTAATAAGCAAGTGCATCTTTGGGGTCCAATTCAATTGTTTTATTGAAATCAATGATTGCTTCACTATATTTGCCAATATCTGCATATGCCATCCCACGGCTAAGATAAACATGTCTATCTTTTGGATACAGAGTAATTGCCTTGTTGAAATCAATGATTGCTTCATTATATTTGCCAAGATTATTATATACAATCCCTCGACCCAAATAAGCACTTGCTTCATTTGGATTTAATTCAATTGCTATGTTCAAATCAATGATTGCTTCACTATATTTCCCAAGACTAAAATTGACAAATCCACGGCCAATATATCCTCTTGCATATTTGGGATTTAATTCAATAGCTTTACTATAATCACTTAATGCTGCATTGAAGTCGCCTTTTAGATAATTTCTTATTCCACTTTCAAACCATTCAATTGCAGATAGTTCTTTTATTGAACTATCGTATATTCGTTGCTGTCTTTGTTTATCCACACCCTTTGCAAGTTTTAGTTCTTCCCTAAGTTTCTTGTTCTCTTCCAATATCGCATCTGACCTCTTCTTCAAATCGTCCAATTCTTTTGATTTTTCTCTGTCCTTACGAAGACTATCAATAGACTTTATGACCTCCCCTTCATCTGCCACTATCTTCGTCTTTATCCAGTATGTATGCCCATCCCATTTCTCATTTACAATCTCTGTTTTTACAATCCCTGCGGTCAGTGCTGTGATCTGATCCTTCGTAAGTTGAAAGTTCTTTACCTCTGTCACACTTTCAAGGTAAGTCCCCAGTTCCTCCAATAAAAGTCTTTTCACTTCGCGCATGGCAGTAACACGACTTGAATTCCTGCTGTCGTCTTCACTTGCCTGATAGGAATATTCTTTGATGTATGTCTTGACTTCTGAGAAACAGAGGGATGGGAAAGAAAGGATAAACATCAAACACAAGGCAAATATCTTTTTCTTCATTGTTAAATCCTTTTTACTTCTTTCTTTTTGGACTTCTTAGGTTTCTTCAATTTAGGTGATGAAGATTTTATAAGTCGTTCATTATCCATTTTCGTGATACGATCTTTTAATTTCAAATAATAGTAAAACATGATTGTCAGCAATATTACCAATGCACTCACTATCAATGTTATCAATACCAATTTCGACATAATGTGCTTCCAACACGAATCTCTATATGATCATCCCAGTTGTCTTCATCCAAACACAAAAACCCACAATCTTCTTCAGAGAGTGGGTCTCATTTTTTCACCTCGTATCGTTCATCTTCAGACCACAATCATTTTGAGTGTTCAAAAATCTGAAACGACTACAATTCATAGATTATATCTAACACTTTTTACATACAAGGATTTTCCTCACAAGACAAGAAAAAGTTGCTGGCAAGAAGGAACAGAATACCATTGTCCTGTTTCAACCATGGGTCATGCAGGATCTGGGAAGCAACCTCACTTATCCTGATAACATATTTCGATTCCCTCATATTATCGCTTTATTTACAATTGACGAGCAGAAAAATATCCTGTAGAAAACCATGACGTTATTCAAATAAGAGGGGAACGTCATGAGGCATCATATCCGCGCTCTTCTATCCATAGTCCTGTCCATTATTTTCCTGTCGTTATCTCCTTCTGCCCAAGCTGCACAGGAACATCGCACAGCGCTGGTCATAGGCAACGGAGGTTATAGCTCGTCACCGTTGAAAAATCCGATTAATGACGCCACTGATATGGCCGCTATTTTGAAAAAGCTTGGATTTGATGTAATCCTTAAAAAGAACGTCACGCACAGACCGATGGAAATGGCAATCAGAGATTTTGGCAATCGTCTAAAACGGCAAAAAGGAGTCGGTCTTTTCTTTTATGCAGGTCATGGCATACAAACCAGTGGCAATAATTATCTGATACCTATAGGTGCCAAGATAGAAAATGAAACGGATGCTCAATTTGAAGCTGTTAATGTTGAACGCATTCTTGCCGAAATGGCTAACGCCGACAACGGATTGAATATCGTCATATTGGATGCCTGTAGGGATAATCCATTCAGAAGTCTTTTTCGCTCTACCAGTCGTGGATTGGCAGTCATTAGCAATGCTCCCACAGGAACTTTTATATCCTATTCCACGGCGGCAAATAAAGTGGCAAGTGATGGTTCCGGACGAAACAGTCCTTACACAGCAGCTTTATTAAAACATGTTGGAGAACCAGGATTATCAATCAACGATGTATTTATGAAAGTGAGACAGAAGGTCCGTAAGGAAACTGGACAAACGCCATGGGAGGTATCTTCCCTTGAAGGCAATTTTTACTTTAATCCAGGGAAAACGTTAAAAATATTGGAAACAGTGACGGAAACAGCAAGCAATGATGATGTGGCCGAAAAAGCATCTGTGGATCTGGAGAATGAGCAGCAGAAGATTGCAGCAGAGAGGGAGAAGTTGAGACAGGAGAAGGAACTTCTTGAACAGAGAAAATCTTTGGACGAAGAGAAGCGCAGACTGTCGGAGGAGAGAAAACAGCTTGCCATGGCGAAAAGTCCTTCTGTTGCTACACCTAAAGAAAATGGCAGGGATGGCCGCTTCATCGCCTATGACAACGGGACGGTACTGGACACAGGCACGAACCTGATGTGGGCGGCAAAAGACAATGGCTCAGATATTAACTGGCAAGGCGCCAAATCATATTGCGAAAATTATCGAGGTGGCGGTTATTCGGATTGGCGGATGCCAACGCAGGATGAGTTGGCGGGGTTATATGATGCGGGTAAAACTTATAAGTCTGAATGTATTTATTTTTTTAGTGAATGGGATATTCATTCGACGGAATTGATTCGTTTTTCGTGTAAGAGAGCATGGGCATCTGAAAAACGCGGTCCCGAGGCTGCCGCCCTCCTTTTCAACACTGGCAATCGGAACTGGTATCCCCGGTCCAGCCCCATGAACGTCCGGGCTCTCCCAGTGCGTAACGCCAAATAGAATATTTGATCCTTCGATAAATGTCTTCGTTGAGTTCCATATCAGATCCCTGGACGTTGCCTAATTTTAAATCCCGACTTACAGTAAATTTTTATTATCCCCCGGCATGATCGCCTATCCCGGCATACATCACCAGACACAATCTCGATAACCATCCCGGAAGCCGTCATCAGGAAGCATCCCCTCACGCTCTTCAAAAGCCGTCAGAAATGTCAGATTGTTTTTGCATACGGGGAAATAGTCGGGATTGACAATACGGTCGAATCTGACGGCTATATAAGCGGATGAGGGACCTTCATGGAGTCATCCAGAATATTCCCCCATGCTTTATGACAAACATCATCGTTGACAGGATAGGCGGCTTCGTTCATAGATATATAGGTCGAATCTGACGGCTATAGGAGAGGACGTATGGTGAAGATAGCATTGATAACAAGGGATGAGGCGCTTGCTATTTTATATTGAAGAGGGGGAATCAAACACATGAATAAATCAGATCTTATCGAAATGTTGGCAAAGAAAGAAAATCTTACGGAAAAAGTGGCCACGGAGGTTTTGAATCTGGTCCTTGATGGATTTGTGAATGAACTAAAGACTGGCGGCAGAATTGAAATCAGGGGATTTGGGTCTTTCTCTGTGAGGGAATATGAAGCTTATAAGGGACGGAATCCCATGACAGGAAAGGTTGTACAGGTGAAAATGAAGAGATTGCCCTTTTTCAAGGTTGGGAGAGAATTGAAGAAGCGGGTGGATGGATGATAATAGAGTGGGATGGACTTCATGATGAGAAATAGCTATAAAATATTTAAAGGCAGTGCAGATCATGCCTTCCTGAAATAAATAAGCGGTATTCATTCTATTTTTCGTAGATTTCGAAGGATAATAGTGATACCAATGCTCAAAATTTGATAAACAGTTGGATCGGTTCCATCCATTGTAACAATTTAGGAGGGAAATATGGACTGGCTGAAACTTGCCCCGTTTCTTATAAAAAAGAGCGGGGTTTTTTATTGCTCATTAGGTCACAGAGGGTCTTATAACGATCCATATAAGATGACGTGATTAAAACAACATACCGATAAGCTGCTAACGTACTCGTAAATATTTAGAAAGTGGACACAATATGCCTAAGTAATTGTAAAATCAGGAGAGACACGTTGTTATCAAAATCATTGAACTGCGAAGTTATGGCGCAATATGACAAGGGAGTAATGGAATGAGTATTTTAATCAAAACCGTTCGCATTGCAGGTTTTCGGGGTTTAGAAAATATTGAAGTACCGCTTCAGCAAACAACGATTTTGACGGGCATAAACAATACCGGGAAAACTTCCTTTCTCAAGGCATTGCAATTGGCGTTGGGTAATCGTCAATTTGTTTCGCAGGATGATTTTTTTATCCAGGGAAGTTCTGTCTCCGAGAAAATAATTATAGATCTATTGATTGTTCCCATTGATGGTGATGGCAAGCGATGTAGCAATTTTTCGGACAATTGGGAAATTCTGTTCACCACCGATAGAATCCGGAATGATGATATTGGCAATGCTTTTGTTTCACTTAGAACTATTATTACTTTTGATAAGATAAATAATAGTTATAATTCTAAACAATTTATTCTACAAGACTGGCCTGAATTAAGAAAAGATGATGTTGACTGGTCTGATGTTGAAAACGGCAAAAAGACAAGTTTTTATTTTGATGAAATCCCGTTTTTTTACATGGATGCCCAGCGGGATATTCTGGAGGATACAAAATTAAGAAGTTCTTATCTCGGCAAGATGTTGTCCAAAATTGAATATTCCCTAAAGGATATGGAGGATATCGAAGATCAGATCAAATCATTGAATGAAAAGGCGGTCAGCAGCAGCGATATTTTGTCCAATATCAAGTCAACTTTAAAAGAGTTGGATACCGCAATGGACACCCGTAGTGAAGGAATAGAAATTACGCCATTCACTAAAAAAATCCGTGATTTGAATAAAGGGCTAACGATTTATTATACCGATAGCCATGATAGTTTTTCGATGGAATATCATGGCATGGGAACAAGAAGTTGGTCTTCTCTGTTGACGTTGAAGTCGTTTATTGCTTTGCTCTCCAAGAATGCTGAACAAGAGAAGTCTGTGTTTTTTCCTGTCCTTGCCATAGAAGAGCCGGAAGCCCATTTGCATCCCAATGCCCAGAAAAAGCTTTTTGGGCAGATAGATGCCATAGCAGGTCAAAAAATTATTTCCACTCATTCACCTTATATCGCTGCAACGGCCAAGTTAGTCCAGATACGAAATTTTTACAAAGATGGAACTGTGACTTGTGGCAGGATAAAGACGGATAGTCTGTTAGGGGAAGAAATCAGGAAAATATATCGACAGGTCATTAATACCAGAGGGGAGATATTTTTCTCTAAACTACTTGTATTTGTTGAAGGAGAAACAGAAGAGCAAGCACTACCCATTTTTGCGCAAAAACATTTTGGCAAAACACCATTTGAAATGGGATTGAATTTTGTGGGCGTAGACGGATATGGATGTTACCTTCCATTTATACGCTTTGCTGAGGCGTTTAATATCCCGTGGCTTATTTTCAGCGATGCGGAAAACACACCAGATAAAAATGTTAAAGGCAGTGTTCAGCAACAGTTCTCAAAATGCGGCTCTCCGAAAAATGAAACAGATTGTATTGTTTTTGTAGATGATGGGAATAATTTCGAGAAACAGCTAATTAGTGATGATTTTGGTGATGAAATTAAAAAAGCCATCGCTTCTTCAGATATTTATATAAATGAACAGCATCGAGAAGCAAAAGAGCAAGATCGGTTAACAGAAATCGAAAGTTATGATGACAATAAATTATACAAGGTTATCACGGATAGCAAAACTCCATATAGCCCTGCTATCGCAGAACAGATTATAAATAGTAAAAAAGATTTGCCTCCAAAGGTAATCGCACTGTTTGACAAGATATCCGCTATTTTGAAAATGGAGGAGGCGGAAGAATGACAACCACAATTGAATTGTCCGAAAAGCAGGAAAAAGTTGTCTATGCTGAAAATGGTCCAATCTATGTCAAGGCTAGTGCGGGAAGTGGTAAGACAAGGGTTTTAACGGAAAGGGTGCGCCATTTACTGACTAAAACTAATAAAAAAGTCCTTGCTCTGACCTTTACTAATAAAGCGGGTGAGGAGATCAAGGAACGATTAAGTGATATATCTGAGATAGAGAAGCGTGCTTTCGTGGGGACTTTTCATAGTTTTTGCCAGACTATGCTGGAAAATCACGGTAATTTAATTGGGCTTGCAAAAATGCCTCATATTTTTGAAGATGAAATAGATAGGATAGAATTGGTTGGTCAGGCGATTAAACAGACCCCATCCTATGCGGGCAAATACAAAAAACAAGATGAAAAAGAGCGAAATAAATTCCGTTATCGTGTTTTGAATTTTATTTCAGAGGTGAAACGGAAGTTGATAGCTGACAGTGAACTTGGAAAGCATACCGATGATGAAAATATCGTTTTGTTGTATCAAAACTATCAGGATATTTTGCACGCACAAAATGCTATAGATTTCGACGACTTACTTTTGCTTGCACATAGCTTACTGGTGAATTATCCCAAAACAGCCGCTTTGTATCGCCGTAGTTTTTTTGCTATCTGCATAGATGAAGCACAGGACTTGAACAATGCCCAGTATCAACTTTTGCTTGCTTTGGCAAACGGTGAATTTTCCAATATCATGATGGTGGGTGATCCCAATCAATCCATTTACCACTTTAATGGCTCATCCCCGGACTATATGGATAAGCAATTTGTTAGTGACTTTAAGCCTATTGTTGTTGAACTGAATGAAAATTACCGTTCATCAAAAGCTGTATTGGCATCTGCAGAAAAAGTTGTGCCTGAGGCGGAATATATTGCAGAAACGGTTAAGGAAGGGATTTTTGAGATAAATGGCTTAAAAGATGAAGAAGCTGAATCGCAATGGGTTGTAGACAAAATAAAGGAATTAATTCTTTTAAAGAAACACAAAGATATTGAAGGTGAAATTGCCTGTGAAAAAATAGCGGTGCTTGCAAGAAATAGATATATTTTTAAACAATTAGAGATTCAATTAAAAGAGAACGCTTTACCATTCTATTACAAAATGACACCGGGTGCGATTCAATTTGAATCTGATTTAATGAAAATATTCGACCTTGCGTTAAGAGTAAGGTTAAATCCTCAAGACAGCTTGCATATGCAACGATTGTTAAGCCGTCTAAAAATAGAAACAACCGAAAATATGAACTTGGGAGATGTAATTTCACAGGTATCGGATGAGTTGAGAAAAAATCTCATCACACTAGTCATAAAATTAAGTGATGATGGAAGTAACCTAAAACAGGTATTGGAAAAGTTTAAGGGCAATTTGAGTGTTGAAGATGAATACGAAAAATATATGATCTTCAATGATATTGATGAGTTGCTTAAGCACTGGCAAAATTACGCTAAGAAGACAGATAGCAAGTCATTACATCAATTCAAAAATGCCATGGCTTTGGGGCAAACTCATCCATTAACACAACATTCTGGCATCACATTGAGTACGGTACACACAATGAAAGGTCAGGAATTTGATATTGTTTTTGTTATTGGGACGGATGATGAAACTTTTCCTGATTATCGAGCTGTGAGAAACGGAGGTATTGAGATGAAACAGGAAAAAAACAATTTGTATGTTGCTTTTACCCGAGCGAAACGTTTTTTGTTTGTTACTTGGCCAAAGAAAAGGATGATGCCCTGGGGTGATTATAAAACACGGAAAATTTCCCGATTCCTAAAGGTTTTTAATGATTAAAAATTTCCTTGAGTGGATACAATCGGATAATCGGTGGTTTTCCTGGCACAGTCACATACTTTATACATTTCCACATTGGGCGGATTCTTCAACACATTCTTCTTGCTGAATGCGACATCAAAGCAACACGATTTAAAAAGTTTTCATTTGACATCTCCGATTAGCGTCCCTATAATATCCTCAAACTTTGCTTGTGAATCTATCTCTCCGATAGAGACGGACAGGCCCTAAGAGATCTGAAAAAGTTGGTCTCCTGAGTTGTCGTTACTGCTCATGGAGGCCTTTTTTGTTTTGAAGAGTAGCCTCCTCGAAGTGGTAGCCACCATTTTCTGGAGGCTTTTTTATTTTAACCAAGGAACGATTTCATCCAATATGAATTTCGTTCTTTTTCAGGATAACGTGAGTAAGCATATATATTCATTTATGTAATTACAATTTTGTGTTTTCGCGTCGGTACATTTAAGAAAACAGGTGTCATGACAGAGACTCTGCAAATAGATATTGGCCAATAAATTCAGACATAAACTTAATCTTAATAACAAAGAGAGGAGAAAAGCGATGGATGTAAAAAAGGTATTGAGTGGCATTGATACGGATTTTATCAAAAAGGGATCTGCTAATGTCAATTCTGAAGATGTGAAGAAGGTCCTGGATCAGGCAAATGAGATAACGGAGAAGGTTGTCAGAAGTGGACCATTGCAGAGATTTCTGAAAGATGTGGCACTCCTGATCTCTATGGTCAAAGATTACTGGTCAGGCGCTTATCGGGAGGTTCCCTGGTGGGTCATTGCTGCGATTGTCTTTACCCTTCTCTATGTCCTGAGTCCCATAGATTTGATCCCTGACTTTATCCCGGTCATTGGTATGCTTGATGATGCCCTGGTTATTGCGCTTTGTCTGGCACTCATTGAACAGGATCTTCTGAAATATCAGGAATGGAAAGAGGCACAAACCAAGAACATTGAAAAGGAAGAGCAAACAGGAGGCTGAATGTATGAAAAACGAGAACGTCAGGAAGGTCCTGGATAAAATAAATGAGATTACACAGGAGCTAATCAAAATCGGTCCCTGTGATTTGAAAAGTAACATAAAGCAGAGGATAAAAGACTTGGAAGAGGCGCAGGCAAAATATCAATCTGATGGAGAAGGCAAAACTTGATGAATATGGATACGGGTCATATTTTTGAAATGATGGGGACGGCTGGTTCAATGATCATGTGCGCCAGTTCCGTTCCCCAGATCATCAAGACATACAAGACGAAGTGTGCCGATGGTCTGAGTGGGTCATATCTTGCCATTCTGATGATCGGGATGATCTTGATCCTGCTCTATGCCCTGCATGTGAAGGATGTCGTCTTTATCTTTGGAAACTCTGTGGCGCTTTTATTGACGGGGATATTGGTGGGATTGTGGTTTCGGTATAGAGGGAAGACAAAATGGAAGGAAGAGCTGCGGCATTGAATATTTGATGAAGTAGAATGCCTAAATTTCTATCGTTATTATTTTTGAATCAGTGAAGAGAGGACACTGAAGACAAGTCTTAATTGATCATCATCCGCATTGTTTATGAGGGATAGGACCATGGACTTTCTTTTTGATGCATCTTCAATTTGTACGAAGCGGAAGATTTCCCCGAGATCAACTTTCAAAGATTCAGACAGAATGATGAGAGTTTTTAGAGTTGGATTTTCCTTACCTCGCTCAATGCTGCTCAAATATTTGGAACTGATGCCCATTTCACCGGCTAAATGTTCCTGTGTCATGCCTTTCTTTGATCTTATTTCAGCAATGCGGGCGCCGATCATCTGTTTTATATCCACAATAGACCTCCCTTTTGTCCCTGATCATATTGACAGAAAAGGAGGAGGTTAAAAACAATCCAATGCACAGAATCGCCTTGACTTATTCTATGTAGAGGATGTATCGAAACAACAGTTTTTCCTCTATGAACCTATTATGTGGTTGTAGCAATGACCATTAAAGCTGCTTTTTGTAAACGGTTGTTTGAAGAATTGACCTTGGTTCGTTTGGATTCATGGAGAGTTCAATGGCGTGGGTTGAGAAAAGCAATCTGAATACGGTTTTCAAGTGACCCCTTTGGAGTTCGGAGATGCATTTTGAGGGGGTTGTAAATTAATTAGCAGAGCATGGAGGCATCATGCAAGATATTCCAAATGATCTCGTAATGAAGCTACAAAAATTTGGTATCAAAAATCCGAATAACCCTTCAGCAGAGGATATGAAGATAATTTTTGATTCATATCTTAAATCGAAAAAACTGTCCGTTGATGCTTTCCAAACATATGTGAATTCTATTACGCCAACGTTGAAAATACTCTTTGACGGTCTTCAGCAGTTTGCTGCAGCACAAGCAAATGTTAGTAATCAAACTCTAACGATTATCAACAGCGCTGTCACTATTCTTAGCGCTGAGCTCAATAAGGATCTTTCAACTGACGAAAAAAAAGAAATACGAGACAAAATTATCTCACTCGTCCAAGAAGCACGTAAAGAATCCGAGAATCATAATAATTTAATGAAAAAATTGGCTTATATTGGAGGTGGGGTTGCACTTGTTGCAATTGGTGCAGTTGTAGTGATTGTAACAGGGGGGAGAAATATGGAGATAGTTAAACAAGGCGGCAAACTGATTGCCCGTGCAGTTATGCGAATATAAAAACGAATTACTTCTCCGACCAATTATCTGCTTCAGACACATCGACCTCAACAGGAATTTTTTTCAGATAACATTGTCCTGCCTCAACCATGAAGTCATGCAGGATCTTAGCAGCAACCTCACTTTCCCCAATAGGCGCCTCAAGAATAATCTCGTCATGGATACACGCAACAATTCTTATCCCGGTGTCTTTCAATATCTCATGGAGCAGACATAGCGCTTTTTTGGTAATATTCGCAGATGTTCCCTGAACTGGAGAATTAAGCAACAACTTCTAAAACTTGCTCAGGAGTCATTACTTCTTCTACCACCTCCATATATGACTTAGCAGAGATAACCTTCCCTGGGCGACTCAGGAAGGTTCAGGTGGCTATTGCCAAGACAGCTCAATAGATCCCGTTACTAATAGCATCAAATAATCCCGACACGGATCACCAGAAACAATCTCCGATGATCCGTGCCGGGAATCTTCATTATGCATCTTCATCATTACCCCTCTGATCTGAAAAATTTTTATACCAAAGCGGGAATATCAATCACCAATCCTACTCCACAGCCGCCAGCAGCTCCATGATATCACTGGCACTGTATCCATCTTCAATAGCATATCGTAAGCGCTTGAAACGTTCTCTGTATGCTTCAATGGTTTGATCTCTTTCATCAAGAACTATGCAATATTTATCAATTATGGATGATAAGCCATCAATTTTCCGCTTTGCTTTGGCATTTTCTTCCTTCAACTGTTGATTTTCCAATCTCAAGGATTCCAGTTCCTTTGAATATTTATCATAATTTTGGTCGATCTGATCATCGCTGACTTTCTTGCCTCTGTTATATTCCGCCGGGATAGATTCATCTGAAATGATCTCAGGGGCAGCAATAACCGAGTTCTCAATAACCTTCTCTGGAATCATGGTTACTGTTATCTCTGTTGAAGCTGCATCTGATTGATCGGGCATCTCAACATCCATTGCCTTCGCTTCAAGACTGGGGAATTTTGATTTTCCCCGTGTTTCCCCGGGATCTTTAGATTTAATCAACTCCCGATTAAATTCATTTACGTTGCCTGCTTTCTCATAGACCTTGATCAACGTCTCAGCTCCAATGGCCAGATTCTGCGCTATGCCATTCCATGAGACTGCAAAATTTCCTTTGACCAATGATTTAAGCTGCTCCAGAGTATATTGTCCCGCAAATTTGATCATCTTGTTGAGACTATCCTTTCTTATGCCAGTTGCCTCTACAATTTTATCCAATTCACGAGCGCCATATTTCCCTTGATAAAAAGATTTTATGCTTCTTCCTATTTCCCACTTGATAAAGATAGTTCCGACTTCTAATCTGTTATTCTGATTAATGACATACTCAATAAGCGCCTGCTCCGTTTTTGGTTGATAATTTCTTTGGGTCAGTGTTTCCATCAGTTTGACCATGGGTGGGGTTGCTTCTGGCGTTATTGTCCCGGTGGCCATTGGTCCAGGTTTTGAATTGTCCAGGTCAATTTTCTTGTAGATGGCGTCATTGGGTTTTGGTTGAATCATATCTTTTAAGTTATTTTCTATCATTTTAAAATTCCTCCTTAAAATAGCAAGGCCGCCTGGATCATTAGATTTCCAAGCGGCCTGTAATGCTGCTTATGATGGTTCGTTCTTCTCTTGAATCTTTTTCTTATCTTCTGTTAAATTATTCCATTCATCTATTATAATTAAATAAATTGTAGATTTCTTCCGTGTTTAATTAAAATCAAAATCTATGCTGTCGAAATTTAAGTCCGCGCCCGGAATCGGAGCATTCTTGGCTGTGGTAGTAATTTTAGCATCGCCATTTGCCGTAGTAAGCATAGTCTTGCTGTCGCCAATTTTCAATGATCTGAATTTCTCATGATTTGCCAAATCTGCTTCACAATCAAATGCTTGAGATACTGAAAACTCTATCATCTTCTTGATAACTCGCCTATTGAGACCTCTCTCAGCACAAAATTCCATGAAATATCTCCATTTATGATTTTTGCCACGCTGTTCGGTTGTGGCTGTAGCATCCTTTAATTTGATTTCAATAAAGTCAACCAGTTCAAGAACTAGATAATTCCATTGGAAGCTGCTCATGTAATCCTTTTCGTTACGATAGCCAGTATTATTACTATTTTCGACATTCATCTCTTAACCCTCCTTTTTATTCTGTTTGTTTTTGATTGTCTGTTGCCAATTTCTCCTGAACCGCTTCCCGGATATAATCCGAGATGCCAATACCTTCATGGTCCGTAATCTCTTTGATCCGTTGAAACATCTCAAACGACAGCACCACAGATATTGGACGAGTATAGATTTTCTTTTTCATTTGTTTTCACCTCCTTCCGATACTGATATTAAAAATTTATCATTCATATATTTGTTCTCATGTTTGACCAAGATGAGTGGACGGTGGTATTGAAAAGCGAACTGGGGTGCGCTTTTAGTGGATGACTTCGGCCGAAAAATGGCCTTGAGTGATGGACTTGGGATGTCAGTCCGTTACTTGGAAAGGGTATTTGTTTTTATTTGAAGATCGTAAATATTGATGGGTGAAGTTGTGAACAGCTTCCTGAATGTGAACATCAGATTGATTCTGATGGATATACTTTGTTTAAAGTGGGAAACGAATGTAGGGGTGCCGCATTCCCCTACCGAACAATCTTTTTGTGTCTTCTGAGTAGAACTAATCGCTCATCATGATTTGCAGGACATCAACTGTTGGGTTTGATTTCAAAAATAGTTGGTATCCTGGTTCACCATTCTCGTCAGGATCATCATCAACCATTAAGAAATCTCCTTTGTCAATTGCTGTAAGGAACATTTTGTAAACTTCTAGATTTGCTTCGTTTTTTGTTAACAGCAATTCAATCTCTTCCCTAGTCGTGAATCGGCATGGGATTTTTGCTTCATTTGGGATTTCTCCTTTGTTGACTGCAAGAGAATTACCTTGTCTGTTCACATATATTTCCATGCCCATCATCTGAAGCGCCTGATTTGCGTTCCAAATTTTCAGAGAACTCTCAACAATTTTGATTTGCTGCTTCAATTGCTCGATCTTTGCGTTTACATAGTCCGATCTTATTTTTACAAATGCCATAATGCCCCTCCTTCTAAATCTTTATGATGTGCTCTATAGTGCTGCGCTCGCAGGTTTTTTTACCCTGCGAGCATAATCGCATTCAAAAACAATTCTATTCCGTAAACATGATCTTCCCACTGATCTCTTTAATTTTACAGCTATGTGGGATATTTCCCCTCCCAGCGTCTACTCCCTCAGCATTCTGAAGATGATCAATGTGGCTTTCAATCCTTCTTAATGGATCTTTACAGTCCGTTTTATTTTCTAGTTCACGAGCAATGTCTCTTTTTGAATACTTCCCTTCCAAGATCATAAGATCAATTATTGCAGTTTGTGAGTTAATCTTATGCCTTAGCCAGGTTTTTCCATCTTTAATTGGATCGGGATTCTGTAATTGTCTTACTGTAGCGTTATAATCGGTTTCTATTCCGTTACTCATAAACGACTCCTTTCTTTGGAACATTAGATTTTAATTTCAACTCGCAAAAGAATATCTGAAAGACCCCATTTGTTTCATTTTGCTGCTCCTTGAATAAATCCAATTCGAATATTACCTCGTGAAAACAGATCGCTTGCAGGAGAATAATTGACTCGAACCTTTACTCCGATTATAGACGGTTATAACTGTTTTTTCGTCGTCACTGACAAGAACCGATTTCCCCTTTATTCTATCAATCGCCTGCACTAAATGTTTCTCATTTTTGTGATCCATACGATACTCAATTACATTTCCAGGTTTTCTTATACAGGTTCCAAAACTCATTATAAGTTCGAAATCACCCGCTTGAAATCCCCGTTGTTGTTTTCTAACTGCCGCATGCCTTGATAATTCCATGGGATCACCTCCATATTTCGGAAAGCAAAGAGATTTCTGCCTCCATCATTCTTGGCTTCCATGATTTCATCTATTTTGAAGAATGTCAAGAAAAATATTTTCTATCTTATTGAAATTATTCATGTATAGCACTATGCATGACTGCCACTATACACGAATGTCACTATGCATGACTACCGGTATGGATGCATACCACTATACAAGAATACCGGCATGCAAGGGTGTCCTCTACTTTGTCACCCAGTAACTCCGCGCCGACTTCCGTCACTTCGTGCACGAACTCAAAAAAAGCCGCTGCGTCCATTATGTCCATTGAAAATGCTGTTACTTTAGGATCAACAGCAACCTTACCTTTGAAAAAGGTTGCCTGAATATTTCTTTTGAAAATGGATCAAGACATGGAGCATTTCAAGACCTGCCTTTCTTGAATTCTCTGTTTGAATCTACTTCCTATTTTCAATTATCGGTGGGACATGACCTGACAGAAACTTTCGTCTGAATATTTATCTTTACTTCGTATATTGGTGGGACAAGACTCGTCTGAAACTTCCGTTTGAATTCATCGCTTTACTTCGTATATTATTAGGACATGACTCGTCTGAAACCTTAGTCTTGAATTCATTGCTTTTACTTCAAGATTAATGTCTTAGGTAATCTCCAATAATACAAGGTGTTTTCTTCTTTTGATGGGAGAGAAATGGACAGGTTTACCCTGGACATTTTTCTCTCCCATAATTAATTTATAATTAATTTATATGGAGAAATCTTCATTAATATCAACCTGTTAAATGCCAAATTTCAAATGAGTTACCGAGATATTCGTAAAAACCCCAATGAGATCCTGAGATCGACCAAATCAGTTCCAGAGTATATCCAAATCAGTTTCAGAGGTGCTTTCTTCCCCGGTTATTTCTTTCCATGAGTTTCGCTCGTAAGAGTAGACGTATTTCCTATCAATCATATCTTCGGAGTAACTTTTGATGAACTGGTTGGATTTCAATTCTTCCAAAATTCTCCGGATAACCTTTCGGACCATGGACGTGTCTTTTGTTGACAGAACAAGTCTCTTACGTATTTCCTCAATGGAAAGAGGATTCTTGGGAGTTTTCCCAGTCTTTTTATTTGGGAAATAGGTAATGATAAACAACCTGTAATACATCTGAGCATAGTCGGACATTTCATAAAATTTCCCCGGTAGCAGGTCCACATAGCTGGAAAGAGTATTTTGTTGGAAAGCAAAACCCAGGAGAGTATTAAATTGAAGGTGATATTCCCTTTCAAGGATTTTTTTATTTTTGTCCTTCCTGCTCCCCTTTATTTGAGTCAAGGAAAATAGTCGTGACGGACATACAAAGTTATCAAAAGGTAAGATCTCGTATTGCTTGCCAGTATAAACAGATACGGGATAATTCATCCAGAGAACACAATTATTGGTTTGTATAATCATCTCCTTAATTTGTTTCGATGAATATTTTCTTAAAAAAGGCAATTCCTTGCGTAACTGCCCGTCATTCAAGACGATGCTCATCGGTGTTTTAATCCTCGAATGTTTATTATCAACATCTTGCAATCTTCCCTCTTCGCTATACCATCCATCAGGTATTCTACCTTGAAGAGCAGGAGCAAGATGTTCCCTTACATACTTGAGGAGTTTCGATGAAATGTGCTGACTTGATGTTTGTTTGACAAGTTTTTCAGTATATTGTGGGATTCTGCCGGAGAAGTCCAGGTTTCCATGCGACAAGTGAATAAGTTGGGTCCCAATAATGTCCATGATCATCATTTGCTTCGCTCCAAAAATGCCTTGAGCACATTGGAGATGAAAATTGTTATATTTCAGTTGAAATGGATAACTCACAGTCTTTCCTTTGATATTTATGATCGGGCAAATCCCCCGGTTAAGACTCTTTTCAGATGCCAGTTTCATTTTTTCAAATCTCCTTTCTCATTTTTTTCTCCATTTTTTTCTGCGAGATATTTCAGTGCTGCCAACGAGGAGACAATCTGTTCAGCACTGTTTCAAAACAAGAGGTCCATCCCCACTCAGAGAATGGACCTCTTGTTTCTTCGAAAAGCGAACCCCGGTGCGCTTTTCTATTACTTATCCAGACTGTTGAGATAATCCTCCCATTGAGTATAGAAATAGATGTTCAATAACCAACGAACTTTGTATTGAGAGAGATGTCGGTATTCATATCTGAACTTGTCATATAGGAATGCCCTGATTTCTTCCCAGATGGGGGACTGTCTTATGTGTGGTTTCCCTTTCATGTCATCTCTGCCACCAACATTGTAAAAATACTGCTTATTTTCACTTGGTCGCCAGTAATAAACACCTCCTCCCCTACCGGCTTGATGTGACCAGGATGCCGAATCCGCAGAATATGGAAGATGCTTTTCCAGAAGTTGCCTGTTTAGATCACCAAAAAGATGGACCTTCACATTCGGATGTTTTGCTTTAGCCAATCCGAGCAGCTTGTCTTTGTCCTCACGAGATCCGCTGGAACCAATGGCGATGTATTCATGCCCCAGTTCGACATACGATTCAAATTCCCCAAAGGGATCTGTTTTGTGATGGACAACGGGTATTGGCGCTTTGACATTAGGAGGGAGCTCATCTTCAAGATAAAGCTGCCGATTGAGGAGATTATGCTCCGGATCATCAAATCTGTCATCCAGGTTGAAAACGACATCAAAGAGATGACCGTGGTTTCTTATAAATTGGCGATATTTGCGGGCATTTGTTTTTGATGCACCGGTGAAAACAGCATATGCCCCAGAATCAAGATACAAAAGATTTATCAGACTACGATAATCAGCTGTAAGTTTTGAAGCATTCCCTTTTATATTATTATGGGCAATCAGGATGTTCGGGCGAATTCCTGTCTTCTCATAGAAAAGAGGGACCATTTCCGCATCTTCTATAGCGTGAAATATTTTCATAACCTGTCTTCCTTTCTATCTACCCCATCATTCCTCCCCCATATCGGGGAAGGAATGGCAGGATAAATGAAGTTGTTTATTCGGTTTCAACAGCTTCAGGAGCTGCTGTAGTGCTCCCCATCCGCTCAATCAACCCGTTGATAAAAGTCTGCGCGGATCTGAGGGAATCCATGTCAAGGACCCCACGCTGTCTCTCGATCCATGATGAATCTTCAAGATTTTCAGGAGCATAGGTGTTAATTAAATCAGCGATTAACTTATTGATGCTGACCTTTGGAGGAGGCGGAGGAGGATTGTCTGCTGGATACTTCATTTGATCCAGGATATATTGGGAGAGTAATGTCTGGCGCTGATCCTCTGGTTGTATTTTGAGCCATTCCTCTATCTCCTCTGTTTTTGTCACGGTAAGTGCTCCATTATTGATAGAAGCGAGTTCTGACGCATTCTCGAAGGTAGAGAATCTGATCCCTGCATGAGTCAGCCGGTGAAGCGAGATCAGTGAATCAATGTGATGCTTTGAAAGGGAACCATCTTCATCTCCCGCAATGTCGGGCAGGGGATGATCCTCGAAGAGTTCATCAAATTCCCTTTTCTTTGCCACTTTCCTGATATTTTCCAGGGAAAGCAGCCGGTTCTTCCCGACAGCGGCATATTCCTTGGCAAAGTCGCCCATGTCCGCCAGTTGCCTTGCTTGCTGAAAATAACGGATATGCCTCTGCTCGAAATTATCTTTTACCCATTTGATAAATTGCCCCTTCTTCTTAAATGTGGGTTCGACCAGGTTGAGGATGTCCCCAATTCGGATCTGGAGCATTACCAGGAACATATCGGTGTGGACTGACAATGCCTGTATCGCGTGCCATTGAGCAAGAATCTGCTTTTTACCTTCATTATGAAACTCGGTAAGGTCTTCAGCATCCTTCAGCTCCTTAAGCTTCTCCAGGTCGGAAGCCGCACGAGCAGTTTCGATGATTTCCTGTGAATATTTAGTGTTATCTACGTGCGCGAACTCGGGGATAGACGTTCCGTCCATGGCAAATGCCAGGATATCTCTTTTGTTTTCATCCATCTTTATTCCCTCCTTGGGATTGTTGTTTGCTGTGTTAATTTGACGATTTCCACAGATGCTTGAAGTCATATTTTTTTTCTCTCTTTCTTTTGTTGGGGGGAAGAGGAACTTGTCCTCTCCCCGGTTCAAGGATATTACCGCTTTTTCGCCTCATGCAGTGGGTGCTAATGTCATTTCTTCATCCCTCTCTCCTTTTGTCATATTTGGCTGGCCAGCTCATGGACCCCACTTAGCATTGACCCAAAATGATAGAAATTATAATCGTTATTACGGTAAATGAATTTATTAATGCAGTATGCGTATAAACATTAATGACGATGTAAATAACAAATATTATTACGATTTAACTTCAATGAATTGTTTTGAGCAACTTAGGCGTTAAAGAAATGACTGATTAGTGAGGAATATTTCATGTGGGATGGTAGAGAGGTGAAGGTAGGGAGAGTGGAAGCGAGGGCGGTTCAGTAAAATACCCCTCGCGCCAAAATATTAGGGATGGTGGCTTTGACAAAGCAATTTTTTATTCCTTCTTTTTTGTTTCCAAGGCGTTTGCATTTTTATGTAGTATTTGAATACACTTCCCCCCTTTAGGTTCCTTTTCAGCAATAGGTAGATTTTCACATTTTTCGCATTCTTCTTTCAGCACTGTATAAGGAGTTAATAGTATCCTTCCTGCCCAACGATTTTGACGTGCTCGGCATCGGAAAATATTTTTTGGTTCTGCTTCAATGTGATAATTGACTCTACACCGCACATTGCAAAAAATGCCATATCCGTATTTCTTTTCAAGAAACAACTTGCCGCAATTTTTGCAAACTTTAATGCGGTTGAAAGAACCGAAAAGGGAAACGTATTTAACCAGGATGTATTTTATTACATCAATAAACTCAGTTTTCTCTTTTAAATACCCTGGAGAAGATACAGTTACACCATGAGGAAAGTATCGACCTAAGGGGTAAACCGGTTTACATGAAACTTGAAATAATTCATAATATGGAGGAGGGATATTTAAATCCTTTAAAATTGATTCACTATTGTAATCACTGATTAATCTTCCAGGTATTATAGGCATAATTCGACAATCAACATCTTTTTTTATATAAGTTAATTTGCTTGTGTTGCCCCTAGTATCATCATAATTCATCCATAAAAAATCACTATTAACTGATGTTGATCTGAGTTCATTCATTTCAGGGGCACTATCATAAACCCATGGATAATCTTGATCATAGCGATCTTGTCTATCAACTTCTTTATAACGACCACTATACTTCTGACCATTAGGCCGTTTTACTATTTTTTCAAAGAGACTATTAGGGACAAGAATCTTTGATTTTTTATGGGCATAATATTCACGAGTGACTTTTGTGATTTCAAACGGATTGCTTATTTTGGGTTTTTTTAGAATGCTTGGCAATGAATCAAATATCACAATAAAATCTTTAAAAGGATGTGACTTGACAATGGATGATTCGAAGCAAATAAATTCCGAAGCCATCCTGTAATGAAAGAAAGGAGGGTTTGAAAAAAATCTACACGGTGAAAAATATGGTATGGTCTTATGAAATAATTTTGCCATCAATATTATCACTGGTTTAATGAAAAAAGAATCAGTATTTATTTTAATTAATTGCCTATTTTCAGGAGTAAGCGGAATGTTGCTATCCTCTGGGACAGAAACTTTATTGTCAATTTCTTTGACAAGATAGTAGAGGTCAAGCAAGACTTTCATGGCTTCTTGAAAATTTCTTTGTTCATTTGTCAATCGTTCCGTGTCCATATCACCTCCGCCTTTGTGTTCGCTATAATGTCAATACGCACAATGTCAAGTAAATAAATATTCCCGTAATAACGAATATAATGTCTTCACATTGATAGATATGCAAATAATCCCCACATGGACACAGGATTCTTAACAAGCATAGAGATCTCCATCTATTCGAACATTTAGACCGAGATGCTCAATGCCGAAGTAGCCATTTTTTTCTGTATCAGGACTGGATGTGGGGGTTTATAGATGCATTCCTTGGATGAAAATCTGGGTAAAGTCCTTAGCCCGAAGGATCTCGCAGGCTATATGGGGCTTGACGAGAAGACGGTAAGGCTATATTATCACGACCTAGGTGGAATACGCTTGGGCCGCCGGATATTGTTCTTTGAAAAGGAGGTTATAAATGCCGTACAAAAGAGGTCAAAAGTGGGTAGCCCAAGTAAGAATCAGCGGGAAGAGGAAGGAAAAGATCTTCCTGAACAAGAAGGAGGCGGTCGCATGGGAAAGCGAAAGCCGGTTAAATCCAGAGGAGATATGGCTGGAGAAGACAAACACGGTGTCCTTATTTGATTGGTCGCAGGCATATCTGGACCATGCTGAAGCTACATTCGCCCATGTCACTTATGATGAGAAGAAGTCTGCATTCAAGCGTTTTTTCAAAGAGGTAGATCCCACGCTTGCCGTCGATGAACTGACACCGGCTCATGTGCAGGCCTACGTGACTAAGCAAAAAGAGGAACGCTCAGGTTATGGAGCCAATAAGGATCGGAAAAATTTGCTGGCGGGATGGGAATGGGGGATGGAATATATGAATCCCCTGCTTCCGAAACCAAACCCTTGCAAAGTTAAAAAGATGCCTGAAGTGAGACATCCCCGATATGTGCCTCCGGAAGCGGATTTCTGGAAAGCATATAATTTGGCAGATGGCCAGGATAGGGTCATGCTTCTGACCTTTCTTCATCTCGCGGCCAGGAGAGGGGAAATTTTCCGCTTAACTTGGGAAGATGTTGACTTCGATGCCAATCAAGTCGGACTATGGACAAGGAAGCGGACGGGTGGGCACTATGAATATGATTGGCTGCCCATGACGAAAATGCTGAAAGAGGCTTTGCTCTGGTGGCAGGAAAACAGGCCGATAAAGGATTCTCCCAAAGTCTTTCTGTGTTTGGAAAAGAAAAACTTTTGCAAGGAAATCTATGGCAAGCCGTTCAAATACCGGCAACATTTTATGGGGAATCTGTGTGAACGGGCGAAAGTTAAGCCTTTCGGTTTTCATGCTATCCGTCACCTGACTGCGTCAACATTGTACAAGCTTGGTTGCATGCTTGCCGATATCCAAGCTGTTATGAGGCATCAAAGCGCTACGACTACTGCGAAGTACCTTAAGTCACTGGGATGTGAGGCTGTACGTCCGGCACTGGAAGCTTTTTCTCAGCAAAAAGGGAATGTTTTGGTTTTCGAACCAAGGAAGGCAGCTGAGGGTGAAAATGCTTCAGAAAAAGAAAAAGCCGTCTCAGGAGCCGTCAACTTCTGAAAAGGCTTTTTACGGAATGGGTAGTAATTTCGATATTACTGAAATTACTTAGTTTATTTGGTAGTCCCACGGGGAGTTGAACCCCGGCTTCCGGCGTGAGAGGCCAGCGTCCTAACCACTAGACGATGGGACCATGGTTGCGAGAGGAGGAGTATCTATTCAATAATCTTGCAATTGTCAA
>Ga0172379_10003379_pt1 | contig 25549 bp, 34 predicted proteins | sample GrowelOW334metaG_FD_119756 | JGI IMG/M metagenome (GOLD analysis project Ga0172379, IMG submission 119756) | Groundwater microbial communities from an aquifer near a municipal landfill in Southern Ontario, Canada - Groundwater well OW334 metaG | ecosystem: Environmental > Aquatic > Deep...
AATTTTAGGTAAACGAGCTTCAGAATAATATTACTGTAGGAGTTTTTTTAATATGTTAATGCCCAAAAGAGTTAAGTTTAGAAAATCGCAACGCGGAAGAATGGCCGGAAAAGCCAAACGCGGAAGCACGATTGCATTTGGAGATTTCGGTTTAAAAGCTCTTGAACCTGAATGGATTACCAGCAGACAAATTGAAGCTTGTCGTGTTGCTTTATCAAGAAAAATGAAACGTGACGGAAAAGTTTGGATTAGAGTTTTCCCGGATAAACCGGTTTCCAAAAAACCTCTTGAAACAAGAATGGGTAAAGGAAAAGGCGGTCCTGAGTTTTGGGTTGCCGTAGTAAAACCCGGTAGAATTATGTTTGAAGTTTCAGGCGTAACAAAAGAAGTAGCTCATGAAGCGTTAAAAGTCTGCTCACATAAGCTTCCTATTAAAACAAAAATTATTGCACGACCGGATTACGAATAAAAATTGGTAAATGAATATGAAACTTTCTGAAATAAAAGAAATGTCTTCCGAAGAAATTGGGAAGCAAATAGTTGGAGAAGAAAGCAATTTAGTTGATTTGCGTTTTTCTCATGAACTAAAGCAATTAACGAACACTGCAAAACTTCGTTCAACAAAAAAAGATATTGCCAGGATGAAAACTATCTTGAAAGAAAGAGAACTTTCAGAACAGAAATCAGCCTTAGTGGATAAAGGAGTTGGTGCTTAATTATGGAAAAAAGATCCTTACGTAAAACCAGAGTAGGTAAAGTTGTTAGCAACAAAATGGAAAAATCCATTACTGTTGCAATTGAAAGAAAAGTCCCACATCCGGTGTATAAAAAATATTTTAAGAAAACCACAAAGTTGATGGCTCACGACGAAAAGAACGAATGCAACATTGGCGACGTTGTAAAAATTATGGAAACCAGACCGCTTAGCAAAATTAAAAGATGGCGCTTAGTTGAAGTCGTTGAAAAAGCTAAGTAGTTAAAGCAAGGAGTTTATGAAATGATTCAAGAAGAAACCAATTTAGTAGTTGCGGATAACTCCGGCGCTAAAAAAGTACGCTGCATACGAGTTCTCGGTGGCAGTGGAAGACAATATGCAAGTTTGGGAGATTTAATTGTTGTTACCGTTAAGTCAGCAATCCCAAACGGTCAAGTTAAAAAAGGTGAAGTTTCAAGAGCGGTTATCGTTAGAACAAATAAAGAAGTTAGAAGAAAAGACGGTTCCTACATTCGGTTTGACGAAAATGCTGCCGTTCTCTTAAATGCACAAAACGAACCTAAAGGAACCCGTATTTTTGGTCCCGTTGCAAGAGAACTGAGAGAGAAACAGTTTATGAAAATAGTTTCATTAGCCCCGGAAGTTTTATAATAGGTTAACCATGCAAATTAAAAAGAATGATAACATAATCGTAATTTCCGGAAACGATAAAAATAAAACCGGAAAAGTTTTAAAAGTGTACCCAAAGGTAAATCGTGTGATTGTTGAAGGAATTAATATCCATAAACGTCATACAAAACCTTCACAAAAAAACCAGCAGGGCGGCATTGTTGCACAAGAAGCGTCGATACATGTATCCAACGTAATGATTGTTGATCCAAAAACAAGCAAGGCTACTCGTATTGGTTCTAAAATAATTATTGATGAAAAAACAGGTAAAAAGAAAATTGCGCGCGTAAGCAGAGCTTCCGGCGAGATGTTATAAGTACTCATCATTTTCTAAAGGTTTGAAGAAATAATGGCAGAAAAAAAAGTAAAACAACCCGCCACCGGCGGAACTACCGAAAAAAAAGGTAAACAACCGAAAGAAGCTTCCAAAGAGCCTGCAGCGCTTGCTCCGGAAGTTAGAGTACCCAATAGACTTTTGGGCGTTTATAGAAAGCAGATCGTTCCTGATTTAATTAAAAAATTAAATTATAAAAACGTTATGCAGGCGCCTAAACTAACTAAAATTGTTGTTAATATGGGTGTTGGCGCAGCGGCTTCCGATGCAAAAGTTATGGAAGAAGCTATCCGCGATCTTGAAACGATTGCCGGACAAAAAGCCAGTGTGCGTAAAGCGAAAAAAGATATTTCGAACTTTAAACTTCGCAAAGGCGTGAACATTGGCGTTATGGTTACTCTGCGAAAAGAAAGAATGTATGAATTTCTCGATCGCTTCATTAATGTAGCTTTACCGCGTGTTAGAGATTTTAAGGGACTTTCCGATAAATCTTTTGACGGTAGAGGTAACTATTCAATCGGAGTAAAAGAACAAATCATTTTTCCTGAAATAAATGCCGATAAAGTGCTTAAAGTTTTGGGAATGGATATTACTTTGGTAACTACTGCAAAAACGGATGCTGAAGCTTTTGAACTTTTACAAGCTTTTGGTTTCCCATTCAGAAAAAAAGAAATTAAATAAGGTTAAAGGATTTTTCATGGCAAGAAAGTGTTTGATTGCAAGAGAAGAAAAAAGAAGAGTTTTGGTTGAAAAATATCAAAAAATTCGTAAAGACCTTAAGAAAAAAGGTGACTGGGACGCGCTTCAATCGCTTCCAAGAAACTCTTCAAAAGTTCGTTTACACAATAGATGCATGGTAACAGGAAGATCCAGAGGATATCACAGAAAATTCGGAATCTCACGTTTAGTTTTGCGCGAAAAAGCTTTGCGCGGTGAAATTCCCGGTTTAAGAAAGGCAAGCTGGTAGGAGATTTTATGGCAGTAACAGATCCAATTGCAGATTTATTAACACGAATCAGAAATGCAGTTAAAGCTCAAAAAAGAAGAGTTGATATTCCTTTTTCAACCCAAAAAAAGAATATTGTTGAAATCTTAAAAGCACAAAATTTTATCGTTGATTACCAAATTGTTGAAGACGATAAACAAAATATTCTTAGAGTATTTCTCCGCTATACAAACGGAGTTTCTGCGCTTAGCGGATTGCAAAGAATTAGTAAACCCGGGTTGAGAATTTATTCTCAGAAAGAAAATCTTCCCAGGGTATTAAACGGATACGGAATTTCAATTATCTCCACTTCAAAAGGTTTGCTTACCGATAAACAAGCAAAACGTGAAGCAGTTGGTGGAGAAGTTATTTGTAAAATTTGGTAATTTTTTAACGGAGTTTTGTAGTGTCACGAATTGGAAAAAAACCGGTAGTAATACCTTCAAATATAACCGTAAAATTAGACGGTCATTCTCTTTCGGTTAAAGGACCGAAGGGAGAATTAAAAGATACATTTCATCCTAATATTTCCCTTGAAATTAAGGATAATGAAATAATCGCAACCCGTTCAAACGATCAAAAAGAAAATCGTGCATTACACGGTTTAACAAGATCTTTAATACAAAATATGATCGTTGGTGTTAGCGATGGGTATTCAAAAACATTAGATATCGTTGGTGTTGGATACCGTGTTGAGTTAAAAGAAGGCAATATGCTTATTAACATTGGTTATTCTCATCCGATTTATTTTATGCCTCCTGCAGGTATAACGTTACAAGCCCCAACTCAAACACAAATTGTTATTTCAGGAATTGACAAACAGCTTGTCGGCGCAGTTGCATCAAAAATTAGATCTATACGTAAACCTGAACCGTACAAAGGCAAGGGTATTAAATATTCAACTGAAGTAATTAGAAGAAAAGCCGGAAAGACCGCTGGTAAATAATAGTAGGAGCTTGAGAAAAAAATGTATGTAAAAAAAGCAAATAGAGAACGATCAAAAACAAAGATTAGAAAAAAGATTTCCGGCACCGCTGAAAGACCTCGCTTAACCGTCTATCGCAGCCTTGGTAAAATATATGGTCAAATGATTGATGATGTAACCGGGAATACGCTTGTTTCAGTTTCGGATCTAACTAAAGATTTAGCTGAAACTTTAAAACAAACTAAAGGCAAAATTGCAAAAAGTAAAGTTGTCGGAAAATATTTAGCAAAATTGGCTTTAGAAAAAAATATTACATCTGCCGTGTTTGATAGAAACGGTTATCGATATCACGGAAGAGTTCAAGCATTAGCAGAAAGCGCCAGAGAAGGCGGATTAAAATTATAAAAGTGATTGCCGGGTCGTCTAATGGTAGGACAACGCCCTTTGGAGGCGTCTGCGGAGGTTCGAATCCTCCCTCGGCAGCGTAAAATTTCTTATGAAGGTAGTTAAACGGAGTATCCATTGAAAAAAAATGTTAAATCGAATGAGCCAACTGACGGACTGAAAGAAAAAGTTGTTCACATTAACCGCGTCGCAAAAGTGGTTAAAGGTGGTCGCCGATTCAGTTTTAATGCTATTGTTGTTGTTGGGAACGGTGAAGGAACCGTTGGTGTTGGGCTTGGAAAAGCTAATGAAGTTACGGATGCAATTTCTAAAGGAATTGACGATGCTAAGAAAAATTTAGTCTCGGTAACTCTTCACAAAAATACTATCCCGCATGAAATTATTGGTAAATTTGGCGCCGGAAGAGTTTTATTGAAACCTGCTTCTGCCGGAACCGGGCTTATTGCCGGCGGCGGTGTTAGAGCGGTTTTAGAAGCTGCCGGAGTTCAAGATATTCTTACTAAGTCATTGGGATCAAGCAATCCGCATAACCAGGTAAAAGCTACCTTAAATGCATTACAATGTTTAATTAGTGCGAAAGCAATGGCTGCCAAAAGAGTGATGTCAATTAACCAATTGTTTAATGCATAAGTGAGAAGATGATGGCAAAGAAATTAAAAATAACACAGACACGTAGTATTATTGATAGACCTGAAAGACAGAAATTGACGATCAAGGCGTTGGGCCTTGGCAGACCTAATTATCAGGTTATTCATAACGACACTCCTCAAATTAGAGGAATGGTTAGAAAAATTCCACATTTAGTTTCCGTTCAAGAAATTGACGAATAGTTTAAAAGAAAAGGTTAGTTTATGGATGTTTTAAGTAATCTAAAATATGCTAAAGGTTCTAAAAAAAATAGAAAAAGAATCGGTAGAGGTGAAGGCTCCGGGCACGGCGGTACATCTACTAAAGGAATGAATGGACAACATTCACGTTCCGGCGCAAAATTTAGAGCATGGTTTGAAGGCGGTCAAATGCCTTTACAGCGTAGAATTCCAAAGTTCGGTTTTACAAACATATTTAAAAAAGAAGTTCAAATAATTAATGTTTCCGATTTACAGAAATTAGCCGATAAATCATCTTTGCCAGAAGTTCTAACCGTAGAAGTCCTTAACCAATACGGATTACTTTCTTCAAAAAAACTTCCTTTAAAGATTTTAGGAAACGGTGAACTTACAGCTAAATTATCTATCGAAGCAAATGCCGTCAGTCAATCAGCTAAAGTAAAGATTGAAGCTGTTGGCGGATCAATTAAATTAGTTTAATGCGGTTATAAATGGCTAAAATAACAGATACCTTTCGCAATATTTTTAAGATAACGGAACTCCGCCAGAGAATTTTATATACCTTAGTTGTGTTATTGATTGTCCGGTTTGGCGCTCATGTTACTGTCCCTGGTGTTGATGCTGTGCTTTTAACTCAATCGATGAAGAACCAATCAAGCGATACGTTGTTTGGTCTTTATGATTTGTTTGTAGGTGGTGCCTTTTCTAATGCCGCAATTTTTGCGTTGGGAATTATGCCATATATCTCTGCTTCAATTATTCTTCAATTGATGGGAGCTGTTGTTCCTTATTTCCAAAAACTTCAGCAAGAAGGGGAAGACGGAAGAAAGAAGATTACGCAACTAACCCGTTATGGAACTGTATTAATTTCTGCAATGCAGGCATGGGGCATAACAATTCGTTTACAAAATATTGATGTCCAGGGAGTTTCAATTATTCCTGCGCAAGTACAAGGTGTTTCGTGGGTACTTTCAACAATTCTTATTCTGACTGCCGGTACTGTTTTTATGATGTGGCTCGGTGAGCAAATTACCGAAAGAGGTCTCGGCAACGGTATCTCTTTAATAATTTTCATCGGAATTATTGACCGGTTCCCTTATGCGATTCTTGATGAGTATCAAATGATCTCTCAAGGTACAAGAAGTTTGGTAGTTGAAATAGTTATTGTTTCCTTTATGGTTTTAGTTATTGCTGGCGTTATTTTGGTTACTCAGGGAACAAGGAGAATTCCTGTTCAATATGCAAAACGAGTTGTCGGAAGAAAAGTTTACGGCGGCGTTACGCAATATATTCCGCTGCGTGTAAATACAGCTGGAGTAATGCCTATTATTTTTGCGCAATCAATTATGTTTATTCCTAATACGGTGTTATCATTTTTCCCTAACAGTGAAATATTGCAAAGTCTTTCAAGTTACTTTGTTTATACATCGCCGGTCTATTCATTTTTGTATGCGTTGATGATTATCTTTTTCACTTATTTTTATACTGCAATAGCTTTTAATCCGAAAGACGTTGCAGACAATATGAAAAAGCAAGGCGGATTTATTCCCGGCATTCGACCAGGGAAACATACATCGGATTTTATTGATAATATCTTAACAAAAATTACTTTGCCTGGTTCATTCTTTCTTGCCATCGTTGCAATATTGCCGGCATTTGTTGGCGGCTTTGGAGTTTCGGGCAGATTTGCTCAGTTCTTTGGCGGGACAAGTTTGTTGATTATTGTAGGCGTTGCATTAGATACTTTGCAGCAGATTGAATCTCACTTGTTAATGAGACATTACGACGGATTTATGAAATCCGGAAAAATTAAAGGCAGAAGAGCCTAAGCGAAGTTGATAATAATTAAGACAAAAAAGGAAATTGATTTTATTAGAGAAAGTTGTTTAATTGTAGCTCAAACCCTTCAACTGGTAAAAGAAAATGTTCGACCGGGTGTTACAACTAAAGAATTGGACCTGATAGCAGAAGATTTTATTTTAACGAAAAATGCAAAACCGGCATTTAAAGGATATTCTCAAGGTGACGGCAATCCTTTTCCGGCAACCATTTGTTCTTCGAGAAATTGTGAAGTTGTACACGGAATTCCTGCAAAAACAGTTTTGATTGAAGGCGATATCATTTCAATTGATGTCGGTGTAAATAAAAACGGATATTTTGGTGATGCTGCATTAACCGTTGCAGTTGGAAATATTTCTTCCGATGTTCAGAAATTGATGGATGTAACCGAAAAATCGCTTTATCTTGGAATTGCTGAAGCAATTGAAAATAAACGTTTGCACAATATTTCTTATGCCGTACAATCGTATGTTGAAGAAAATGGTTTTTCGATTGTAAGAGAATTAACCGGACATGGAGTAGGAAAACGTTTGCATGAAGATCCTTCAATTCCTAATTATGGAAAAAGAGATTCGGGTCCTAAAATGAAAAACGGAATGACGCTGGCAATAGAACCGATGGTTAATATGGGCAAGAAAGAAGTTGTTGTAGGTTATGACGGCTGGACAGTTTTAACAAAAGACGGATTGCCGTCTGCACATTTCGAGCACACTATTTTGGTAACTAACGGGAAACCGGAAATTTTAACAGTCTGTTAATATGGCAAAACAAGGTCCAATAAAAGTTGACGGAATAATCTCTGAAACCTTACCAAATGCACACTTTAAAGTGCAGTTGGATAACGGTCACGGAATTCTAGCTCACATTTCCGGCAAAATGAGAATGCATTTTATAAAAATACTGGTTGGAGATAAAGTATCTGTTGAACTATCGCCTTATGATTTAACTAAAGGCAGAATTACCTACAGATATAAATAAGCGGAGAAAATATGAAAGTTCGATCATCTGTAAAGAAAATTTGTGATAACTGTAAAGTTATCAAACGTAAAGGTGTTGTGCGTGTAATTTGTAAAAATCCAAAACACAAACAACGCCAAGGATAATTTAAAATAAAGGAGATACATAGTTGGCTCGTATAGCTGGAGTTGATTTACCCAAAAACAAAAAAGTCTTTTTTGGTCTTCAATATATTTTTGGTATTGGTGAGCAAGTAGCAAAAGAAGTTTTAGAAAAAGCAAAAGTCGATCGCGACAAAAAAGTTTCTTCATTAACTGAAGATGAAGTTGCCGCTATTCGTGGCGTGCTTCAAGCAGATTATAAAGTTGAAGGAGCTCTCCGTTCTGAAGTTCAGCAAAATATTAAACGTTTGATGGATATTGGCAGCTATCGCGGACTTCGCCACAGAAGAAGTCTGCCTGCAAGAGGTCAACGGACAAGAACAAATTCCAGAACTCGTAAAGGTAAACGGAAAACTGTTGCCGGTAAGAAAAAAACTCCAACTAAGAAATAATTAAATAGATTAAAGGCGAGGCTAAATCTTGGCTAAAAGTGTAAAAAAAACAAAAAAGAAAAATTTAGTAGATTCTAACGGTACGGCTCATATTAAAGCTACTTTTAATAATGTTCAAGTAACGTTAGCAGATATTTATGGTAATACAATCTCTTGGTCTTCCGCCGGTAGAAACGGATTTAAAGGATCAAGAAAGAACACTCCATTTGCCGCACAAGTTACGGCAGATGCAGCAGCAAAAGAAGCGTATGCGTTAGGGTTACGCCGGGTAGAAGTTTTTGTTAAAGGTCCCGGCTCTGGTAGAGAATCTGCTATCCGTGCATTAAGTACTGCAGGAATTGAAATTACACAAATTAAAGATGTTACTCCTATTCCTCATAACGGTTGCAGACCTCCTAAGAAAAGAAGAGTTTAATTTTATTATTGGAGAAGTAAGTAAATGGCAAGATACACAGGTCCTGTTTGTAAATTATGTAGACGCGAAAAGCAGAAGTTGTTCTTAAAAGGTCAAAAATGTTTTACGGAGAAATGTCCGCTTGAAAAGAAGAATTATCCTCCGGGACAACATGGTTTAAACCGTCGTGCAAAAATTTCCGAATATGGCATTCAGTTACGTGAAAAACAGAAAATTAAAAGACAATATGGTGTTCTTGAAACACAGTTCAGAAATTACTTTGAGTCGGCTAACAACCAAAAAGGTATTACGGGAGATAATCTTGTAAAAATGCTCGAAAGCAGATTTGATAATGTTGTTTATAGATTGGGTTTAGCTTCTTCCAGAAAATCTGCAAGACAATTGATTCGGCATAGACACGTAATGATTAACGATAGATTGGTTGATATTCCTTCTTATATTCTCAAAGCCGGTGACGTTATTAAAGTTCGTGATAAAAGTAAAAAACTTGATATTATTCACAACTCGTTAAAAAGAGTAAAAGATAACGTTTATTCTTGGTTGTCAATTGATAAAGCTACCTTAAGCGGCACATATTTGCAAGTACCGGAAAGAGCTGATGTTCCTCTAAATGCAAATGAACAGCTTGTGGTTGAACTTTATTCTAAATAATTTTTTTAAGAATGACAGAGGATAGAAATGACTTTAGTAAATTTTAAAATGCCTGAAATGGTTGTCTTAGATGACGCCACTTTCACAAATGATTACGGCAAATTTTCCCTACAGCCCCTTGAAAGAGGCTATGGCGTAACTTTAGGTAACTCTTTAAGAAGAGTTCTCTTATCATCGTTACCTGGCGCAGCAATTGTCGCTGTAAAATTTTCACATGTGCTTCATGAATTCAGCACAATACAAGGAGTGGTTGAAGATACCGCTGAGATTATTCTTAACTTGAAGCAAGTAAGAATGAAACTCTTAAACAAAAAACCAACCAAGATTGATTTATCATTCAGCGGTGAAGGTGAATTTAAAGCTGCCGATATTCAAAAACAAAGCGCAGAAATTGAAATCCTTAATCCGGATTTGCACATCGCAACTCTTAACAAATCAGCAAAGTTCGATTTGGAACTTCGTATTGGAAGAGGCAGAGGTTTTATTCCCGCAAACGAAAATAAATCACCGGAGTATCCGTTAGGAACCATTCCTGTTGATTCTATATATACTCCGATAAAAAATGTTAAATACGATGTTGAAAATGTTCGTATTGGCGATAAAAACGATTTTGAAAAACTTACTCTTGAAATATGGACAGACGGTTCAATTGCGCCGGATGATGCATTAACTCAATCAGCAAAAATTTTAAAAGATCATATTCAACTTTTCATCAATCTTGATTTAGAGCCTGAAGAAAAGCAAGCTGAAATTCAGAGAGATTCTGAAAAAGAAAGAGTTAAAAAAATCTTACTAACCAATGTTGATGATCTTGAATTGAGCGTACGCGCTCACAATTGTTTGAAAGCAGCGAACATTAAAAATATTGCCGAACTGGTAAAACGTGACGAAGCTGAAATGTTGAAATTTAGAAATTTCGGACGCAAATCGCTTTCCGAATTAACCGAAATAGTTGAAACGTTAGGTTTGGAATTCGGGATGGATATTGACAGCTATATTAAAGACGAAAACGAAAACAACTGAAATTTAAAACATTCGTCCATGCGTTCATTCAGTCATTCTTACAAAACTGTAGTTTAATTGAATGGATGAATGATTGAATGAAAATAATTAAACAAAGGTTTAGCCATGAAACACAGTGTTAAAGGTAGAAAATTAAATAGAACGGCAAGTCACAGATCTGCTCTCTTACGTAATTTAGCTACTTCATTATTGAAACATAAAAGAATTAGAACAACAGTTGCAAAAGCCAAAGAACTTCGCACTTTTGTTGAACCGTTACTCACCAAAGCTATTGTCGGTGATCTTCATAATAAGAAACTTGTAATGGATTCGATTAAAGATAAAGAAGTTGTTAAAGAACTTTTCAGCAGCATTGTTACTACTCTTGGTGAAAGAAAAGGCGGATATACCCGCGTTGTAAAACTCGGAAGACGCTTAGGCGATGGCGCAGAAGTAGCAATAATTGAATTGGTTGATTACAACGAAGTTGCAAATCAAAAAGCAGTTGAGAATAAAGAAAAGAAAGAAGCAAAAGGCGAAGCTAAAAAAGCTAAAGCAGCTACAAAAGGCGAGATTGAAGACGCTAAAGTAGTTGAAGAAACCGCCAAAGAGAAAAAATAAATTCTATACGGATTGGAGAAAAAAGAGTAGTCCCGATAAAACCGGGGTTACTCTTTTTTTATTTATGCACAAAGATTTAATCTTTAAAAAATCAGTTTATGCAATTTCAGAACTTCCGACCGAAATGTTACCGGAAGTTGTTCTTTGCGGCAGGTCAAATGTCGGCAAGTCATCATTTATCAATTCTTTCTTCGGAAAGAAAAATTTAGCCAAAGTAAGCTCTGATCCGGGAAAAACCCGCTCGCTGAATTTTTACGAAATTGATAAATCATTTTATGTTGTTGATCTTCCGGGATTTGGTTATGCAAAAATAAGTCAAGATGAAAGGAAACGATGGGGAAAACTCATCGAAGATTATTTTCGCGCAGCAAAATCAATTGCGCTTGTCTTTCATTTTATAGACAGCCGCCATGAACCAATGCAAAGTGATTTGGACTTGTATAAAATGATTTCTTTTTATCAATTGCCCTATTTTATTATTTTGAGCAAAGCTGATAAACTAAATCAATCGCAAATTGCTTCGGCAAAAAAAACGGTTTCAAATTATTTTCCTAATTTTAATTTCGGAACAAATCTTTTTTTCTATTCAACCGTAAAAGGCAATTGGAAAAGAGCTATAGAAAAGCAGTTGTATATTCAATTAGAACAAGCTAAATTAAATTCAAAAGTTGCTAATAAACCGGGCTAAGGTTATATTTAGTAAAAAATTAATTAAACATTTTGCAATGGCTATGGATAGAAGACAAAAGAAAAGATTACTATTTTTTTTAATTTTCCCCATTTTGCTTTCTATTACATTTTTTGTGCAGGATGTCGCAATTAGAATTGTTGCTCTTCTCCTTTCCATTATTTATGTTGGGTCAATCCTTTTCTTAAGAGATAATTTCCGCAAAACTCCAATTTTTGATCTTCAACCGGAAACCGGCGAACCCGATTTCCATCCCGATCAAGAAAAAGTACCAGCGCCTCAATCGTTTGATGAAGACAGCTCGTTTGAAATTATTGCCAAGCATCCAAGTTCTCAAATGATAACGGAAGCCAATTATTTTAAAGTCAAAACTCCTCTCTCACTGGAAAAACCACCGGATTTAAAAGAACGCTTTTCTGAAATCGTTAATGAAGAACTTCCAAAAGAAATTGGATACGACGGTCAATTTTCTTTTATCTTGGAAAAAATTCTTTCAGTGATAAAGGAAGCTTATGCCTCAAATACCGCCATCTTTTTTTGGTACAATAAAAAAAGGGAAAAGCTTTCCGTTGAAAAATTTGTTTCCAATACAACAGAAGTTACAAAAAGCAAGCTGGGAATTGAAGATGATATTTTAAGTAAAATTGTAACAACCGGTGAACCGGAACTTCTTTCCGATATTTCGAAAACAGCGGAGGCGGATGTTATTCGCTATTACAACTCTCCTCAAGGAATAAAAAGTTTTGTCGGCGTTCCAATTTATTATGAAAAAGATTTGATCGGCGTACTTGCCATCGATTCCAAAACCAACGACAGTTTCGGCATCGAAACGATTTTTTCTCTTGGTAGATTTGTCCGCTTGATTACCATATTAATTAATATCTTCGAGCAAAAATTTTCGGAGTTCGTATCGCAACGGAGGTTGCACGGTTTGCTCTGTCTAATTACGCCTTCATCATCGTTCGAACATGAAAAAGATGTGGTGCAGGCGCTGGAAAAATCAATTGAATTTTTGTTGACGTGGGACGCTTTTGTTTTTGTTTATTACAATCCCATGGCAAAAAATTTCAAAACAATGAGGGTGAAAAATAAAACATCGTTAAAATACGTTGGCGAGAATTTAGAAATTGAATTAAACGGAACGCTTGTCGGTAAAAGTATTTTAACCGGTTTGCCCGTAAAAATTGATGACACCTCCGCAAATGATTATAAACGATTTTCAAAAAATGAAGACGTAACCTTCGACGGGTCGTTTGTTGTTATTCCACTTGTATTTCAAAATCAAAATTATGGCGCGCTCTGTTTTGAAAGTTTACGCAAAAATGCTTACTCAAAATCAGATATAGATTTTCTTCTTAACTCTGTCGGCATTCTTTCGTTCATCATTTATTCCTTTGCAACGCAAAGTGTTCTGAAAAGTTATCTTGCAATTGACATTGAGACCAAAGCGTTAAATCCTAAAACTTTTAACGAAAGAGTAACTGAAGAATTGATAAAAGCTAAAGAATTTAACTTAGATTGTTCCCTCGCTCTTATCCGCATCGATGATTTCCTTGAACAGGAATCATTGTTTGACGGAAATCCTTTCACTAAAATTTTAGCATCCATCGCTGAAATGATTCTTTCTGAAATGAGTGCTTACAGACTTTTCGGCAGACTTGATGAAAAAATGTTTGCTGTCTTTTTTCTAAATTACTCTTCAAAGGATGTTTACATCTGGGCTGAAAAATTACGCGTTAAAGTTGCAAGACAGCCAATATCGGTAGTCGCCCGGCAAACCACCTTTACAATTTCCGTTGGTGTTGCTTCGGCAAAAGGAAAAACGGACAATGAAGAAGTGCTTTACAACGCTAACCTTGCTTTGGAAAAAGCAATCGAGAGCGGCGGCAATAAAGTAAGAAATATAAATTGAGATAACTATTAATAATTTTATTTTCATAGTGTTGGATGGATTGGGAATTGGAGAATTACCTGATGCAAATCTTTACGGCGATGTTGGAAGCAACACTTTGGCTAATATGGCGAAAGCTGTTGGAGGTTTAGATTTACCACATCTGCGGGCGTTTGGTCTAGGTAATATCGCACCGATTGATGGAATTCAACCCGTTTCGTTTCCAACGGCTTCTTATGGAAAATTAAAAGAAATTTCTAAAGGGAAAGATTCAATAACCGGACACTGGGAACTTGCCGGAATTTCAATTGATTATGATTTTTCTTATTTCCCGAACGGTTTTCCTGAAGATATGATGAAAAGGTTTTTAAAATACACAGAGTGTAAAGGCTATCTCGGAAATAAACCTGCATCCGGTACGGAAATAATTCAAGAACTTGGCGAAGAACATCTTAAAACCGGTTTCCCGATTGTTTATACTTCCGCCGATTCGGTTTTTCAAATTGCCGCTCATGAAGAAATCATTCCATTGCAGCAACTTTATGAAATTTGTCTTCTAACACGTGAAAAAGTAATTTGTTCCCCTTACTTAGTTGGAAGGGTAATTGCGCGTCCATTCATTGGTTCAAAAGGGAATTTCACAAGAACAACAAACCGGCATGATTATTCAATCAACCCAACAGACAAAACAGTTTTAGATATTCTTTATGAAAATAAAATAACCACGGTCGGTATCGGAAAAATAAATGATCTGTTTAATAAGAGAGGGATTCAAATTTATGAACCGACAAAATCAAATAAAGAAGGTTGTAACAAAATTCTAAACTATACGTCAAAAGTTTCAAATAGCTTTATCTTTACTAATCTTGTTGATTTCGACGTTTATTTTGGGCATCGAAATGATCCGGTTGGTTTTGCAAAAGCTTTAAAAGAATTTGACAATTTTCTCCCCTCTTTAATTGAAAAATTGGACGAAACAGATGTGCTTCTTCTTTCGGCTGATCATGGGAACGACCCGACGACCCCAAGCACCGATCATTCCCGTGAATACGTTCCGCTTTTGTTTTATCGAAAAAATAAATTTGGTAAAGATTTAGGGACGCGGGAAACTTTTTCCGATGCCGGAAAAACAGTCGCTGAATTTTTCAAGATTAAAAATTCACTTAAAGGGAAAAGTTTTTTAAATGAATAGAACATCTTTTGTTCAGAAGATTTGAAAAAATCGTAGCACAAACTTCAGTCTGTGTTTTGATAAAGTTGAAAAAAATTAACGAAAAACAATAAGAGCTATCAAAATGATTTTAGGAAAAGTTATCGGTACGGTTTGGTCAACTAAAAAGGACGAGAATTTAGTCGGCTCAAAACTTTTAATTGTAAAACAGCTTGGGCTGGATTTTAAGGAAAAAGAGAATTTTGTTGTAGCTGTTGATAGTGTGGGAGCCGGTGAAGGTGAAATTGTTCTGGTTGCTACCGGAAGCTCCGCGCGCCAGACAAACAGTACAAAAAATCGTCCGGTGGATGCTGTTGTTATGGCAATCGTGGATAAATTGGATATATCTTCGAATTGACGCTGTTTTAATAAATAAGAGACGATTAATTAAGTTGATAATGCCGCAGGAATACCTTAAATTTGCACACCTTTTTTAAGTCCTTCTAAAACAAGAGGATAATGGATGTATTTCGGAAAAGTTATTGGAAATGTTTGGGCTACAAAAAAGTATGAAGCGATGTTCAGTTTAAAAATGATGATCGTCCAACCTATATCTGCGGAGCTGAAAAATTTAGGTGAACCCATAATTGCGGTTGATACAGTTGGCGCAGGTCCCGGAGAAATTATTATTTACATTACTGCAAGTGAAGCAGTCATTCCGCTCCCGGTAGATTTTGCACCGGTGGATGCTTCAATTGTTGGAATTGTTGACACTATAAATTTAGCAAATTAATTACGAGGTAACATACGTGAGAATAACAAAGCAATATACGAATCGTGAGAGCCAGTCTCTCGATAAATATTTGCAGGAAATTGGTAAGGTTAGTCTTCTTAATCCGGAGCAAGAAATTGAATTAGCTATCCGTATTAAAAAAGGAGAGCAATTAGCCTTAGAGCAACTTACAAAAGCAAATCTTCGTTTTGTGGTTAGCGTTGCAAAACAATATCAAAATCAAGGCTTGTCTCTTGGGGATTTAATTAATGAAGGCAATCTTGGTTTGATAAAAGCCGCTAAACGATTTGACGAAACAAGAGGATTTAAATTTATTTCTTATGCAGTTTGGTGGATTCGTCAATCCATTTTGCAGGCATTAGCCGAACAATCCAGAATTGTTCGGTTGCCGTTAAACCGCGTTGGCGCGTTAAATAAAATTGGGAAGGCTTATAGTAATCTCGAACAGGAATATGAACGCGAACCAAGTGCCGCCGAATTGGCGACCGAACTTGAAATGGATGTTAATGAAGTTGCCGATACTTTAAAAATTTCCGGCAGACACGTTTCGATGGATGCTCCTTTTGCCCAAGGTGAAGATAATAGACTGCTTGATGTTTTACAAAACGATCAACATCCGCAGCCTGATCAAACATTAATGACGGAATCATTAAAAGCAGAAATTGAGAGAGCGCTTTCAACTTTAACTGAGCGCGAAGCTGAAGTAATTAAACTTTACTTCGGATTGAATAAAGAACATTCGTTAACCTTAGAAGAAATTGGAGAAAGATTTAATTTAACCCGCGAACGCGTGCGCCAGATAAAAGAAAAAGCGATCAGAAGATTGCGCCACGCATCCCGCAGTAAAAATCTTAAAGCTTATCTCGGATAGTTTTGTGAACAACAAAATTATTACTTCTTTTTTTTTGATAACAGCCGGTATATTTTTTATTACCGGCTGTTCTTCTATATCCCAATCAACACGCTATTCAAAAAATTCTAAACAAGAAAAAGAATCAACGGCAAATATTCGGTTCAATCACGAACAAGATTCTGTTAATAATACTTCTTCGCATGATTCTTTATTAGCAAATGAAGAAGACGAACTGGAAGATTATGTTGCTGATACTTCCAATATTGATGCAAGAGAAATTCTAAAGAAGTTTACATTAAACGAAAATGCAATTGATAACGATTTCGGAACTTCAAAAGAAAAAATGTTAATGGAAATAATCCGCTGGTTAAATACACCGTATAAATACGGCGGAAATACAAGACATGGAATTGATTGCTCCGCCTTTACACAAACGGTTTTTAAGAATTCTCTTAATGTCAGTCTTCTTCGTTCCGCGCGTGAACAGTTTACCCAAGGTGAAGATGTTGAAGAATTAAAATTCGGTGATTTGGTGTTTTTCAATACACGAAGCCGGGTCCGTCCCGGGCATGTTGGGATTTATTTAGGAGATAAAATTTTTGCTCACTCAAGTTCAAAGCTTGGCGTTATTGTTTCTTCACTTGAAGAAGGGTATTATGCCGAACGCTTTATGGGCGGGAGAAGATTAGAAGTATTTCTTCAAGCGGGAAGATAGTTTTCGTTTCTCTTCTTTTTAAACCTGTCACTTCTTTTTATTAATCATCTAATTCAAGACTGCTTTGAGTTTCACTCTGCGGTAACTCTTGAACATCTCGTAATCTTCGTTCAATTGCACGTGATCGTTTAGAAGCGTCATCAATTGTATTGCTTGCTTCAGCAAGTTTCTTTTGAGTTTTATCAAGAATATCGCCAAACTTTACGAATTCAGTTTTAATAGCGCCGAGCAAACTCCACACTTCACTCGAACGTTTTTCAATTGCCAGAGTTCTAAATCCCATTTGCAAACTGTTTAGGATTGCCGTTAGTGTTGTTGGACCGGTTAGAACAACTTTATATTCAGATTGAATTTTTTCAATTAGTCCCGGTCTTCGTAAAACTTCAGCGAACAATCCTTCTACCGGAAGAAACATTAGTGCAAAATCCGTGGTGTTCGGGGGATCGAGATATTTATCAAATATTGTTTTCGCTTCTCCTTTAATTCTGTTCTCAAGCGCTTTGGAAGCCTCTTCTATTGCAGCCAAATCAACGGCATCTTGCGCAAGCTGCAACCGCTGATAATCTTCCATCGGGAATTTCGCATCGATAGGAAGCCAGAGAACTTCATTTTTATCTGTTCCGCGTCCCGGCATTTTAATAGCGAACTCAACTCTGTCGCCGCTTCCTTTTTTAGTAGCGATATTTTTCGCGTACTGTTCGGGAGTTAAAAGCTGGTCAATCAAATTTTCCAACTGAATTTCTCCCCACGTTCCGCGGGATTTAACATTGGTCAAAACCTTTTTTAGATCGCCAACGCCAACCGCTAAAGTCTGCATTTCACCTAACCCTTTGTGAACTTGTTCCAATCTATCGCTTACAAGTTTGAAAGATTCGCCCAATCTTTTTTCCAAAGTTGAATGAAGTTTTTCGTCAACAGTTACACGCATTTCTTCTAATTTTAGAGAATTGTTTTCCGAAATCTGTTGGAGTTTCTGTTCGACCTTTTCCTTTAATTCTTCGAATTTTTTGTCATTCATTTGTGTAAGCTTTTCAAGTCGCTCAGAAAAGGTTGTGAATTGATGGAAGAGTGAATCCTCGAATTTTTTAAATGAAGAGAAAACTTCTTCCCGCAAATTGCGCTGCTGCAGCCCGGTTTCCTCACGGTTCCTTTGGAACTCTTTTTTTACTTGCTCGTCTAACTTGTCGTAACCTTCGCGGAATTTCTTTTCAATTTCCGGGAGCAAAAGTTCATCTTTTTTCTGAGTGATTTTTTGATAGAGGAGAAATAGGATGATAAGAATTACAATTTCAGTTACTAATAAAAAATATTCCAAGATAGCCTCAATTATTAAAAATTTATATTGATTCTCGTCTAAACGAAAGTTGTTCGATTAAAGAGAGAAGATTTATGCTTATATTTAAAGAGAAATTTTAACAAAATTACGTAATAATTTTTGAACAAAGAAAAAATTCTCGTTACTGCAGCTCTTCCGTATGCAAATGGACCCATTCATCTTGGGCATTTAGCAGGCGCGTATCTTCCTGCGGATATTTTTGTCCGCTACAACCGTTTAAAAGGGAGCGATATTTTATTTGTATGCGGCTCCGATGAACACGGGGTTCCGATCACCATTACTGCTGATAAAGAAGGTGTTAAACCTAAAGACATTATAGATAGAATCCATGCAATTAACAAAGACTCATTCGAAAAAATCGGAATGAGTTTCGATATTTATTCCCGTACAAGTCTTCCGATCCATCATGAAACCGGGAAAGAATTTTTTCTTGAATTTCTCAAACAAGGTTTATTAAAAGAAAAAAAGACGCTTCAGTTTTATGACGAAAAAGCAAATATGTTTTTGCCCGATCGTTACGTTGAAGGAACGTGTCCGAACTGCGGAAACGAAAGCGCAAGAAGCGATGAATGCGAAACTTGCGGCGCGTTGTATGAACCAAGTGCATTAAAAAATCCAATAAGCAAAATTAGTGGAAACACACCGGTTCTGAAGGAAACATCGCATTGGTTTTTTCCGCTTGGAAAATTTCAAGAACGACTTGAAGCATATATAAAAGAGATGGATGAGAAATTTCATTGGAAAGAAAATGTACTTCAATATTGCAGGAGCTGGTTTAAAGACGGTTTACAAGATAGAGCGGTAACACGCGATCTCGATTGGGGTATTCCCGTTCCGCTTGATGATGCAAAAGGTAAAGTACTTTACGTTTGGTTCGAAGCTGTTTTAGGTTACATCTCCGCAGCAAAAGAACTTTCTGAAAAACGCGGCGAGCCTGATCTCTGGAAAAATTACTGGCAAGACCCGAATACAAAGTATATCGCCTTCATTGGAAAAGATAATGTAGTCTTCCATACAATCTTCTTCCCCGCAATGTTAATGGCTTGGAATGACGGAAGGGACGACAAATATGTCCTTCCACAAAATGTTCCTGCAAATGAGTTTTATAATTTTGAAGGAAAGAAATTTTCCAAAAGCAGAAATTGGGGAATTGATGTTATCGATTTCTTGAAAGCGTTTCCTGCCGATCCTCTGCGTTACACGCTTGCGGCAAATTTGCCTGAAATGCGCGATACCGATTTTCATTGGAAAGAATTCCAGGCGCGGAATAATAACGAACTTTCTGCAATCCTTGGAAATTTTATTAATCGGACATTTACTTTCGTTTTTAAAAATTTTGATGGAAAAGTTCCACCGCAATTTACTTTGGAAGAAATTGATAATGAGATGATAGTGCTGTTGGGATCATATCCGGCGAAAACATCAGCGTTGTTTGAGAATTATAAAATTAAAGACGCTACTCTCGAAATTATGAACTTGGCTCGTGCCGCAAATAAATATTTTAACGATGCCGAACCATGGAAAACAATAAAAACAGATAAAGAAAAATGTTCTACTACTTTGAATATTTGTTTGCAAACCATTTTTACTTTGGCTGAATTAATCGAACCGATAATTCCTTTTTCTTCGCAAAAAATATTTTCAATGCTTAACGCTCGCCCTGTTGCATGGGATGATTGTGGTAATCAACATTTATCAACTGGGCATCAATTAAATAATTTTGAAATTCTCTTCAAAAAAATTGAAGATGAAGACCTGGCTCCATTCCTGGCAAAGGTAGAAGCAGATGAAATTGTTGAAACAAAAACTGAAGAATCCAAAATTGAAGATGGATTAATTTCATTTGATGATTTTCAAAAGGTCCAACTAAAAGTTGTAGAAGTTCTTACCGCGGAAAAAGTTGCAAAGAGTGAAAAGCTTTTAAAGTTAAAAGTTTCTCTAGGCACAGAAGAAAGACAAATACTTGCCGGGATTGCCAAACAGTACGCACCGGAAGAAATCGTTGGTAAAAAAATAGTGATTGTTGCAAATCTAAAACCTGCAAAACTAATGGGAATGGAATCTCAAGGGATGGTTTTAGCTGTTGAAGGGGAGGGGAAATTGCATCTCCTTAACGTTGATCCTTCAATCCCGAATGGCACAAGGGCAAAGTAATTATGCTGCCCGTTCAATTTAAAGAAAACACATGTTGTAAATGAAAAAGGTGAAATTTCAATTTTATTTACCTTGTTTTTCTAAAGTTGGTTTACTAAAATTATTAATTAAAATTTCTATTATGTAAAAAAATCGGAGTTATTCTTATGCGAAAATTTCTCTTAATCTTTTCATTATTTTCTGTGGCTCTTTTCCTCTCGGCATGTTCGCCGAAACATGGAGAAATTCTTTTAGCCAAATTCGATAAAGGAAATATCACTCTCGGTGAATTTGAAAAAGCGTACGCTAAAAATTCCGGCGGGTTTGATGCCGCTAAAAATGACACCTTGGAGCAATATCAAAAATTCTTAGACTTGTACGTTAACTTCAGACTAAAAATTAAAGACGCCTACGACAGAGGATACGATAAGAATCCTGATTTATTAGCTGAATTGAACGATTATAAAAAGAAAGTGGGAGTCAGCTATCTTTTAGATAAAGAATTAGTTGAACCTGCAATTAAAAAATTATATGAACAAAGAAAAACGGAATTACGCGTTAGCCATATAATGATTCGTCCTGATTCAACCGGTGATGAAGCAGCAAAAACAAAAGCAAACGCTGTATTAAAGAGAATTCTTGCCGGTGAAAGTTTTGAGAGTTTGGTAAATGAATTTTCTGCCGATCAATATTCAAAAGCAAAAGGCGGAGATATTTATTATATCACGGCAGGATTAATTGTCCCTGAGTTTGAAGATGCCGCCTACAAAACAGAAGTCGGGAAAGTTTATCCTGAAGTTGTAAAAACAAGATTCGGTTATCACATTATAAAAGTTACTGAAAAACGGGAAAGAATTCCTGCAATCCGCGCGAGCCACATCCTTTTAACGTTTGCCAATGAAGCAGGTACAACTGATACTTTAGCCGCTTTCAAAAAAATTGACAGCATTAAAACCGCTCTTAAAAACGGAGCAGATTTTGCGAAACTTGCACAAGAATTTTCAAAAGATCCCGGTTCAGCCAAGAATGGAGGAGATTTGGATTTCTTCTCTCGCCGCGTAATGGTTAAAGAATTTGATGAAGCCGCTTTCAATTTGAAAGTAGGGGAGGTTTCAGATATCGTGAGAACTAATTATGGGTATCATCTAATTAAGCAGACGGATAGAAAACCGTATCCAAGTTTTGATGAAGAAAAAGACGAATTGAAAAAGATCTATAAACAATCACGTTACAACACTGATTACGATACCCTATTAACTTTCTATAGAAATAAATATAAGTTTAAGCTTAATGAAGTTGGAATTGAAAAAATTCACGCTGCAAATGATTCTATAAAAGTTGGACCAGATTATTTTGAAAGTAAATTGAAAACAGATTTTGGCAAAATAGAAGTTTTCAGATTGAATGGTGAAGTTTTCAGTCTTGATACTTTAATGGATAAAATTCTTACGCAAGCAGAATTTATGAATAAAGTAATCACACGCGAAGTTTTAAAAGAAGCAGCAAACAAAATTAGCGGTGATCTTGCGTTAGAACTTGAAACGCTGGCGATGGATAGCCGCTATCCCGAATATGCTGAATTGATGGAAGAATATAAAAACGGAATTTTTATTTTCAAATTACAAGAAGAAGAAATCTGGAATAAAATAAAAATAGATGATGCAAAACTTGAAGAACATTTCAACAAGACCAAAGAAAAATATAATTGGAATGACCGTGTAGCATTTACAGAAATCTTTTCTCGTAAAGATTCCATCATTCAAGTTTGTAAAGACCTTTTGAAACAAGGAACTAACTTTGATTCGTTAGCTGCAAAATATACCGAAAGAGCCGGGATGAAATCCAAAGGCGGCAAATATGAAATGATGGATGCAAACAGTTCGCAAATTTCAAAAGAAGCATATAAGCTTGCAAATGTTGGTGATGTTTCTTCTTCAATTGTAAATGCAAACGGTTTCTCGTTGCTAAAATTGGATCGAAAAGAAGCGGCTCATCCAAAATCTTTTGAAGAAGCAAAAGCCGAAGTATCCGGATCGTTTCAAGAAGAAGAGAGCAAACGTTTGGAGAATGCCTATAACGAATCGTTGCACGCAAAGTATAAACCTGAAATAAACAAAGAAGAATTATCAAAAGTTTTTAAGAGTGAATAATTTTTTTAAAGCATCGTTCATTTTTGTACTAATACTTTTTGCCGGCTGTGCAAAAAAAAAGCCGGCAGCTGAGTATGTTGCAAAAGTGAACGATGTTTATCTTTATAAAAAAGATTTTACTTTTTCCCCCGATACGAATACTGCTTACAAGAATGAGTTTATTCGAAATTGGGTTACTACCGAATTACTTTCACAAGAAGCTCGTCAAAATGATCTTGAAAAAAGCGATGAGTTTCTTGAACTTTCTAATAAAGCCAGGAAAGAAATATTAAAAACGCTTTGGCTTAAAAAATATTTGTCGGGAAAAGAAATTTCCGTTACGTCAAAAGAATTAGAAACATATTTCAACTCTAAGCCGGACGCTTTCAAACTATTACAGGATGCGGTTGTTCTTAACCAGGTTTATCTTAAGCAATATGATAAAGCCATTCAATTTAGAAATGTTCTCCTGGAAAGTGATTGGAACAAAACACTAAAAGCATTTACGAATGATTCATCCCTTGTTGCTTCATCTACAAATGCATTGGTTTATTACTATCAAATCGGAGCCGGTAATTTATTAAACATCATCACTGAACTTCAGCCGAATGAAGTTAGTTTAGTTATTCAATTGCAAAAAAATCTTTTTACGGTTGTTCAAGCGCTTCAAAAGTTGAAGAAAGATGAAGTGCCTCCTTTTGCTTCGCTCAGGAAAGAAATAGAAAAAACTTTTAAGGAAGAAAAACAAAAGCAGTTGATTGAAGAACATCTAAAGGAATTATATTCACAAAATGATATCGATATTAAAAAATAGGACAAACATGAAGAAGTATTTTCTCTTCCTTTTACTTTTTATATTCCCTGAAATAATTGCTCAACAATCCATAGATAAAGTAGTTGCAGTTGTTGATAATGAAATTATTCTAAAGAGTGAACTGGAATATCAAATAAACCTTTTAGCCGCTCAGAGGAAAGTTGACCCGAAAACGCCGGCGCTTCGCGAGCAAGTATTAAAAATGCTTATTGATGAAAAATTAGTTTATGCGCAAGCCGGACTTGATTCTATCACCGTTACGGAAGATGAAATAGGAAAACAAATTGATTATCAAGTTTCACAACTGATGCAGCAATATGGCTCGAAAGAGCGCGTTGAGCAAATGTATAACATGAGTATCGAAAAGATCAAAAGAGAATTGCGTGACGATGTACGCAAGAATATTATGATCCAGAAAACGCAGGAGAAAAAATTCGGACAGGTTGAATCAACGCGCCGCGAGGTTGAAGATTTTTTTGCTCAATTCAAAGACAGTCTTGGTGTTATTCCTGAAAAAGTAAAATTATCCCACATTTTTAAGAATCCGCAAACTTCTTCAAAATTGAAAGAGAAATACAAAGCAACTGCACAAGCAATATTAGATTCGATAAAAGCCGGTGCCGACTTTGCTGAGATGGCAAAAAAATATTCCGAAGACCCGGGCAGCGCTGTGCAAGGCGGTGATCTGGGATTTGTAAAACGCGGAGTTTTTTATCCTGAGTTTGAATCTGTGGCGTATTCATTAAAAGAGAAACAGCTTTCGGAAGTAACCGAATCTCCTGTTGGTTTTCATATTATTCAATTATTGGAAAAGCGCGGCGAATCAATTCACACTCGACACATTCTAATTAAAGTTAAAGCTGATGACGAAAGCGATCTTAACACAATTCAAATGTTAACGGATATTCGCGACAGCATAGTTAGAAAAGTCGGAACGTTTTATGAGTTCGCAAAAAAATATTCCGATGATAAAGAAACTATAAATCTTGGCGGGCAGCTTGGAACTTTTTATCTCAACCAGCTAGATAAAAATCTACTTGAAATTGTCGGCAAAACAAAAGAGAATGAAATCAGCTACCCGAAGCGTGTAAACTATGCGGCGGATAGTTATGGATATCATATCGTTTGGTTGGAGAAACGGATTCCCCAGCATAAACCGAATATTGATGTTGATTATACGGAATTAAAAAAACTTTCCGATGAATATAAAAAGCAAAAGCTCTATGCAGCGTGGCTTGATGAATTAAAAACAAAAATCTTTTGGGAAATTAAAGAGTAACGGGAAAGCAAATAAAGGAAAATTTTCTTGCAAAACGAAAATCAAAATAATGACGTTCAGTTAGTTGAACAATTAGCCGGTTCGGTTCAATCAATTAAAAAAGAAATTGCAAAAGTTATTATCGGTCAAGATGAAATTGTTGACCATTTACTTTTGTCGCTTCTTTCACGCGGGCATTGTTTGCTGGTTGGAGTTCCGGGATTGGCAAAAACGTTAATCATAAAAACGTTAGCCGATGTGCTCGATCTTAAGTTTAACAGAATTCAATTTACTCCTGATTTAATGCCAAGCGATATTACCGGCACTGAAATTCTTGAAGAAGACAACATTACAAAAAAGCGTGACTTCAGATTTATTCTCGGACCGATTTTTGCCAACGTTATTTTAGCTGATGAAATAAACAGAACGCCGCCTAAAACGCAGGCTGCACTGCTTGAAGCAATGCAGGAACATAAAGTTACTATTGCGGGAAAAACTTATTCACTTGATGAACCGTTTTTTGTTTTGGCTACACAAAATCCTATTGAACAGGAAGGAACTTATCCGCTTCCTGAAGCACAACTTGATAGATTTATGTTCAATCTCTGGCTTGATTATCCTTCTCTTGATGAAGAAAAAGAAATTGTAAAAACTACCACCGGCGGATTTTTCCCGGAACTAAATAAAATAGTTTCAGCCGAAACTTTGATAAGCTTTCAAAAGTTAGTGCGCCGTGTGCCGGTTGCCGAAAATGTTATTTCGTTCGCTGTAAACTTTGTCAATAAAACGCGTCCGAACAACGAACAAGCGCCGCAGTTTATAAAGGACTGGCTGCGCTGGGGCGCCGGTCCAAGAGCTTCGCAGTACTTGATATTAGCGGCAAAAGCAAAA